>TARA_R110001599_G_scaffold1889_1_pt1 | contig 73933 bp, 59 predicted proteins | sample TARA_R110001599 | Tara Oceans TARA_R110001599 (sample SAMEA4398360) | marine metagenome | biome: Polar Biome; feature: [MES] marine water layer (ENVO:01000295) within the mesopelagic zone...; material: water (ENVO:00002006), including particulate matter (ENVO:01000060) such as...... | reverse complement strand
CCAAGCGTGACGCTTGAACTAGAAAGGGAATTATTGGTGCGAAATCCGAAATCTCGTTTCTATCTCAGTAACCAAAATCCGTCAGCCGTGCAGAGCCCGACAGACGGAGAAGTAGCTATCCATCATTTCGCTGAAAGCGGGGTGATGGAGTTGGTGGAAATAATTCTAAAGGTCGGTGTAGTTGGAAGCTTTTTTGAAATACTGAGGTTTATTATAAACGGGACAATTGTTGTAAGCGAATCATCTAACCTCTACAAGGTTAACGCTGTATCAAACAAGCTTCAACAAATAACCAAGCAATGCACCGCCGGCTACTATCCACATAGCGTTTAGTTTTTTAGGTCCGAATGTGAAGAAAGCTCCCAGTAACCCAATCACAATTGCTCGCCAGTCGGTAAGAGTATCTTGTCCCATTACAAATAGTACAGCAACCATTACTGCAACCGCGGCCACATTTACTGAATCGAGAAAGAAACCAAGAGTTTTGGAATTTCTCATTTTTGGGATGAGAGGATTTAAGATCCATACAAAGAGAAAAGAAGGAAGAAAAATCCCAACCGAGGCTGCTATAGCTCCCTGCCAACCGGCCAGTTGATATCCGATAAAGGTAGCTGTGGAAAGAACAGGCCCGGGAGTAAACTGTCCAACGGCAATCGCATCAATTAATTCAGGACGGGTCAACCATCCACTCATAACCAGTTCTGCGTCCAAATAAGCAAACAGAACATAACCACTTCCATAAAGAATGGATCCGACTTTTAAGAAACTCCAGAACACATTTAAAGCAGTGATCTTAGAAACTGTAGCTGAACCTGCCTGAAGAAACAGAAAGGGGAGTATGGATTTTGGAGAAGCATCAAATTTCGATTTTGTAGTGAAATATAAAGTTCCAACTACTCCGGCGGTCAACAAGGCAATGATCTCATTCACGCCTAATAAACTGGCAATTAAAACAATTGCTCCTAAAACACCCAGTTCCCATCCTTTAAGCGCTTTTTTTCCGAGCTTTACAACAGCAGCTGCGATAATGGCTAATACAGCAGGTTTAATCCCAAAAATGAACGGTTCTACTTCCGGAAGTTGACCATATTCCACATACAGAAAACCAAGAATCCCTGTAATTACTACTGCAGGTAATATGAAACTAAATCCGGCAACAAATAAACCGGGAACACCACCACGTTCATGGCCGCAGTGCATAGTCATTTCAGTAGAATTTGGTCCCGGAATGAGATTAGTGGCTCCGATGAGATCAAGAAAATGCTGTTGAGACATCCATTTTCTCTTTTCGATGACTTCCTTTTCCATCATGGCGATGTGTGCTGCGGGACCACCAAATGCAATGCAACCTAATTTGAAGAAGAGTTTTGCTATTTCAGAGAGAGTTCCTTTTTCCTGCGTCATAAGTTAGTTTGATTTTTACTGCTGATAATAGAAAATAAAAGTTATTTCGATCAATTTAGTTTAAACAAATTATTACCAATGGCTTTAAAGAAGGGCATATATGGAACGCTACTCATTATTTTCAGATCCTGAACAAAGTTCGAGTCTTCAGAGAGAAAGCTTAGCACGGCATCAAATCTGTTTTTTTTGAAAAGATCACGGAAAATTGCCAGGCTGTCTTCTGTAGAATTGGTTAAAATGTGAAGCAAAAGCAGATCGTAATACCGGTATCGAAATTTGGATTGAGGAGGAAGCAAAGGCTTTTCGCCTGTAATAATAGAATCAGCGAGTTGTTTAGTGTATTCCTGAGTTCTCAGAAATGTATAGCCGGTACTTGGTTTAGTTAAACCTCCCATGGTCCCCAGATTGATAATGTTTTTCTCATATGTGGGTTGGTAGTCCAGATCCTGCATAGGAATTTCACCATATTCCGTTCTTTTTACTTCGTATTCTGATACATGGAGACCATACTTTTTGTCCATGTAGTTCTGAATTTTCTCTTCATACACTTCTTTGTCTAGGATGGAATTTGAAAAAACGGTGAATTCCAGAAGTGCCTTGTTATGGCTGAATGGAAGCACATACATAAAAGCAACGCCTTCTTTAAAAGAAGGATCAAAATCCATGAGAGTGAAAGTAGCAGGATCAAAAACTGAATGTTCGGTATCAATTTCAAAGCCCAAAAAATGTTGAATCAGCGGGTATTTTGGTTTCTGCCAGTTAGGTCTGAATACACTTTGGAAAATATGATCAGCTATATAGGTATCACTATTTTTTGTAAGTAATACTGCTTTGCTTGAATTTGAAGAAACGCTCAGAATATTTTCTTCCAGCAGTGTAAAATTGGATCTATTTCTAAGCTCGGTAAGCACCAGCTCTTTAAAATCACCACACCGAATTGCGTGATAGGAGTAATCTTTCAGATACAGGAAAGCATTCATGTCCAGAGCCGAAAAAAAAGCTTTATTCCATGTTCTGTATATGATTTCTTTAAAAGGAGGAACATCTTTAGTCCAGAAGCACCAGGTTTTTTCATTGATGGGAGCGAAGGTGGAATCAACGACCAAAACTTTTCCTTTATACCCACCTTTAGCTAAATACCAAGCGAGACTCAATCCTGACATCCCCCCACCGGCGATTATAAGATCGTATTTAGCGTCAACTTTCAAAATCGTACCCGAACTTTACATTTTGTTGATCTTTGGTATTCACATGAAGTTGAAAAACATCCGGTCTGGAATAATGTCCATTGGTATCGATAAAAAGGTTTCCTTCACTCAAAACAGACAGATCCAGATCAGCATAAATAATTTTGTTTATATCCCGGACAGGCCGGATCAGGTATTCAGAGTTCGGTTTTATTACAGCGCTTCCTCCCCGTAACAACAAAGCATCATCATCTTCAGGTATTGAAGCGATCATTTCTAACGCAGCATTATTTTTATCAGATATAGAAATGATGCCATCCATCATTTGTTGCTTCGTTAATGTACAACCGGCTGCAATCACATAACACTGACCTTCAAAAGCATACTGTCTGCTAGCAATTTGATGGAGATCTTTTACCATGGGCCATTGGGCGATGTGGATATCTTCTCCATTTTCCCGGGTTGCGGCTCTGGCTAAAGGCATCCAATGTTCCCAGCAGATTAAACCCGTTATTTTGGCTTGTTTATGCTCAATAGTCGGGAGCGTACTTCCATTACCCATTCCCCAAACCAAACGCTCGGTATAGGTAGGCATCAATTTGCGATGAAGATCAAAGGTTCCATCAGGCTTAAAATAAAAAATAGTGTTATAAAGCGTTCTGCCAACTCGTTCATTAGCTCCCATCACCACTAAGCAATTATTTTGTACCGCTGAATTTAAAAGCGATCTAAAAAATTCATCATCAACTTGGATTGAATTTTCGAACAATAATCTGAACAAAGCTTTGGCAGGTGGGTGATCCCAAACACCCGCACTGGGGGCATAGTCAAGCCAAACGGGATAACCCGGTAACCATGTTTCCGGGAAAACAACCATTTCCACTTTAGCAGATGCTGCTTCAGAAATATAATCGATTGCACGCTCTACACTTTTGCTCAGATTTAAATAAACAGGAGGGTGTTGAACAACGGCAATTTTATACGGATTATCCACTAAGAAAAATGTACGTTTTAAAGGGGACATAAAAGTATCTCTAGCAAACCAAAAAGTAAAAAAGAAAATGATAGATCTTAGAAGCGACACTGTTACCAAACCAACTCCGGAAATGCTGAAGTTTATGATGGAAGCAGAGGTCGGGGATGATGTATTTGCTGAGGATCCAACCGTGAAAGCTTTTGAAGAAAAAGTATCAACAAGGTTTGGCATGGAAACGGGGCTTTTTGTGCCGAGTGGAACAATGAGTAATCAGTTGGGGGTTAAAGTGTTAACCGATCCCGGTGATGAAATTCTGATCGATCATAAGGGACATATATTTAATTATGAAACAGGAGGAGCCAGCTTTTTATCCGGAGTTCAGATACACCCGATTCAAGGTGAAAAAGGGAAGTTGAGTATCACTGATATAAAAGACTCTGTTCGTGGTGGATTTGATTGGGAGCCGAAAACAAGTGTTCTTTGTCTCGAAAATACCACTAATAAAGGGGGCGGTGTTTGTTACACTAAGAAGGAACTTGAGCATTTAAAAGCATTTGCTGATGAGAACAATCTGAGTGTACATCTGGATGGAGCAAGAATTTGGAATGCGATGATTGCCACAGGAACTGAAGCTTCCTTTTTCGGAGAGATTGCGGACACTATCTCGGTTTGCTTCAGCAAAGGGTTGGGAGCTCCTGTAGGTTCAATGTTGTTGGCTAGTAAAGAAAATATTGCCAAAGCGCGACGCTTTAGAAAAATGTGGGGAGGAGGAATGAGGCAGGTCGGGTTATTAGCTGCGGCCGCAGATTTTGCCTTGGAGAACAATTTTTCTACACTCCAGAAAGACCATGAGAAGGCAAAGATGCTTGCGACCGTGATCGGGACCTGCAAAGATTTATCCATTGATCCCGATAGTGTGGAAACCAACATTGTGATTTTTGATGTAAACAATGGATCTGCAGCAGATGCTTTGGCTAAGCTTGAAAAAAAAGGAGTCAGAATGGTTCCCTTTGGACCAAACACGGTCAGAGCTACTTTTCATTATCAGATTGGAATAAATGATCTTGAAAAAGTGAAGAGTATTATGAAAGAATTGTTTGATTGAACTACGTAAAAAAATATTGCAACCTTTTACTATTCAGTTAGTATTTGTATTTAGTTTTATCAATCAACCAATTTTACTTTTATGAAATCACGAATAACTATACTTTTTGCGGCGCTAATTTTAGTTGCCGGATTTTCTATTAATTCGACTTTGAAAGTCAATCAAGATGAAGAGGATATCAAAGAAGTGTTAAAGACAGGGTATGTTCATGGGGCTTTTAATGAATTGAATCCTGAAGCGATGACAAAAACATTTCATGAAGATTTTGCCATTTTTTCTCCAGGTAAAGATGGAAAAATTAACCGCTATCCAATTAAAAATTGGGTGGAAGGAACCAAAAGAAGGAAAGCTGATCCAAATTTTGATCCGGCAGAAAATAAATGGGATCATACATTTAAAAGAGTAGATGTTTCGGGTAAAGCAGCACACGTGGAGTTAGAGCTTCATAGAAACGGAAAGCATGTGTATACCGATTATCTATCTTTATTAAAGTTTGATGATCAGTGGAAAGTGGTTGCTAAAGTTTATCACGAGTATTAGGCTCTGTAATTATTTATCTCAGAAAGAGTTTTTCAGATAATGATCTAAAGTGTCCGAGAGATGTGCTCCTCTCAGATTTTTTGCTACGATAATCCCTTCCGGATCAATAAGGAAAGAAGTAGGATAACCAACTATTCTATAGTCTTTTGGGATATCATTTGAAAAAATCTGAGGCCACTTTACTTTGAATTTATCCAAAGTCTCTCTCAGCCTTTTCTCATTATCATTTGCAGCAATTCCAATGAACTCAATTTTAGAGCTGTCAAGTTTTTGGTAAGCATCCACATGATACGGCATTTCATCAATGCATGGTGCACACCAACTTCCCCAAAAATCGAGGTATACAAATTTACCCCGATAATTATCTAAGTTTATGGATTCATTTGTAGTGAATTCCTTTCCCGTAAAATTTTTTGCAAGAAAACCAACCTGAGTAGAATACAGCATGGTATCTTTTGGAAGCTTTTTAAGCGTTAAAACCATTTTGTTGGCATTAACACCAAGGTTTTGATAAATAGTATTATTAACAGTCAGATATTCATTGATTTGTATGGGATTGGGTGAAGAAGTCGAGTCTTGTTGACCAACCAGAAGGTTAGTAACGGAATTAAAATCAGTACTTTGAAATCCGTTACTGATTTGAATTGAGCTTCCATCTAATTCTGTACTAAAATGTACGGGATGATTATTCATCAAACCCATAGTGTGCGGCTTGATTTCAAATGAAGTTTCTAAATCAGTAACCTCATCATTTCTAATAGCCTGATATTTCAAGGTATGAATTACAGATCCTGAACTTCCGACTAAATTTGATTCATTAGCAGTTGAAAAGATTTCCTCGTCACTAAAATCTCTGTTATTATTTGTATCAATCTTATAGAATAATTTTCCTTCCGGGTTTTTAAAAAAAACTAAATGCGTAAAGGACTTTATGGGTTCTTTTGAATAAGGTCCTTTTTCAGGATCAAAATTCCAGCTTTTTTTCAATTCTTCAAATCGTGCAGTATCAATATTCCCTGCTATAAAATTTTGATAGACAAATTGGTGAGCATCAAACCAAATCTGCTTTACAACAGGATCTTTCCAGTTCTCAGAAATACCTTTAGTCTCTACCTCTGTTTTCGACCAAATGCTTTTAGGCCTGGAGTCAGTGGTAATGATCCCATATCTTTTATAAAAATCTCCAAAACCTTCTTCCTGAATTATAGGAAGTTCAATAATTTCCACCTCACTATTTTTATCAGTAGCTGTACAGGAAATGATTAGTAATAGAAAGAAAAAGCATGAAATTTTTTGCATAGAACTAAGCTATAAAATTTTTACATCCTATAAAAACAAATTCTTAGATCAAGGATTTAACTAACGCATCCACAGCCTGGTCGATCTCATCTTTTGTAATCACAATAGGGGGTACAATCCGAATTACATTGCCACCGGCAGCATTTGAGAGAACACGATGCCCAAACATTTTTTCAACTACAGGTCGGGCAGGTTGATTAAGTTCTACCCCAATCATGAGCCCTAATCCTCGTACCTCAACTACTGCATCTAAGTGAGCCGTTTTCTTACGGATCAGATCCATCATATACTCACCCTTTTCAGCTGCTTGTTCACTCATATTATCCATTTCAATAGTTTTTAAACAAGCGTTGCCGACCGCACAAGCAAAAGGATTGCCGCCAAAAGTTGTTCCATGATTTCCAAAAGAAAGGGCAGAGGCTACTTCTTCTCTTGCCATAACAGCCCCGATAGGAATTCCACCGGCCAAAGCCTTGGCAGATGCGACTACATCAGGTTTTATATCGAAGTGCTGGTAACAGAAAAACTTTCCTGTTCGTGCTACTCCGGTTTGAACTTCGTCGATAATGAGCAGGATATTTTTGTCATCACAAAGCCTACGAACTTTCTTCAGAAATTCTTTATCAATGATATGAACGCCACTGTTACCTTGAATCAATTCAAAAGCAATGGCAATGGTTTGATCATCAACTGCTTTTTCAAGAGCTTCAAAATCGTTGTATGGAGATTGAATAAATCCCGGAGGCAAGGGGTCAAAATCTTCCTGATATACCGGTTTACTCATGGTGATCGTAGTTACGGACCGTCCGTGAAAGCCATCACTTAAAGAAATAATGTTCCCCGATTTCCCATTTTTCTTACCCCATTTACGAGCCAGTTTGATACAGGCCTCCATAGCTTCCATACCGCTGTTACAAAGAAATACACGATCTAATCCGGATAAATAAGCCAATCGCTCTATAAACTCGCTTTGTGGCTCGGTGTAGTAGAAATTAGAAACATGAAGCAATTTCTCAGCTTGTTCTTTAATAGCCGAGACAATAGCAGGATGACAATGCCCTAAATTATTTACTGCAATTCCACCTAAAATATCCAGATATGCATTTCCTTCTGTATCCCAGACTTTGGAGCCTGATCCACGATCTATGGTAATGGGATATCGGTTATAAACCTGAAAGTGATGTTTTTTTTCGAGCTCTTGGGCGTTCATTTGATTTTTTTATATCTGTTTGAAAAAGATTAAATATTCTAAAATTCAAAAAAGTTTCGTGACAAAGTACAGAGTTACAAAGTAGTTTAGAAACTAACTTTGTAACTCTGTCACTTCTTTAACTTCATTTATTAATTATTTCTACCACAGCGAATCAAGTTCAAACCTTCAAGAAATTAAAAATCTACCAATCAATAGGTCTGTAATCTTTTAAGAACTTACCACACCAATGTTTGCCGGTGTTAATTCCATCAAACAGTGGATCCAGAACTCTTGCTGCTCCGTCAACAATATCGAGAGGAGGTTGGAAATCATGCAATTCTTCTTTTCGTTTTGCTAATTCTGCAGGATCTTCATCAGTTACCCAGCCGGTATCAACTGCATTCATGTAAATTCCATACTTGGCAAAATCGGAAGCCGAAGTATGTGTCATCATATTTAGTGCCGCTTTTGCCATGTTGGTATGGGGATGGCGATCTTCTTTATGCCAGCGATGGAATTTCCCTTCCATTGCCGAAACATTGATGATATGTTTCTGACCTGTGTCTTCTTTTTTCATCAATCCGGCTAATCGATTACACAAAACGAATGGAGCTACAGAATTAACCAGCTGAACTTCTAACATTTCGTTAGTATGAATTTCACCCAGCTTTAATCTCCAGCTGTTGGTTTTACGAAGATCCACTTGTTGTAAATCTGCATCCAGTTTTCCCTGAGGAAAAACTTCTTCAGCTGTTAAAGAATTGTCTATGCTGTATGGAATTTGAGAAAGTTTCGCAGATGCCCGAAGTCCGATTCCTAATTGTTTTCCATGCCAGGTAACCGGGAGGTTTTTATTCTGTCCGTCTTCAAAACCGGAGCTCAATGATTGTAATTCTTTCAAACATGCATCATGATCAGAGAGCAATTCCTGAGCAAAAGGAGGGAGTTCAGAAATTGATCTTTCTTCGTTTGGCATTAAGTGCTGGTAGAAACCGGCAGGACGTCGAACCGTTTGAGCTGCATTATTGATAAGAACATCCAAACGATCATATTCCTGCTCAATAAAATTACAGAAGATCTCAACACTCGGAATATGACGAAGATCCAGTCCATGAATTTTGAGACGATGTCCCCATTTCTGAAAATCATCCTCTTTGGCAAAACGAAGAGCTGAGTCCACAGGAAAACGAGTCGTTGCAATAACAGTCGCTCCGGCGCGCAACATCATTAGAGTGATGTGGTAGCCGATCTTGAGTCGTGAGCCTGTTACAAGTGCTACCTGATCTGTTAGATCAGCAGATTGGAATCTTTTGGCATAATTGAAATCACCGCAACCTTTACACATCGTATCATAAAAATGATGCAAATTGTGAAACACTTCCTTACAAACATAACAGTTACGGGGAGATTCTAACGGGATTTCCTTGTCTGTTTCCTTTCCGGTTAAGTCAATCATTTTAGGAGCTTCAAAGACAACGGCTTCACGGGCACTTCTTATTCCTGTAGAATTTCGAGCGTGTCGATCTTTCTCTTTTAGCTTTCTCTTATTAGCTCTTTTGGCATCTTTCTTTCGTTTTCTGAATTCCTCTCTACTTGGACGAGATAGTTTTCCCGCAGCCATAATGAGTTCAAGTCTCTTGTCCTTTTCAATTTCAAAGATTTGATTCGGATCCTCAGTCAATGTTTCCAACACGGAAATACACAGATCAATCTCTTCCTGACTTAATTTTTTTTCTTCTTCGATTTGGTCCTTTCTCTTCCAAAGTTATGTTAAAAAAGAAAGGTACGGAATAACCAAACAACTATTATCAGTGTATTTTAACGATGAATTTTAAAAGGAAATACCATTTGATAACAAAGTAAACAGAGCATAAGGCATGTATTCAGTCAGCTAAGAAACTATCCCTCCTCATGGAGGGACAGAGTCAAAACAAGTTTTGAGTCAGGGAGAGGACGAAAAACTCATATTAAGAAATTTTTGAAAAATCTTTGTAAGGAACACCCTCACTTCCTGTCTTACTGCAAAAAGCAAAGACTATGAAAGCAGACAAATTTAATAATTTCGGTTATAACAAAGGATTGAGAAAATTTGCGAATAAAAACAGAAATAATGCTACTAAAGCCGAAGCATGTTTATGGAAATATGCGCTTTCCAAAAAGAAAACAGGTTATACTTTTAAAAGACAACGACCTGTTCTGAGTTACATAGCAGATTTTATGTGTCAGGAATTATCACTTATTATCGAAGTAGATGGAAGCTCACATGATGATCTGCATGTCAGGATCAATGATTTAAATCGACAGATGAAATTGGAGAACGCAGGATTCACAGTTATTCGGTTTAGTAATGAAGATGTTCTCAAGAATATGGATGAGGTGAGAAGAAATATTTCAGAGGTTGTTGCTAAGCTTGGTCGTGGCTCGTCCTCCCTCTGATTTCATGCAAGCATGAAATCTGTTTCCCTCCGACGGGAGACAGGGACGCCCTCGCTGTGATTACAAACGAAACCAAACTTTGAAGCTCTGTCACTAAAAACACTTTGTCACTTCTTAAACCAACTCCAACCCAATTCTTCCTCTTTCCAGATCCAGTTTTGTGATTTCTACATTGATGATGTCACCGACTCCAACTACGTCATGAGGGTCTTCCACTTTTTTGGTTTTACTCATGCTTGAAATATGAAGCAATCCATCCTGTTTTACTCCGATGTCCACAAAAGCTCCGAAATCAACTACGTTACGTACGGTTCCTTGTAATTTCTGACCTTCTTTGAGGTCTTCCATTTTAACTACATCGGTTCTTAAAATTGGCTTTTGAAGGGATTCTCTTGGATCACGTCCGGGCTTCTGAAGGTTTTCGATAATAAGTTCCAGAGTAGGCTCGCCAATTCCCAGTTGTTCAGCAACTTGTTTGGTATTCAAATTTCCTAGCTTTGAAGCAATCTTATCCTTTTGTGAAGACAGATTTTCCAGATCAATACCAAAAAGATTACAAAGCTTTTCAGCGGCTTCATAACTTTCCGGGTGAATAGCAGTGTTGTCTAACGGGTTTTTAGATTCGGGAATACGCATAAATCCGGCGGCTTGCTGAAAACGAAATTCGCCAACGCCTTCAATTTCTTTGATCTGATTACGGGATGTAAAAATTCCTGAAGCTTCTCTTTGCTTCACAATAGCTTCAGCAACTCTTTTTCCTAAACCCGAAATATGAGTAAGCAGTGGAGCACTAGCTGTATTAAGGTTTACACCTACTTCGTTCACGCAGCTTTCTACAACATCGTCCAGTTTTCCTGAAAGTTGATTCTGATTCACATCATGCTGATATAATCCTACACCAATTGATTTCGGATCGATCTTTACCAATTCAGCCAAAGGATCCTGAACTCTACGGGCGATGGAAATATTTCCACGTTGAGCTGCATCTAGATCAGGAAATTCATCTCTGGCAACTTTGGAAGCAGAATACACGGAAGCTCCGGCTTCATTCACGATCAAGTAGCTGACATCAGCGCCACTTTTTTGGATATAATCGGCTACAAATTGTTCAGCCTCACGGCTTCCGGTTCCATTACCAATCGCAATCAGTTCCACATTATGTTTTTCGATCAACTTTCCCAGAACCACCTGAGATTCAGCGATCTTGTTTTGTGGCGGAGTAGGGTAGATGGTTGTTCCATCCAGATATTTCCCGGTTCCGTCAACTACTGCCAACTTGCACCCGGATCTGTAAGCAGGATCTAATCCAAGAACGATCTTCTTTTCCAGAGGCGGCTGCATTAACAGATTTCCAAGATTGGTTGCAAACGTTTCAATAGCATGTTCGTCAGCTTTATCTGTAAGTGCGTTTCTCAATTCCCGCTCTAAAGAAGGAGAGAGTAGTCTTTTGAACGCATCTTCAACAGCATCCTGAATACGCTCGGTGAAAATGCTCATATCGTTGGTGATCACGATGTCATCCATGGTTTCGAGCGTGCGTTCTTCCCAGACTTCTGTGCTCACAAAAAGCACATTTTCTCTTTCACCACGATTTATTGCCAGAATCTGATAAGGCTTCAAACGATCTACTTTGGCAGCGAATTCATAATAGTCCTCAAAATTGGTACGCTCTTTTACGATCGGATTTTTCTTGGTCTTGATAGTAGCGTGCTTCATAAAAATATCACGCAGCTTTTCTCTCACTTCCAGATGCTCGTTGATCCACTCCGCTACAATATCGTTTGCTCCCTGCCACACATCTTCAAGAGTCTCTACTTCTTTTTCTTTATTGATGTACTCTTTGGCATAATCGTCAGGACTTCCGGATTCGATTTCCTGATCCCAAATAAGCTGTGCCAGTGGCTCCAATCCTTTTTCCTTAGCTTTGTCGCCACGGGTTTTACGCTTTTGCTTGTAAGGCAGGTACAAATCTTCCAGTACAGTAAGGTCGGTACAGCCTTTTATTTGCGCTTCCAGTTCAGGTGTAAGTTTTTCCTGTTCTTTAATGGATTTAAGAATGGTTTCTTTTCTTGAAGCCAGTGTTTTTTGAAATTCCAATGCATCACGCACATCTCTGAGCTGTTCTTCATCCAAGCCTCCTGTGGCTTCTTTACGGTAGCGCGCAAGGAAAGGAATGGTAGCGCCCTCATCTATAAAACCGGCTACGGTGCTAATTTGTTTAGCTGAGATATTTAGCTGTGATGAAATAGTATTAACTATAAGTGAATTGGGCATTTTTTAATCAATTTTTGAGATTCCAAGAACGATTCAAAAATAGGAAGTCGCTGAACTTATTGATAGTTGAATTTTCTAAAGATTAATTATAAGTGAAGATCTACTTCATCGAATCTTCACAATTGTTAAGTACCTTATGACAAGCACTTAGATAGATTGATCAATCTTCAAAGAAACAATTTCCTTTCACGGAAACCTTAACCTAAAGGAGTTACTATGAAGATTCTGTTCATCATATTGTTTGGAGTTTTAACAAGCTTATCTATTAAATCTCAGAGTGTCTACACCCTAGATTATGAACTCAGTAAAATTCTTGTAAAGGGTACATCCTCCTTACATGACTGGGAATCTAATGTGGAGAAAATGGAAGGTGACTTACTCACCAAAATTGACGCACAAAACAAGTTTATTGGCATAGAAGACCTGACCTTAGTTGTAGATGTTGAATCTATAAAAAGTGGTAAGGGCATTATGGACAGTAAAACCTATTCAGCATTGGATGCTAAAAAACATCCCAAAATCTTTTTCAGGTTTTCAGAACTAACTGAACTAACACAAGACTCTGTTTTTATAAAAGGGTTTTTGACTATTGCAGGAAAAGAGTTGGAAGTGGATTTAGCAGGGACGTATCAAATTTTTAAAGATCTCAGCATCAAGATCAATGGAGTTAAGAAGCTTTTGATGACTGACTACGGCATAAAACCACCAAAAGCGATGCTTGGAACTTTAAAAACCGGAGATGAAGTCGAGATAGTTTTCGATGTCATCTTTAAAACAAACCAATAAAATAAACCAATACTATCATGAAAGCTCTAACCAAAACTCTATCATTTGTAGTACTAATGTCTATTTTCGCAATGGGAAGCGCACTTGGACAGGCAAATAAACATCTTCTTAATTTTAGAGGTGTAGATAAGTCCGGCATCAATGTTTTTGAAGCTCCTAAAACACCAAATAAAACATTTGATGGTTTATTTGTATGGGTAGGAGGAGACTTTGCTCTTCAGTTTCAAGGATTATCACAAACTAATTCCGGTGATTCTTTAGCTGATATTAAGAATAATTTCAACTTACCAACCGCAAACTTAAATCTTGATGTGCAACTCGAAAAAGGATTGAGAATGCATTTAAGAACCTACTTATCATCTCGTCACCATACCGAGGCGTATGTAAAAGGAGGGTATATGCAGATAGATAATCTTGATTTCATCCAAAAAGGACTGCTTTCTGAATTAATGGAAAGTGTTAGAATAAAAGTAGGAATGGATCAAATCAATTATGGTGATGCTCAGTTCAGAAGAAGTGACAATGCTTCAGCACTCTACAATCCGTTTGTAGGGAACTATATAATGGATTCATTCACTACCGAACCATTTATTGAATTTACAGTTCTGAATTCAGGGTTTATTGGAGTAATTGGTGCTACAAATGGTCGACTTAATCAAAGTGTAACCTCATCAGATGAAGGGTACGTAGTTTTTGGTAAACTGGGTGTTGATATTCAACCTCAGAGAGACCTTAGACTTAGATTAACCGGATCATTTTACAACAGTAGTGATAAAGGCACCAGAGATTATATCTATGGTGGCGACCGTGCTGGAAGCCGTTATTATGCTGTAGCTGAAGGAAGTGATTTCTCCGGCAGATTTAATCCCAGATATGCTTATCAAACAGCGTACCAAATTAATCCATTCATAAAATTCCAAGGTCTTGAATTCTTTGGTATTATTGAACAAGTGAATAATGGAGCTGATGCGGGCGGGGGATTTACTCAACTGGGAGGAGAGTTGATCTATCACCTTGGTGCAGATGAAAACCTCTACTTTGGTGGAAGATACAATACTGTTTCTGGAGAGCAAACCGATGCTACTCAATCAATTGACATATCCAGAATTAATATCGGTGGAGGCTGGTTCTTAACTGATAATGTATTAGCCAAATTTGAATATGTAAAACAAACATATGATGGAGCCGGTTATAATAGTTCGCTCTATCAAGGAGCAGAATTTAGCGGAGTAATGTTAGAAGCTGTAATTAGTTTCTAACATATCCTGATAGAGATAAAAAGCGAGTTCTGACTGAGCTCGCTTTTTTTATAAATGCCGGAGAAATATGTCAAAAGAAATAACGAGTTCATTTTCTACTTTTATTAAGCCAAACAATGCTTTAGGAGGTTCTATGTTGAAGTCTCTTATTGTTAATTTTTGACGTCCATTTATTCTAAATACACCTTCTGAAGGTGAATCTGATTCGAAATTTAATGTATAGTTTTTGGTAACTCCTGCTAAAGAAATAGAAATCTTGATCTCGCTTAAAAGAGAACCAGTGTTTGTAAATTCTATTGGTGTGATATCAATGGTTGGAAAGTCAGAATTTTTGAGTGTATTTCTGAAATCTCTGTTAATGCCTCGTCTCCCACAATCAAAATCTTCAATAACCAGCTTTAAGGTATCTCCTTCAATCACATATCTATTATCTTGAAAAAGCAATGTATGTCTGAAAGTAGACGGATTGAAAACACCTCTGTAAATACACTCAAACTCATTGATGTTTGAAGAGCCTGAGATTTGGAGTGAAGAGCTGTCAAGAATTACAGTATTTAATACTGTAGGGCTTTGTGCTAAAAGTGGGAAATGTGATGAAATTGCTAATAATGTGACTAAAATATATTGCAATAAGATTGCCTTCATTAAACGATCATATTGGTTATATTTTATTCTTTGCATCACAGGGCCAAAATACTAACTCCTCAAACTGAACATCAACTTAAATGGACATAAATTCTTTAAGAGAAGCGGCAATAGAAATAGCAACTCTTGGTGGTGAACATACACTCAAATATTTTAAGAAGGACTTTGATGTAATTAGTAAAGAAGATGATTCTCCGGTTACCATTGCTGACCGAGAAACGGAACAACTGATGAGAGCCGAGATCCAAAAAAGATTTCCCGATCACGGAATCATAGGTGAGGAATTTGGTAAAACAAATGTAGAAAGTAATATCCAATGGGTCTTAGATCCAATCGACGGAACCAAATCTTTCATTCACGGAATTCCATTTTATACGACGCTTGTTGGTGTGATGAACGACAATGAACCTGTTGTAGGAGTGATCAATTGTCCGGCGCTGAATGAACTTTGTGCTGCAGGAATAGGTGAAGGCGTGATTTTTAATGGTGAACCTTGCAAAATGAGAGAAACACGATCTCTGGAAGAATCTACAGTGTTGGTAACCGAGATCAATCGCTTTAACAGAATGGGAATGCAGGCACAGTTTCAGGAACTTTTAGAGAAAACCAAGATACATCGTACTTGGGGTGATGCCTACGGGCATATGATGGTGGCAACCGGACGAGCAGAAATTATGATCGACCCAATTTTAAGTATTTGGGATGCAGCGGCATTACTTCCGGTTATGAAAGAAGCCGGAGGAGTGTTCAGTGATTTTGACGGTAAGGAAACCATTCATACCGGAAATGGTTTCTCTACCAACAACCATTTATATCCGTTAGTAAAAGAAATTTTTGAAGGATGTAGTTAGTTATAATAGGTCATCCTGAACTTGTTTCAGGATCTTACGATTCGATTTGAAGCTTTGATAAAAATCGAAATAATTTTAAGAGAAATACCTTTACAAAGATCCCGAAATAAATTCGGGATGGCGTAGATTTTAGAATCTATAATATTTTTAAACAGCATTAGTAAATGAAATCAATAAAACTTAGTTCTTATCTAAGCATACTTATTCTCCTGTTCACTGCGACGCAAGATTGTTCAGTAAAAGATTGGGATTATGAACAAAATCCGAAACTTACTTATGATTTCAATCATCTGGATCTGGATATGACCATTGATCCGGTGAATGAAACGGTAAAAGGAGTAGCAACTTACAGTATAAGTGCAAAAATTCCGGCACAAACAGAAGTGATACTGCATGCTGCTGCTTTGGAAATAGATGCAATTACATTTGACGGTGATGAGAAGGAATTTTCAGTCTCAGGAGATTCTCTGATCATAGATCTGGCTGACACTTTAAGCATGACAAGCGAATCGGAATTGGCAATTACCTGGCAAGGGAGATCGATCTATGGAACTCATAAAGATCGTTTTGGGACTATATGGTCAAGTTTGAATCCTAAATCACAGAGACATTGGTTGCCGGTATATGATCATCCGAGAGTAGCATTTTCTGTGGATGCCAATATTACCATTCCTGCAAATCTGGATGTGGTTTTTAACGGAAACTTAGTCTCCGATCAAGTTACATCAACAGATACCAAAACCGTAAGTTGGAAGGCAGATACTGCGATTCCGGCTACAGGACTTAATTTTGCAGTAGGGAAGTTTGAATCTTCTGAAGCACAATCCGGGATCAATAAAGTGAGAGTTTTTGGAGAAACACGAGTAGTTACTAGAGATGAAGTTCAGGAAATATTATCTGAAGCCATTCGAAGTAAACGCATTCTGGAAAACGAGCTGTCGTTTGAATACCCCTGGGAAGCTTTAAATGTGGTTGTTCTGGAAGATAATTTCTGGGATGAAAAAGCCGACGCTGCCGGAGTGGTCTATCTGGCTAAAAACAGAGGAGCCTTAACAACTCAACTTCAGCGTGGCTTGGTTGCACAATGGTTTGGGCAATATCAAAGAAAAGAAAATATTTCCGATCAGTTTGAAGTGTTTGAGCTTGTTAAGAAAGCAGCTTTTAATAATGCAGAATTTGAGTCTGAAAAGATTGGAAATTCAGACAGCTTGTATAGCCTTAAGAGCTGGAATTTGATTGTTAGTTGTTGTGAAGTGGTTGAGACATTTCTTCAAAAAACTATAGAAGAATCATTGAGTGAGCTGGTTAGAAAAGAATCAGGAGTTGTTTCCAATACCTTTTACACAGATTACTGGTACGAAGAGACCGGTATTCCTTTTCCACAGATTGAAACTGAAAAGTTTGAGATCAGCGAATCTGAAGCTCAAACAGATTCACTTCTCTATAAATTAGATTTAGAATATGATGAGATCAATTCCACAGCTACAGCTTATTTTACAAGTTTATCAGGAAGTGGGGAAGATCTTCAAAGCTTAAATATGACAGTATTTACGTTTGATGACAGTACTACTTCAGAAGTTACCTTTACCGGAGAAAGAGATTCTGTGAAAATAGCAGTGCCTGCCACTGTTGAGTATGTCAGGATCAACTCGGGAAGTACAGATATTGCGGAAATAGGATTCGGAAGATTTCCGGTTATGTTTTTGTTGGCACAATTGAGAAGTAGCAATGTTGAAGACAGAAGACTTGCAGCTAGTTTATTAAGTTATCATACCGATAATCCCGATCTGCAATTAGCCTTAAAAGATGCGCTTAATGCAGAAACAGATGTGCAAACTAAAGCGAACCTATTGAGCACCTTAGGGGCGTTCACATCGGGCGCAACGGGAACCGAGATCCAGTTTATGCAGGAAGTAAACAGTGATCATGAAGAAATCCAAATAGCCGCTTTAGAAGCACTTTCTAATTATAAAGAAGATGAAAATGTGCCAGGAGTGATTCAGCAAAAAATGGAGAGAACATCTTCCGATGATGTATTTACAGTGGCTAAAACAAGCTTTTTGGAAGTTGCGGATCTTCCGAGAAAGATATCAGCAACGAGGAGATTGATTCAAATTGATACGACAGGTACTCGTTCGTTGTCATTGCTTAAGGAGATTATTTCTGCAGATACGACAAATCAGTCACAGCAAATTGCTGAAGAGTTGATTTCGTTTGAGTTTCCATACTCTACCCGAATAGGAGCATTGAATTTATTACTGGAACATGTTCAAGATGGCGATTACTGGGGAAATAAGATCGTAGAGCTTTCAAGTGATTTCGATCCAAGAATAAGATTAAAAGTATTAGAAGGCTTGGATTTTTTATCTGAAACAGATGCCGAAAATATTGTGGATGCTGTGTTGCTTTCGGAATTTGATGTAAGGGTTTTGATGAGCGGTGAGGAATTATAGAATTAGGAATTCAAAATTTAGAATGGGAATAGCCGAACTGAAATCTTCCCCATTCTCAATTTTAACTCCAAAATAACTCTCCCTTCGAAGGGAGACCGATCGAACACTTGTGTGAGATCAGAGGGATGTTGTGCAGTTTCTGAGCTGTAAAACTTCACAACATCCTCCGCCCGCCAATCGGCGGAACCTCCTTCGAAGGAGGATTTACATAAGCCTTTTTATTAATCCTCTAGCCTTATCGTAGATCACTATTCATTGTACTCATTTCTAAGAAACAGAATGTCTTCCTCTTCTCCAATAAAAGCGAGTTCATCATTAACCTGAATAATGGTGTCACCATGAGGTATTTTAGTTTTTCCATTACGATTGATAATTGCAATCAAACATTCGCCAGGCAGATCTATTTCCTTAATCTGCTTACCTGCCATGGGATTACCAGCTGTTATAGTGAGTTTGATGAACCGATCGTCTCGTAATAGAATTTCCCTTATTTCATCTTCATTTTTGGCTTTTTTCCATCTTTTTATAAATCTATTATCGTCAAATATTTCAGCTAAGTGAGCGAGAATACGCAAATGTTGACGGGGTTTTTCAGATGAACTAATTAAAAAGATTATAGCACGAAGGTTTCCAATTTCGTTTTGTTTATTCTTGCTCAATGATTCAAAGCCATCCGGTTTTAAAAATACTGAGTCTGGAATGCGAGCTAATATAATTTCAGAAGAAATATCTCCTTTTAGTTTAATATGATTAAACGCGATAGATGGAGCGAACGGAATAGTGTCTATATCCTGGTTTTCCCAAAACAAGTCAAATATTTGGTTTTCATCCATATCAAAAGAAGTCGCAAAATTTCCGGAAGCCTTTTTAATAATATCTCTGTAGCTGATATCAGAATCTGATATATCCAACACAACAGATCTGCTTATTATTCTTTCATAAGGATCTTCTTTTCGCAATCCTTTTTCACGTAGTATACCTTTCATTTCACGCTCTAATCCGTAGTCTTTTCTTCGACCCAAGCGTTCGTGAATGTGAAAAATAGCACCGTGTCGTTTTATCTTGTCAGAAGCGTAATAGAAATACCAGATTAACGCAAAAATTGAAACGGCCAGAGTAAATAATATTGATAAGAAACCCATTTCGAGAATAAGAGCAATCGATAATATTATTCCTGAAATTTGAACCCAGGGATACCACGGAGAATTAAATCCGGGGTCATAACCATCAATTTTGCTTTCTCTCATGACGATAACACACAAATTAAGTAATGCAAAAAGTAATAGCTGGAAAGCACTTGCAAGTTTTGCTACTTCAGCAACATTGAATGAGACCAGGAAAAGTATCATCAAAAAAACGGTAGCGACAATAGCCCAAAAAGGAGTGCCGGTTTTACCAATTTTTGAGAATTTTCTGGTGATCAAATGATCTCTGGCCATAGCAAGCGGATATCGGGAAGCAGACATGATTCCTGCATTTCCTGTTGAAGCAAAAGCTGCAACCGCTGCAACAACAACCAAAAGTAAACCTAGGTCATTTGGTAGCCAGTCCATAAATACTTTACCGGCTGAAGCTACAGGGGTTAGGTCTTCGCGAAATGCTGAAGGTTCTAACAAAGCTACCATGATATATACACCGGCTACATATACAATAATTGCTGTAATTATAGACAAAAACATACCGTAAGGAATATTTCTATCCGGATTTTTAACCTCTTCAGCAATACTGGCTACTTTTGTAAGTCCTGCATAGGAAACAAAAACCATACCTACTGTAGCAAAAAAGCCTTCAGCTCCATTTGTAAAAAAGGGCGTAAATTGTTGATTAGTAACTTCAAAAAAATCAAGGGAAAGAACAGCAAATACACCCTGTGTTATATAAAAAATCATAATTGAAATTAATGTGGCAACTAAGATTTTTTGGAGGGTTGTTGTTTCTTTTGCCCCAACTACATTTAGTACACCAAAAACTAGAGTTAGAATTATAGCAACGGGCACAATTGAAATGTCAAAATAGATAGCCAGGTAAGCACCCATTCCAATTAAAGCGAAGGCACTTTTTAATACCAATGCAAGCCAGGATCCATAACCTCCGATGGTTCCAATTATAGGCCCCAAACTTCGATCAATAATGTAATATGTACCTCCGGCTTTAGGCATAGCTGTAGCCAATTCTGCAACGCTGAACATAGTTGGAAGTACGATAAGTCCTGAAATAAAGTAGGCCAGGAATACAGACGGTCCGGTTTCTGCAGCTGCAAGGCCGGGTAAAAGAAAGAAGCCGGAGCTAAACATTGCACCTGTAGCGATAGCATAGACATCCCAAAGTCCGAGCTCTTTTTTTAATTTTTTATATTTCATTTGAGGTTTGTTGCTGGTTTAAATTATTTTTGCGGATTTTTTCCATTATTGGAAAAAAGGTTTTCTAAGTCGAAGAGACACCATACTTTATATCCGATATGTAAAAGAAAAGCGATATATACGACCGCTAATATCATTTGAGCATTAAAAGTTAAAATTGGCTTTGAACTCAAAAAGGTGATGATCAAATATTCTAGTATGGATGCAATTACAGTTGCCAGTAAAAGCTTTAAAAGTAATGTTATAACATTTTTGATATGGGTTTTCATGATAAACCTCTGCCCTAAAGCGTTAAACTTTAAATAGTGATTATATACAGTTAGCCCTTGAAATAAGTATGGCTTTAAGCGCTACTATTTTTAGCGAAAAAATAGTCTAATCAGGTCGTTGAAATTATTTTGGAGTGGATGGAAACTTGTGGTGATTCCAAAATAAAAAGCGTCTTAAGTTGAATAAGGGGGAGGAGTTTTTGTGTATCATAGCTAGAGGCTGTTAATTGTTAATTGCAGTTTAGCTAAATAGAAGGGGACGTTTCAAAATGACGCTTAACCATTTAAAGAATTATTGTGAAACACCCTTTAATTAGTACTTAGAAATATAGATTTTTTAAGGTCTTAAATTGTAAAAAAGCGTAAAACAGATTTAAATAAATAGTATTCCAAATCCAATGGTTCTACAAAAAAAAGCTCCGACATTTTCATATCGGAGCTTTTTAATTTAATCAAGTCTTAATGGCGGATGACTATCCGCCTAAACTCTATTTACTAAGATTGCTTGATCCATTTAGCGAAATCACCAAAGGATGCTTTCTTACCGTACATCAAAATACCAACACGGTAAATTTTTGCACTCACCCACATCACGCCAAAGAAACTGGCAACTAGAAGAGCTAAACTAGCTCCTATCTGCCAAACCGGAACATCCGTAGTAGCAATTCGGGTGATCATATTGATTGGCGATGTTAATGGAAACATGGAAGCTACAACAGCTAATGTTGAATCCGGTTCAACCATAATTCTAGTATTCAGAACATAGGCTCCTATCAATGGTATCATCAAAATAGGCATGAACTGCTGCGTATCCTGCTCGGAATCTACAGCGGAACCAACAGCAGCAAAAATTGCCGCATACATGAAGAACCCAAGTACAAAGAACAGGAAGAAGTACACGAAGATCATAGGATCAATAGATAAAACTTCCAATGAAGAAGGATCAAATCCTGCTTCAGCTGCAACTTGTTCAAGATCTTGTCCTTCTGTTGCCTGAGCAATCTGATCCTGCATTAATACGCCGGCAACAGGTACTGCTGCCATCGAAAAACCAATATACATTACTGCCCAAACTGTGAATTGAGTAAAGCCAAGCAAACAGACTCCCGCTACTTTACCGATTAGCAATTCTATCGGTTTCAGTGATGAAGTTATTACTTCCACAATGCGGTTGGTTTTTTCTTCTATAACGCTTCGCATTAAAACGGCGCCATATCCAAACAAACCAATAAAGATCAGTAAACCAAGTACAAATCCAACGCCGGACATAAAGCCTGCTTTATCATCTTCAGCTTCCCCTTCTTCAGTAAGTTTTCGAGAATCTAATCCCGGTCGGCGAGCAAAGAGTTGTTTCACTTCATCCGATACATTAGCTCTAGTTAATCGCTCTTCTTGGATCACTTCACGAACATCACTTCTTACGCTTCCATTAAAAGCTAAACCACCGCTTTCTTTATAGATTAATTCAGCATTCTCATTGGTTTCTATATGCCTTTCTTCCAGAAGGAGATAGGAATCTAAATCTTGTCTAAGAACCATCGCTTTTACTGTATCAAGTGGTAAGTAGGAAACATCTGAGTATCTCAAACTGTCAAGGGAAATCAGGTTTTCAACCAATACTCCTGTTTGATCATAAATTCCTACAGTCTTTTCAGACTCGGAGTCACTAGTCATAATCCAGGCTAAAAACCCAAAAAATGCGATAAGCACAATCGGAGTTAATGCTGTTGAAAGGATAAATGATTTTGACTTAGCTCTGGTTAGGTATTCGCGCTTAAGTACTAAAAATATTTTAGAAAAATCCATTATTGAGCCTCTTCTAGTTGTTGAGCTTTTAGGTTGTCTTCACCCACCGTTGAGATGAAGATCTCATTTAGAGATGGTTCAATGCGTTCAAATTTATGAATTTCAGCGTGTTCCATAGCCAGTTTTAAAATATCCTGCATACTTTGTCCATTCAAGACTCTGATCTCGGCAAAGTTTGTAGAACGGTTGTTCAGGCGAACACCTTCAAGCTTGTCTAAGAAAGATCCATCGCCGTCAAATTCCAGATTGATAGTGTTTTTACCGAAAGATGCTTTTACTTCACGAAGTTTTCCCTGAAGAACAGCCTTTCCTTTATTGAAGAGGCAAATATCATCACACATTTGTTCAACTTGCTCCATTCGGTGAGTTGAAAATAATATGGTTTTGCCATTATTCTTGAGCTCAATAATGATGTCTTTCAACATGTCGCTGTTGATGGGATCCAAACCACTGAACGGCTCATCAAAAATATAAATGTCAGGATCATGAGCGATAGTAGCGATGAACTGAATTTTTTGTGACATCCCTTTGGATAGCTCTCCAACTTCTTTTTTGGTCCAGTCAGAGGCATCAAAACGATCCAACCAATAATGAATGGCTTCTTTGGCCGCTTTGGTTTTCATTCCTTTAAGTTGAGTAAGATACAAAAGCTGTTCTCCAACCTTCATTTTCTTGTACAGCCCGCGCTCTTCCGGCATATAGCCGATCATCTTCTGAGTAAGCGGACTTGCTATCTGACCATTAATAGTGATGGAACCTTGATCAGGTCCAAGAATATTATTGATCATCCGAATGGTAGTTGTTTTACCTGCACCGTTTGGTCCAAGCAACCCGAAAATACGCCCTTTTTCTACATCGAAACTGACATCATCAACCGCTTTGTTTTTGCCAAACGATTTTCTGATGTTTTCAACATGAATTATCGTCATTATCCCTAAATTTAAATTTTAACCTTAAGTAAACCTTAGTATGGTAATTCTTGATTACCTTGCGCTCAAAGATTCTTGTTTTGTTAGTCGCAAGCAAGTACGTATTTATTACAAATCAGTTTCATAAAAATGAACATTATTCATATTAGTGCAGAATGTTACCCAATTGCTAAAGTTGGAGGACTGGCTGATGTTGTTGGTTCACTTCCAAAGTATTTAAATGAGGAGGGGGAGTATGCTGAAGTGATTATGCCGAAATATGAAAATAATTGGGTGTCGGATCATGAGTTTGAAGAAGTTTATTCCGGCTCTTTTAATTATTGGGGAGAAGTAACTGAATTTTCGATCGAGTGTTTGATGGATAATGAATTTGGCTTCCCTATTTATATGATAAGTATTCCGGGAAGATTTGATAGACCGGGAATTTATATAGATCCCTGGAGCAGCAAGCCTTATTGGGATGAAAAAGAACGGTTTGTAAGTTTTCAGATCGCTGCACTTGAATGGATATCAAACAGATCAGAGAAACCTGATATTATTCATTGTCATGACCATCATACCGGATTGATCCCATTTATGACTTCTCAGTGTAACCGATACCGAGAGTTATCTCAGATACCAACTGTAATTACCGTTCACAATGCAGAGTATCAGGGTAGATTTGATAAAGAAAGCTACAAACTGTTGCCGGCCTTTAGTTTTGATAATGTTGGGTTGTTGGAATGGGACGGAGCTATGAATTCATTAGCAGCAGGACTTAAAACTGCCTGGCAGATCACGACCGTTTCCAAAAATTATATGACTGAATTGAAAGCAGAAAGCAATGGATTGGAAGCTCTGTTTAAAAATGAAACCACAAAATCCACAGGTATTATAAACGGAATCGATACCGAAGTTTGGGATCCGGCCAAAGATGAGTTGCTTGCTCACAATTTTTCTTTCAGAAACCGAAAATCCGGTAAAACAAAAAATAAGAAAGTGCTTTGTGATGAGTTTGGTATCAATCCTGAACTACCAACAGTAGCATTCATCGGCAGACTGGTAAGAGAAAAAGGAGCGGATCTGCTTCCCGATCTGATCGCTCATTTCATGGAAAAAGAGAAAGAAGTTAATTTTGTACTATTGGGAACAGGCGACCCCCAACTGCATGCTATTTTCGAAAGGATGTCGAGCGACCATGTAGGATTTTTTGATGCCACTCTGGAATACAACGAGAAGTTAGCACATCAAATATATGCCGGGTCAGATTTCATTCTGATGCCGTCCAGAGTGGAGCCATGTGGCTTGAACCAGATGTTTGCCATGCGCTACGGAACCATTCCGATTGTAAGAGCTACCGGTGGACTTAAGGATTCTGTGAAAGACATTAGTGAGCAGAATGGATATGGTATTTGCTTTGACGAGTTTAATCTGGAAAATGCAGAATATGCGATAAACCGGGCTATTGATTTATTCGAAAATCAGAGCTTATTTGGTCAAGTAAGATCAAAGGTCATGAAACTGGATTTTTCATGGAACAGATCTGCTAAAGAATACATTGATGTTTATAGAAAACTAATCAAGAAGGTAGGTTGATGAAAAGTTCAGTAATGGCAGTAATTTTAGGTGGAGGACGCGGAACGCGTTTATTTCCACTAACGGATCAACGTTCTAAACCGGCCGTTCCAATTGGCGGTAAATATCGGTTGGTTGATATTCCGATCTCAAATTGTTTGAATTCGGATATCCGACGAATTTATGTTCTCACTCAATTTAATTCAGCTTCACTGAATCGTCACATCAAAAATACCTACAACTTTGATGTGTTCAGTAGTGGTTTCGTGGATATTCTTGCGGCAGAGCAAACTGCTTCAAATCCGGATTGGTTTCAGGGAACGGCAGATGCGGTCCGGCAATCTCTTCATCATATGACAAATCATGAGCATGAGCACGTTCTGATTTTATCGGGAGATCAGTTATACCAAATGGATTACCGTAAACTGCTGCAAAGGCATCAGGAAAATAAATCTGATCTCACTATAGCTACAATTCCTGTGAATGCTGAAGATGCAACTGGTTTCGGTATCATGAAAACCAATAAAGAGGGACTGATAGACAGCTTTATAGAAAAGCCGGATGCGGATGTTCTGGGAGATTGGAAGTCGGATGTACCTGAGCAATACAAAGAACAGAATAAAGAATACTTGGCGTCGATGGGGATCTATATCTTCAACAAAGACACGCTGAAGCGATTATTTGATGAAAACCCGGATGCGACAGATTTTGGAAAGGAGATCATTCCAAAAGCACTCAAAGAAGGACTTCGGGTCAGTAGCTATGAATTCGGAGGCTACTGGACAGATATCGGAACCATTAAATCTTTTTTCGACGCAAATTTGTCTTTGGCAGATACGGTTCCTGAATTCAATTTATACGACAACGAAAATTTCATTTACACCCGTGCTCGTTTGCTTCCCGCATCAAAACTGATGGGAACAACTCTGGAACATGCACTAATGGCTGAGGGTTGTATCATTGAAGCAAGCCGGATCGTTCGTTCAGTGATCGGTATTCGTTCCAGAATCGGAAAAGGAACTACTGTTGAAAATTCAATTATCATGGGTAACGATTACTTTCAGGATAAGGCAACCATTGAGGCGGCTTCAGCTGATCGACCTGTTTTTGGTATAGGTCAGCGGTGCTATCTCAGTAATTGTATAGTGGATAAAAATGCGTGTATCGGAAATGATGTGCGAATTGTTGGCGGAGATCATCTGGAAGAAGGAGATCATGAAAATTACAGCGTTAAAGACGGAGTTGTGATTATCAGAAAGGGCGAATTTATCCCTGACCGGACGGTTATTTAAAACAAGAATATCCAACAAGGAACATTTTGTCATTTCGACCATAGGGAGAAATCTATATCAATCAGAAGTGCATATAAAATTTTTAGATGTCTCATATTCATTCGACATGACAAAAACGGTTGTTCTGATTAAAATAAAGTAAAGTCATCTCGAGCCGAAAGCCCGAAATACAGATACTTTAAATACTAAGATTTACATCAACAGATCTTGAGATATAAATTAACGATAGAATATAACGGTTCCGGTTTTTCCGGATGGCAAATTCAACCGGATGCCCGAACGGTAGAAGGAGAGCTGAAGAAAGCATTTTCAAAGATCCTGCAACGGGATATAGATTTGATCGGACAGGGAAGAACCGACGCCGGTGTTCATGCCAGAGGTCAGGTTGCGCATGTTGATATCGAAAATGTATCGGATGTTCAAAAACTGATTTTCGGAGTTAATGGTTTGGCAGGGAAAGAAATCTACATCAAAACTATAGAGGAAGTTCACAGTGATTTCCATGCCCGTTTTGATGCAACTTCCAGAGAATACGCATACACTATTCTTAAAGATCCCTCTCCGTTACAGGAGCATTTGGGGTGGTCACAGTCCGGAGATTTAGACAGTACAAAATTACATGAATGCGCAGCTTTGCTCAATGGAGAGTTTGATTTCTCAGGATTCTCGAAGTTCAACGAAGAAAACTTTACGACTCTGTGTACAATTCAGAAATCGACATTTGAGGAGTTTGATGATAAATGGATCTACCGGATCAGTGCCAACCGTTTTTTGCGTAACATGGTAAGACGTATTACAGGTACTATAGTTGAGGTTGCTAAAGGAAAATTAACGGTTTCAGAGTTTTCTGAACTGTTGAAAAATCCGGATGCGGATGTGAAATCATTCACGGCTCCTGCAAAAGCTTTAGTGCTCGAAAAAGTTTTTTACTAAAAACCGAAATTAGTATTGATAGTCACCCCATAATCTCTTTATATTTGTCGCCCCTTAAGGGACACATTCCTCGGTAGCTCAGGGGCAGAGCAAGCGACTGTTAATCGCTGGGTCGTAGGTTCAAATCCTACCCGGGGAGCACTTAAAAAGCTCTAATACTTTGATAAATAAAGTGTTAGAGCTTTTTTTATTTATTCGAGTGAAACAGTAGTGAAACTTTTTTAGAATTACCTACTCTATTTTTTTTAACGGAATCGTAAGCTACACAAGGAAAATCTTTTGTCGGAAAATTAAATTGCTGCAATTCGATAAAAGTTAAGTCAATTATAGCTGTGCCAACTCCATAGGCTTCGCATTAAAATCAATCATTTCATTTTCTAATGATTTGAATAAGCTACTTCATACATCTTCATGATTTTTTTATTGAAGAATTCATTTACATTTCATCAGAAATTCAGTCTCTGGGCATTCTGTTCATGATGCTGAATTTATCAAGTAAATATCTACATCAAAATTCATCAAGTTTAAAACAAGAAAATATAAGTTATGTGAATCTTTTTATCCTATCTTTGGTTTCACTTTAGAATCATGATCAAGAACTCACATACTATTATAAAAGTTACTTCAGCAGTGGTATTGCTATTTTTTAGCATACACAGCCTGAGTGTACATGGTTTTGCCGATTCATTGATCTACTGTTTTGAATCGAATGGGGAGATTAATATAGAATCAACATCCCCTCTTTCTTTTGGAATTGCTTCAGACTGTGATTTGCATGCAGATATTATTTTTTCTGACACTGAAGCTGAATTCCATTCTGACTCTGACTATTGTATAGACTGCAACGATCTGGAACTCGATGAAACTTGTACCAAAGACAATAGAGTAAATCGTTTTGATCAGGATCAAACCATTGAGAAGATCAACAATGATCTTTATCAGTTGGTTTCAATTCTACCAAGCTCAGCAAAAAAGCAATTAGCTGAGTTTATCCCACCTTTAATAGAACATCAAGAATTAGCTTCTCTTAGAACGGTAGTTCTGCTGAATTAGCCTCTCCCTATTTACTAAAACTCTTTTGAAATTGATTGATTCGCATCAGTCAAAGTGCAAGCGTCTTTCCAAGAGTTTTGAGTCTTTACATTCACACAGGTTTATACAATCAAGTCTTTAAATCTGATTTCTATTCAACATTCCCTGAGAAATGGGACAGTTTTAATTTTTTATGATTAATAAAATAATATCGTTCTCAATAAAGAATAAGTTCATTATTGGCTTATTCATTTTAACCTTAATTGGAGTTGGAATATACTCCATGATGACCATTAATTTGGGTTCTGTACCTGATATCACGAATAATCAGGTTCAGGTAATTACCGTATCAGAAAATCTGGGTACCGAAGATATCGAGCAATTTGTGACTTATCCGGTAGAACTGGCAATGGGAAATCTTCCAGGAGTAACCGAAATTCGGTCTATTTCAAGATTCGGTCTGTCAGTGGTTACCATCGTCTTTGAAGATGATATGGGGACTTACCTTCCCCGACAGCTTGTACAAGAAAAACTAAATGAACTGGGTGAAACCATACCTGATAAGTTTGGTAGCCCGGCAATGGGGCCTATTTCAAGTGGATTGGGTCAGATCTATGAGTATTCTATAAAAGTAAGTCCGGAATATGAGTCAGAATATACCCCAAACGATCTTCGCACAATACAGGATTGGATCATAAAACGTCAAATGGTTCTGTTGGATGGCGTGGTAGAGGTTAATTCGTTTGGTGGCGGTATCAAACAATACGAAGTGGCTATTGATCCCGACAAATTGAATGCAATGGGAGTTACCATTTCTGAAGTGTATGACGCCCTTGCTATGAACAATGTAAATACCGGTGGAGCTTACATCGAGAAAAATAAAATGGCGAATTTTATCCGCGGAGAGGGATTGATTCGATCTTTAGAAGACATTAGAAACATTGTCATTAAAAATGAAAACGGAATCCCTGTTCTTATCAATGACGTTGCCGAAAAAGTACAATTTGGTACACAAACCCGATATGGTGCTTTTACTCAAGATGGTGAAGAAGCGGTAGGTGGTATTATTATGATGTTGAAAGGGTCAAATCCAAATGCAACCATTCAAAGAGTTCAGGATAGAATTGCTGAAGTTCAGGAATCTCTACCTGATGGATTAAAAATTGAACCCTTTCTCGATCGAAGCGCCCTGATCGAACGTACCACAAGCACCGTTTCCAAAAATTTAATTGAGGGAGCATTAATTGTAGTATTTGTTTTAGTGATCTTACTCGGAAGTTTACGGGGTGGTTTAGTTACTGCATCACTTATCCCTTTATCGTTACTTTTTGCTTTTATTATGATGAAGGCAACCGGAGTTTGGGCAAACCTGATGAGTCTTGGAGCCATAGATTTCGGAATTATCGTTGACGGGGCTGTCATCATTGTGGAAGGCACGGTACACGAGATAGAAAAAAGAGTAAAATCCGGCAAGAGTAAGTTTGGTAAAAAACAAATGGATGAGCTTACCTACAAAGCCGGCAGCACGATGATGAATTCCGCCTTTTTCGGCCAATTAATTATACTCATCGTATTTGCCCCAATTCTCTTTCTTGAAGGTGTAGAAGGAAAAATGTTCCGCCCAATGGCCTTTACTTTTGGCTATGCAGTGATAGGAGCTATTATTCTTTGCCTTACGTACGTTCCTATGATTTCATCATTAGTTATGAAGCCTTCTGTCAATAAAAATGGATGGTTTGCACGATTTGAACAGGCACTCGAAAAACTAAGTAACAAGCTCATTGGAGCGCTTCAACGTGTTTACAATCCTCTTTTAGAATTAGCATTAAAAAGAAAGTTAATTGTAATTAGTGCCGCTGTGATTCTGTTTTTAGCATCAATATTTACCTTTTCCCGCATGGGTGGTGAATTCATTCCTCAACTGGATGAAGGTGATATTGCCATGCAGGCTCTGTTACGTTCCGGCAGTGGGTTATCGGAATCGATTGAACAATCCAAAAAAATTGAGACTATACTATTACAAAAGTTTCCAGAGATAGAAACGGTAACAGCCCGTATTGGTGTAGCTGATATTCCCACAGACCCTATGCCTATGGATATCGCGGATATGTACATCATACTAAATAAAGATAAAGACAGTTGGGTATCAGCCTCTTCCAAAGACGAACTTATCGAAGAGATACAAACAACTCTTAACGAATCCCTTGTAGGTGTGAATCTGGTGTTTACTCAACCTGTTGAACTTCGATTTAACGAGTTACTGGAAGGTGTGAGAGAAGACATTGCAGTGAAACTATATGGTGAAAACTTAGAAATACTTTCTCAAAAAGTGGATGAAATGGCATCTATCATACAAACGGTTTCTGGTGTTGGGGATGTAAGTCCTGAAAGAATATCCGGACTCCCTCAAATGACTGTGAGATATAATCGTCAAAAAGTAGCTCAATATGGTCTTAACATCGCCAAACTAAATGATTATGTAAGCACTGCATTTGCAGGAGGAACGGCTGGGGTTGTATTCGAAGGAGAGCGAAGATTTGACTTAGTTGTTCGCTTTGACGAAGCGAACCGGCAAAGCATCGAAGATTTACGTTCAATGTATATTGACCTGCCAAGTGGTTCACAAGTGCCTATAGAAGAAATTGCAGATATCAGCTATCAACCCGGCCCCATGCAGATTTCCCGTGATAACACATTCCGAAGAACCTACGTCGGTGTAAATGCCCGAGGTCGCGATGTGGAATCTGTAGTTAATGATATTCAGCAAAAACTGGATGCAGAACTCGAGCTTCCCGCAGGATATTATATCGCCTACGGGGGTGAATTTGAAAATCTGCAAAGTGCAAAAAGCAGATTATCAATTGTTGTGCCTATTGCACTGTTTCTGATCTTTATCCTGCTCTATTTTGCACTGAATTCATTCTCTCAATCGGTCATGATTTATCTGGCTATACCATTAGCAGCAATTGGAGGAATATTCTTCCTAGCACTCAGAGATATGTCGTTTAGTATTTCTGCGGGAGTGGGATTTATTGTGCTTTTTGGAGTAGCGGTACTCAATGGACTCGTGCTAATAAGCCGATTTAATTCATTAAAAGAAGAAGGAGTAACTGATTTGAAAGAACGAATTTTAATAGGAACCAAAGAAAGACTTCGCCCTATTTTATTAACAGCTACAGCAGCTATTATGGGATTCACTCCGATGGCTTTTTCAGCCTCCGCCGGTGCCGAGGTTCAGCGACCTTTAGCAACGGTTGTAATTGGTGGTTTAATTAGTGCAACTTTGCTTACACTAATAATACTTCCTGTTTTGTATTCTTTTGTTGAAAAAAGAAACCTGAGAAAGTTAAAGAGGAAATCAATTACGGCTTCTGTGTTTCTTTTAATGGCGGCCGGAAGTTTATTTATGTCAGGTGTGGTACAAGCACAGCCTGTTCAAACAACTAATCTTCAGGAGCTTTCTTTAGAGCAAGCTGTAAAAAAAGCAATGGATAACTATCCGGCTATAAAAGCAGCACAACTTGAAATAGAAAGTCAACAGGCATTACGGAAAACCGCCTGGGAAATTGGAGATACTCAAGTGTTCACCGGTAAGGAAGAAGTGGGAAACGGTGCGGATGGAGTTACAACTAAATTTGGAGTCTCTCAGGAGTTTGACCTTTTGGGAATCCCCTCCCGTTTAAAGCTTCAAAAAGAAAACGAACAGCTTGCAGAACAAAGTGCCGAACTCACTTACGTTCAGGTAGAATTGATGGTAAAGCAAAACTGGGCGGATGTTTTTAGTGCAAAGCAAAAATATAATGTACTGGATAAGTTATTTGCACAGTTTACTGATATTTCCAGAGCCGCAGAACTACGCCTTGAAACGGAAGCCACTTCCAGATTGGAGTATCTTTCAACACTAAATCAGGCTAATAAAATTAAGATTCAGAAAGAGCAAGCATACAGAGACTATCTGAGTGCTGTTCGGAAACTTAATAAATGGTTTGAAGGCGATTCTCTTTACACCGTAAAAAATGTATCGGTTGAAGAGTTAGATGAGCCAATCAATTTTAATAAAGATGCTCTTAATAATCATCCTTATTTAACTATGATGGAGCAAAAAGTTGAGGTGGCTGAAGCAGTGGTTAAGAAAGATCAAAGCCGGTTTCTACCAAAATTTAGTGCGAGTTATGGATTTCAGGAGATAGCAAATCAATCCGGTTTCTATAAATATGAGTTGGGTGTTCGTTTCCCATTACTTTTTTGGGGAAACCTTGGAAAAACGCAGTCCTCTAAAATCCAAACTAATATTGCCCGACAAAACCTTAATCAGGCACAAAAAGAGTTGAACAGTATGTACAACAGTATGCAGGAAAACTACTTAAAGTGGCTGAATTCCTGGGAATATTATAAAGAAGAAGCACTGCCCCTGGCAGAAGAACAACGAAAAGGTGCACTCACAGCATATAAAGAAGGAGCTATTGACTACGTGATGTTTCTTCAAAATATCAGGGATGCCATACAGATAGAGGTAGATTCATGGGACGCTTTCAGTAATTATCTGAATAGTAGATATGAATTAGAATACTACCTTAATACTCCTAACAAGTAATTAAATTTTTAAAAAACAATATCATGAATATCCAACAAACAAATATAACCGTACTAATCCTTCTTCTTTCTTTTTTTGCGGCTTGCAACACATCAAAAGTTGAAGATAACGAAGCCATAGCAACCGAAAATGCATCCTTAATGCAGAGTGAAGAAAATGAAGAAGCTAATGCTGCACACCTTTCGCAACTAAAATTTAACAGTCTTGAAATGAATGTTGATACGCTTCCAACCCGTAATCTTTCAGGCATCATAAAGGCAAACGGGCAGCTGGAAGTACCTCCGCAACATGAGGCTACCGTAACTGCAATTTTAGGAGCTAATGTTACTTCCATTGAAGTTATTGAAGGAGACAAAGTTACTAAAAATCAGGTGCTCGCTTACGCCGCACATCCTAATCTTACCAATATCCAAACACAATACGTACGTACGTACGAGCAAATGCTGTATCTGGAAAAAGAACTTGCAAGGCAACAAAGATTATATGAAGGAGAGGTTGGTTCCGGTCAGGCACTCCAGAAAACACAAGCAGAGCACAAAGCTACGGTTGCAGAAGTTAAGGGGTATGAGGCGCAGTTAAAGCAATTGAGTTTGAGCGTTGAAAAAATCAGAAATGGAAATATTTACGAGACGGTGCCCATTGTTAGTCCTATTGACGGATACATTGAAGACGTTACTATTCAAATCGGACAATACGTTGAACCACAAACAGAATTATTTATGATCGTTAATAACGAACATATACATGCTGATTTGATGGTTTTTGAAAAAGATGTGTATCAGGTTAAAAAGGGACAGAAAGTTTCTTTTACTGTCCAATCTGTCCCTAATGGAAGATTAACAGGTAAGATATACTCCGTAGGAAAGCAGTTCGAGCAAAACCCGAAAGCAGTTCATGTACATGCCGAAATTGATCAGAAAGAAGGGTATTTAATACCGGGAATGTATATCAACGGTAACATCTATACCACAGACAAAGAAGTGTTTGCCTTACCCGAGAGTGCCATCATTGAAGACGAAGGTAAAACGTATATGTTTAGTGCCGAAGAGCATCAGGAAAATGGAGAAACAGAATGGGAATTTACGCCGATTGAGATAAAAACTGGCCTGGAAAAAGACGGATGGGTGGAAGTGAAGTTATTAGAAACTTTACCATCAGACACAAAAGTTGCATGGAATAACGCTTATTCCCTTATTGCTGAGATGAAGAAAAGTCAGACTTCTCACGGTCATTAATTAAGGAATAGAAATAAAGATCCTTGACCGGTAGAAAAAACCGGTTAAGGACAAACTAAATATCAGAATTATGAAAGAAATAAAAGCATTTATAAAACCCAAACGTGTACAGATTGTAGTAGAATCATTAAAAGAAGAAGGCTTCGACAGTGTTACATTATCTAAAGGTGAAGGAACAGGAGCCTACAAAAATCCTGACGCTTCTCCATCTTTGGACTTTCACTTTACAGACAGCCCGATTGTAAAATTAGAGCTCGTTTGCCACAATGAGGAGGTAGGAACTGTGATAGCTCTTATCTGTAAGCATGCTAAAACAACGAACCCTGCTGATGGGATTATTTATGTAACAGATATAAAAGAAGCATATCGGGTAAAAAACGGAGAGCCTTTGCATCTTGTATAAACCTAACACTTAAAATTTTATATCTATGTTTAAACCTAAAGAAATAAAAAAAAGAATAAGAACACCTTTAGTTTTTATAGCTTTAATTTTAATAAGCTTAACTATCTTACAATTTTGTGGAAAGGAAAAAGATACTGTTTTAGTTAGTTCGGGAACTTATACCGGCATAGTTACTGATGCGGTTGAACCTGCACGGGAATTCTATCTAAAACTAAATGATGATTCTTTAGTTCGTTTAAATTTTATTGGTGAAACTACACTTAAAAAAAACGAAGAAACAGTTCCTTTTTCTGAGTTAAAAGAAGGCACAAAAATTGAAGTTGAGCTTGAAAAAATGGAAGATAAAATGGCTCCAATCTCTGTTAAAATTTTAGATAAATAGTTTTCATTCATTACATATCAAAAACGTTCTTAAGACACATTAAAACAGAATGCAGTGAATAAAAAAAAATTACTTTATTTTATCCTTTGTGGAATAGTCATTGGTGTATTTATAATACAACCCTTGGCTATTACACTTCAAATATTTGACATTCAAGGAGATTACGGAAGTTGGGGGGAACTTCTGCTTACTTCTTATCAGCAGGTGCTTGGTTCCTGGGATTTAGACCAGACTATTACTAAAGCTTTATTTGGTTTGTTTGGTGTAACTCTGTCAATTATTTATATGTTTAGGCAAAAAATATTCAAATCTAACAGTTTTCAAGAAAAGCTTAAAGAGATAAAAAAGTTGATTGAGACTGGAGAAAACCAACAAGTAGAATTCAAATCTACCTTGAGGTGGGACTTAAGACAATCTAAGACAAATAAAGCTTTGGAGTACACTGTAGCAAAAACAATTGCCGGGTTTATGAATACCCAGGGAGGACATCTTTTTATTGGCATTGATGATGATGGAAACCTTCTTGGTTTACAGGAAGATTATGCAACACTGAAGAAACCAGATAGAGATAGCTTTGAACAATATATTATGCAATTAGTATCTACTAAGTTAGGTACGAATTTTTGCTCTAATGTAGAGGTATCTTTATTCCAAATGGATGGCGTTGATATCTGCCATCTTTTTATCTTAAAAAGCGACTCACCAGTATATCTGCGAGATAATGACCGTTCTTATTTTTATATCCGTACAGGTAATGGCACACGAGAGCTTGACATACCTGAAGCACTCAAGTATATCAATAAAAATCTAACACGGAAAAAATAACTAAGAATAGAAAAAGAAAGCAAAGAACATATTTAAACTCCTAATTGATTCCAGAGCAATTTAGATACAATTACGTAGCATTTACTGCCAATATTGAACCTCTACGAGTTGTGTAACAATTTAGTTTAGTATAGTAAAAGTAGGTTATCATTTTGTTGAGTTTAAAATTTTATAACTACAAAGCACAATACACATGAAAAAGATACAAATAAAAATACCATTGCTATTGCCAGAGGTACCGGATGAGAAGGATCAGTGTGTGCAAAAACTCATTCAACATCTTAATGACAAGAAAGGTCTTGAAAAAGTGCATGTAGCAGATAAAACGGAGGATGGCGTACCTCAGCTATGCTTTCATTACAACCCGGAGCTAATCTCCATAGATCGAATACAGACCTTGGCGGAGCAAAGCGGGGCGGAAATAACGCAGAAATTTGGACATAAACTTATAGAAGTGGATGGAATCCGGCATACCCGCCATGCTCGTAATATTGAACATAATCTTCAGGGAATAGAGGGCATTTTAGAAATCTCCATATCAGCTTCCGGTATGGTTCGGGTTGAATTTGATACGACCAAATTAGATGAAGCAGCAATCTTGAAAACCTTGAAAAATAAGGGCCTTGATGTACTAGAAACTCATGTAAGTGCCGAACTATTTCTTGAGAAGATAGAAGAAACTAAAAAGGGCGAAGATCAAAAAGAAGATAAAAAAGACCACGGCCATGAGGAAGGTGAAGATCATGAACACTCTCACGGTGGTATTTTCGGTAAAAATACGGAGCTCATCTTTTCCATTATCTGTGGAGCATTGCTCGGTATTGGCTTTGGACTGTCTTATGTAGATGCTCTGCCTTCCTGGGTGAGCCTCGCATTATACATCGGTGCCTATTTCTTTGGCGGCTATTTTACGGCTAAAGAAGCCATTCAAACAGTGGCAAAAGGCGGTTTTGAAATTGATTTCCTTATGCTGGTTGCAGCCATTGGCGCTGCTATTTTAGGCGAATGGGCAGAAGGTGCTTTGCTGTTATTTTTGTTCAGTATGGGACACGCTCTGGAACATTATGCTATGAACAAAGCCAGAAAGTCTATAAAGGCTTTGGCAGAACTCGCTCCTAAAACCGCGTTGCTTAAGAGAAATGGTAAGACAGAAGAAGTCGGTATTGAGGAATTGAGCATCGGTGACATTATTGTGGTGAAGCCCAATAGCAAAATTTCTGCTGATGGTGTGGTGGTGAGTGGTCAAAGTAGCGTTAATCAAGCTCCTATTACCGGAGAAAGTGTACCGGTAGATAAAGAACCGGTGGATAATCCCGAAAAAGACTGGTCGCAGGAAGACGACATCAAAGATGAGAACCGTGCTTTTTCTGGCACTATCAATGGGAACAATACGCTGGAAATCAAAGTTACTAAAGTTGCGAAGGATTCAACCCTCTCCCGTCTAGTTAAATTGGTGAATGAAGCCCAAACTCAGAAATCACCTACACAGCGACTCACCGATAAATTTGAGAAATATTTTGTACCAGCTGTCCTAGTCTTGGTAGTTGTACTCAATTTCGCATTTTTGGTACTGGACGAAACTTTTAGCGAAAGTTTCTATCGCGCAATGGCCGTATTGGTGGCAGCCAGCCCTTGCGCTTTGGCGATAGCCACCCCAAGTGCAGTATTAAGCGGAGTAGCAAGGGCCGCCAAAAGTGGAGTGCTCATCAAAGGTGGTCGACCCTTGGAAGACCTGGGTGTACTCACCGCACTGGCTTTTGACAAAACCGGAACGCTAACAGAAGGTAAGCCCAAACTAACTAAAGTAATTCCATTGGGTGATATAAACGAGGACGAGTTGTTGAAAATAGCAGTAGCCGTAGAAAACCTCAGTGACCATCCTCTGGCCAAAGCTGTAGTGCGGGATGGTAAAGAGCGATTGGATGGGGCTGATATTCCAGAAGCAAAAGACCTGGAAGCGGTACTTGGTAAGGGGATTAAAGCCTCTCTGGGTGAGGACAAAGTGTACATCGGCAACCTGGAACTCTTTGAATCTCTGGACGATAAAAAACCGGAGAACGAAACAGAAGAAAAAGTAAAGTCGCTGGAATCAGCGGGCAATACCACCATGCTGATCCGTCAAAATGACAAATACATTGGCATTATTGCCCTGATGGATACCCCGAGAAAGGAAGCTAAAAAAACATTGGAACGATTGAAAGAAATCGGTATCAAGCGTATGATCATGCTTACGGGTGATAACCAAAAAGTCGCCGATGCAGTGGCTAAAGAGATTGGCCTTACGGATGCCTGGGGTAGTTTGCTGCCGGAAGAAAAGGTTGAAGCCATCAAAGAGCTCAGGGAGAAAGAATCCAAAGTAGCGATGGTGGGCGATGGCGTAAATGATGCCCCGGCAATGGCAAACAGCACGGTAGGGATTGCCATGGGAGCAGCTGGCAGTGATGTAGCCCTAGAAACAGCTGATATTGCCTTAATGGCCGACAAGCTGGAGACCTTGCCTTTTGCTATCGGTTTGAGTAGAAAAGCCAAAGGCATTATCAAGCAAAACCTCTGGGTTAGTTTGGGTATTGTGGCTTTATTAATACCAGCCACAGTTTTCAGCTTTGCCAACATAGGTATTGCCGTACTGATTCATGAAGGCTCTACGCTGGTAGTAGTATTTAATGCGTTACGATTGTTGGCTTATAAAAAGTAAAATTGAAAAAATCCACATTCCACATCAGCAAAATGGATTGCCCTTCAGAGGAGGAAATGATCCGCATGAAGCTGGAACCTTATAATGAGGTAAAACAGCTTTCTTTTGATATCCCTAATCGCAAACTGGAGGTATATCATACAGAAAAAGTAGATGAGATCCATCACGCCATAAGTGAGCTTAAACTTAGCGACCAGTTATTAGGTTCAGAAGATGATGCCGAATTGCCGTTGGCTCCTGACGAATCCGAACAGCGAAAAATATTGTGGTGGGTGCTGGGTATCAATTTCATTTTCTTTTTAATAGAAATGACCACAGGTTGGATCTCTAACTCTATGGGTCTCATAGCCGATTCACTTGACATGCTGGCAGATTCCATCGTATATGCACTAAGTCTTTTTGCGATTGGAAGTACTATTTCAAGAAAGAAAAAAGTAGCTAAATTTAGTGGGTATTTTCAAATGGGATTGGCGCTTTTAGGCTTCTCAGAGGTACTGCGGAGATTTCTCAGCGAAAGCGAAACACCTCTTTTTGAGTGGATGATCGTCGTAGCATTACTGGCCCTTATCGGTAACCTGGTTTCGCTCTGGCTGATCAATAAAGCTAAAAGCGATGAAGCTCACATGCAGGCAAGTGCTATATTTACATCCAATGACATTATTGTGAATGGTGGGGTGATATTAGCCGGAGTACTTGTTTTTTGGTTTGATAGTAAACTACCAGATCTGATAATCGGGGCGATTGTATTCAGTTTTGTGATTCGTGGAGCCATAAAAATCCTACAATTAAGTAGGTAACATAATTAGTGACACTCAAATTCATATCCCATGACACATGATCATCACCATAATCAAGAAGGGAATATTAAAATTGCCTTTTTCCTCAATATAGGATTTACCGTCCTCGAATTTTTTGGTGGATTGTATGTGAACAGTGTTGCCATTATTTCGGATGCATTACATGATCTTGGTGATAGTATCTCACTTGGATTGTCATGGTATTTGGATCACAAATCTAAGCAAGGAGCAAATCGATCGTTCACTTTCGGTTATACACGGTTTTCCCTTCTCGGAGCGTTAATCAACAGCCTTGTTTTAATAGCGGGCTCCATCTTTGTTATTAATGAAGCGGTCGCTCGTATTATCACTCCGGAACATACAGACGCTCAAGGAATGCTTATTTTTGCCATTATTGGGGTAAGTGTAAATGGCTACGCTGCGTGGAAGGTTAGCGACGGAAAAACTCTCAATGAAAAAGTTATTTCCTGGCATTTGTTGGAGGATGTTTTAGGTTGGGCTGCCGTTCTGATTGTCTCCATTGTTTTGCTATTTAAAGATATTCATTACTTGGACCCCGCGCTTTCTATTCTAATTACAGCTTATGTTCTTTGGAATGTTATCAAGAGACTAAAAGAAACCCTATATGTATTTCTTCAAGGGAGTCCTGATGACGTTAGCATAGAAGAGTTAGAATCTAAATTTCTAGAAAAAGATTTTGTAGATGAAACCAAGCATCTTCACTTGTGGTCGCTTGATGGAGAACGCCATGTTTTTACGGCCCATCTGATCTTACAGGGAGTTTCAGATTACTCTGAAATTATTGAAGCAAAAAAAGAAATCCGGAAAATTTTAAAACCGTACAATTTTAGCCACAGCACAATTGAGGTTGAGCTTGATTCGGAAACATCCTCACTCATAGAAGACAACCATACAACATGAAACAACAACATTTTCATATCAAGAATATGGTATGTAGCCATTGTGCAGAAGTCTTAGAGGAAAAACTGAATTCCTCAAATTTCGAAGTTAAAAAGATTGAGTTGGGAGAATTGACACTGGCTGATCCGATTACTGATGCAGAATATCAACGGCTCATAAAAGTGGTTAACACCAATGGATTTGAGATTATTAACGATCAGGGAAGCAAACTGGTCGAACAGATAAAACAGCTAATTATCCAATTGGTGCGTACCAACAAAGAATTACCCGGTAAGCTATCGGAATATTTATCCTCACAACTAAATAAAGACTATCAGTACATAAGTAGATTATTTTCCAATGTGGAAGGAAAATCTATAGAACGATATTATATCTTACAAAAGATTGAGCGGGCAAAAGAGTTAATTGTCTATGGAGAGCAGAATCTGACCGAAATTGCTTATGAACTGGGATATAGCAGTCAGCAACATTTTTCAAGACAATTCAAAAAAGAAACCGGATTATCTCCCTCACATTTCAAGGAAGTGAAGGAAAATAAGAGAGTTTCAATAGATCAAATTTAACGTAATAATGCACGAGATTTACATTAATATGCAATCGAGTTAAGCACGAAACTGGTACTATTTACAAAAATTAAGTACCCATGAATACATTCCTTAAAAAATATAAAGAAGCGGTAATAAGCTTTGTTGCCTTAGTAGGTGCTCTTCTTGTTGAGCATTTTATCATATTTGAAGGGAGTCAATATGTATACCTGATGCTGTATGGGTTATCCTATTTAGCTGTTGGGGGTTCAGTTTGGATTAAAGCGTTTAATTCATTGAAGAATGGTACGCTCTTCAGTGAGTTTTTTCTTATGGGAATAGCGACTGTTGGCGCTTTTGCAATCGGTGAGTATGCCGAAGGTGTTGCGGTAATGCTGTTTTACACGATTGGTGAATATGCACAGCATGGAGCAGTTCATAAAGCACGAAATTCGATTAAAAAACTTATTGATCAACAGCCTGATGTTGCCACAGTTGAACGCGATGGAGAAACCCTCGACCTTCATCCCTCAAAAGTAAATAATGGAGACATTGTATTGGTTCGTCCGGGAGCAAAAGTTCCACTTGATGGTGAACTAATTACGGATCATGCATCTTTTAATACTGCAGCACTTACTGGTGAGTCGAAACCGATGACAATCAATTCTGGTGAAGAAGTTTGGGCAGGTTCTATTAATCAGGATACCGCTGTTCGCATCAAAGTTACCAGTAGTTTTAAAGACACCAAGCTATCTAATATCTTGAACATGGTTCAGGAAGCATCAAAACGCAAAGCACCTACCCAGCGATTTATTACAAGGTTCGCAAAAGTTTACACCCCAATTGTAGTTTGGCTTGCAGTAGCGATAACCTTCTTACCATACTTATTTATTGAGCCTTATGTTTTTCAGGAATGGTTTTACCGAGCACTTATTTTTCTTGTGGTTTCTTGTCCGTGTGGCTTGGTTATTTCTGTCCCACTGGGATATTTTGGAGGAATTGGCGCGGCTTCAGGGAATGGGATTTTATTTAAAGGATCGGATTATTTGGATCAACTCCGCAAAATGAACATTCTCTTTATGGATAAGACGGGAACTTTAACCAAGGGTTCGTTTAAGGTGCAATCTGTACAAATATATAATGGCATCAGTGAAAATGAATTAATTACTTATGCGGCATCTTTGGAACAACAATCTTCTCACCCAATCGGAAAAGCCATTCTTGGTTATAAAAAAGATCTGGAATTATATCAGGTCGAAAACCAGCAGGAGATTTCAGGAAAAGGGTTAAAAGGTACCATAAGCGGCAAGAACGTTCTTGTTGGAAACCTCGATCTTTTAAAAGAACATCAAGTAAAAATTACCAATAATGACCACACGGAGCCTTACACTTACGTACATATCGCCATTGATGGAGAACATGCGGGTACTATTAGTATTGCCGATGAAATTAAAGAAGATAGCAACCAGGCAATTAAAGAATTAAAAGAAAGAGGCATTCAAAAATTGGTAGTGCTATCAGGAGATAATCAGGAAGTAGTCTCTTATGTAGCCAAACAACTTGGATTAGACGAAGCTTATGGAAATCTACTACCGGATGAGAAGTATAAATATGTAGAGGAAGCAATCGGTAATAAAAATGTTGTTGGTTTTATTGGTGATGGAGTAAATGATGCCCCAGTAATCACGCTATCTGATATAGGCATTGCTATGGGTGGAATTGGTTCAGATGCAACAATTGAAACAGCGGATGTTGTAATTCAAACCGACCATCCATCAAAACTCCCAATTGCGATAGATATTTCAAAATTTACACACCGAATTGTTTGGCAGAATATCGGTTTTGCACTGGGAATTAAAATATTAGTTATGGTTCTTGCTGCATTTGGTATAGCTACAATGTGGGAAGCTATTTTTGCTGATGTCGGTGTAGCTTTAATTGCCATCGGAAATGCTATACGTATTCAGAGCAGGTTTTCAGAAGGAGGTACGTTACGCTCATTTTTTATGACTTCTGAGAATGAACCCGAAGAATCTCATCATCAAGCTTGTTGTTAGTGTGGAAGTGCTGAGATAAGTTGTGACTTTAGTCAGATAAAATTTAAGTTAAATTACTATTTCTGTTAACTATTTCGTTTTTCCTGAAGTTCGAATTTTTTGAGTTTTAAGCTTTGAAATAATAAAGCATCATCATCAGAAAGTTTTGACAGACCTTGCATTTCCTTCATATTGAGAATTCTTATAAGATTATTGGCTTCATAGAGGTCTTTTTCATTTAAGTAGATATCGATCAAAAATAGATAAGCTTTGTGAAGATTTGGTTTATAAATAATTAACTCATGTAATATAGACTTTGCTGTTTCATAGTCCTCTTCATCCCATGCCCTAAGTGAGCTCTCCTTCATTTGTTTTATTTTGGCTTCATTTATTAAATCGAAGTCTTCACCGCTTGCCAGTTTTTGATAATCAGGTCTTTGCAACATTTTATTAATAAGGTCATTTAATGCCTTATCATATCCTTTTATCTTTAAATCATCTTTAAATGAAACAGGATTTATACTAATTTTTTTACCGGATGCAGATACAGAATAGATATACATTTCAAATTTAGGGTGGCGTTCAGCTACACCTACATGATTATATCCAACAACTTTTTCAAAAAGAGTTACGGGCATTTTAAATTCAAAACAATTTGCAGTATTAGTTACTATTTGAGCATTTAGTTCCGGCGGTAACTTGTTGTAGAATTTCATTAAATTTTGGAGCCGATTAGTAAGATTCCCTTGTTTTCCAGTCAATTTTTTATCGACTTTTTTGAATGAGTTTCTTTCCGTTCTTTCGGCTTCGGCTGGAAATTTTTGCTTGTACTGCGTCCATTTTATTTCAGTTTTATCGGTCAAATAGCTATCCCAAATAAATTTCAAAAAGGATATACCTGCTACAATGGCAACAAAGATTAGAAAGAATTCCATAGGATTGATTATTGAAAAGGTTAAGGTGGTAATATTAAACTAAATATATTATAACTTGGCAAGTACCCTGTGTATAAAAATTCAGCTCCTGTTTATCTATTCCTTCTATGGAACAGAAACAGCAGTTACAGAATATCTTTGGCGAGGTACTTCATAAAGCAAGGATGGAGAAGAATTTGAAGCAAGCTGAACTTGCAGAGATATGCGATATGGATGATACCTACATCTCAGATCTTGAGAGAGGAAAGTATATGCCTTCGCTTTTTACGGTCCTAAAGTTGTCTAAAGGACTCGGACTAAGCTTATCTGAATTGAGTTCAAGGATTGACGGGTATATTGAGTGATTCTTGTACTAAGTTATGAAAGCGAATAAAATGCCTTCTTTACCAGTAAAAATGGGTTACTGATTATTTAGAACGGAATCGGAAAGATTCTGAAAATAAAATTCTATATATAAAATTTAAAATTCGGCTTTCTTTCAGAAATATTAGGATTGGATATTAATATCTCACCTACGGCATCAGAAAAGGCTACAGTAACTGGCTGATTGTTTCCAAGTTTCCCTGAATTGTAATTTAATTTAGTCAAACCATAAATATCTTGTACCACTCGTTCTATAGGGCTGTTACCATAATCTATATCAATTCTTAATGGAATAGGTGTATCCCATCCATCATATGTTGCTAAACGTGGCTTGAATCCTGAGCCCCAAAAAAGAGCACTTTTTCGATTTATTTTCCAACAAGTTCCTCTTAGTACAGGCATGTCACCAAGTCTGTAGAGCCTGGGAGGATGTTTTGTAACTAAACGAACTTTTATTGCGGTCAAATTAATACCAGATGGAGTAGCTTCTTTATACCCCTCGTACTCCTCAAGACTAATTTTCGAACGAGAGTGTATAAAAATTTCGGCTAACTCTTTTCCTCCTAATTGCTTATAGGTTTCCAGGATTCCAGATAAAAGTTTTTTTGCTGCCTTTTTTGGTAAATGAAATTGTTTTGTTTTAGGAGAATACCATGGACCATACTCACCAAGGAATACAATTCCTTCACCATTTTGTAAAAACATTTGAGCTGCACAACAAGCCGTTCTTTTATCATCAGTTCTTCTGAAAGCAATTCCAATGTAGCAAACTCCATCTCTGGCAGAAGTAAGTTTCCAAGGCTTTCCCCCAGCTTTATAATAGTTAGCGATACTTAAATTCCACATTCTATCCGAAAGAGGAGTTAACCCTCTTTCCCCAAATTTTTTTTCATCAGATAATCTCAGAGTAGACTCTCTTATGATTTGAATAGGGACACCATACTTCATTGATCGAGCTTTTAATTGTCGCCTAAAATCAACGGAATAACTATATATATCAGCATCAAAGGAATCAAATAAATCTTTTTGCCCTTCTTTTCTTTGTTGTTTTCGGTTCTTTGGGATCAACTTTCCTATTGCATCAGAAGGATTAGATTTAGGTCTACAATTAGCAAAAATTTCATCTGGAACTACACAGATGATAACACCTATTTTTTCATCTAATTTTTCGAGTGTTTTCATAGCGTCTAAATATTGAAATACAACTTCATTTGCTCTTTCATGAGGGTCTTTCTTACGTGAAGCTTGAAGTAGTTTGCTATTACTAAGTTCCTTTTCCCAAACCGGAATCGTTGGCCAATCAAATCCAAAAACTGCTTTGAAACCTGGAAACGCAGGCCATAGTCTTTGATTGAACTCAGAGTCAATTACTGGTGTGTTTGCAACAAGTGACCATTGCTTAAATTTTTGAATCCCAGTTTTAGCCCCTATTAGCATGTAGTTTATGGTCCCAGGGTATGATGGAAGGTCGGCATCATAGGGTCCAAAAAGAGTAAGGCCATCTTTTGGAGTTAAGGCCAATTGATTATACCTAAATTCTATTTTAGGTTCATCAAATAATATAGAATGTGCATCAATCATTTTTAATTTCCTCATTAATGAATTCAATATATGTTCGATCTTTAGATAAACTATCAAGGCGATTTTCGTTAATGCTATAAGGAACAATCGTATTTATTGGTGAAGAATTGATAGCTATAAATTGTTTATCATTTTGATCATCTACAATAATGATTTTTTCATTAACGCTTAAGAATTGTACAACCGCAAGTATTCGATTAAACCACTCTAAATTCCACCAAGAACTTGTAAGATGTTTCATTCTTGAGTTTACAGAGGTTCCTTTATAAGCCTTTTCTTTTTCGTCTGTAAGCCTGTACCTAATATTTAGCATTAACGTAAAGTCATTATGTAGATTTTGGCTAATTTTAAATATTGGTGAGAGAAAATATTTATACTTAACGGGCCCATTCGGAGTAGGGAATTTTCTTTCACCGGAAGATTTTATATAGCTTTTTGCTCCGTCTGGTCGAATGAAGTGTAAAGTATTTTTTTCTGAAAGCCCCGGCGGGAAGTAATAAAGCCTACTATTCTCACACTTGATTAAACCTAATTCTCTACATTTTCTGTAAATAGACTTGTATAGTAATTCTGATACTAAATTTATATTTGGCACGCCCAGTATAGTTGGACGATCTCTCCATTCTTCCAATTGAATATTGGCTAAGCCGAAGTCTTCAACGATTCTATTTGGTGGGCTAAAAAAGCTAATAAATGTTGAAGAGTTTATTTTGCGTACAGCCCAACTATATTTTAGGTTATTTATAACACTATCAGGGATACTTTTTGAAGTATTAACAATTAATATTGACTCTGGAATAGAAGTTATTTCAAAAGTATTTGAATACAAATTTTCACTGTTATTGGAAATTAATTCCTTGTCAACAAAGCTCTCAGTAAGAATTTTTTTATCATGTGATTTTTTCGAGGGAATATTGTGTTCCTCAAGCACCTTAAGAAGCAGTTCAATTCCAGCACCCCAATTTGTGTAAAATGGCAATACATTTTTGGTATCAATTATACCAGTAATGCTTGGACTGATTTGTCTTTCCGTATTTATAAAAAACACATTCTTATTAGCTTGAGTAGCTAATGTAATTTGTTGAATTATTTTGGGGTTGGTTGAAGATTTTTTTGACAATATTGAAATAGTAGCAATAGCTTCATCTTGAATGTATTCTTCAAAGTTTTTTGAAATGGATATACCAATTATTGATTGATTTGTAATTCGTATTTCATAACCAATAAATATTAATTTTCTAATTAGCCATTCACAAAAGATTATATCATGTTCATCAAATATTATAACAATCTTATTTTTATAAGCACTATCGGATTTAGTTTCTTGAAATAGGGCAGGAGTGAAAATTTGAGGGTGTTTTGGTATCAAAGTTGGATATTCTACTTCAAGTAAAATTCGCAATCTTTCTTGAGAGTATATTTCCAATTCCCATCCGTATTCATTTCGGATTGATTTAATTGCTTCATCCCTTTGCCCTGCACTTATTTTTGCAGTTGTCACATATACTAATTTGTCACAGATATGGTTATGTGATTTAATTTTATAAGCGTCCTCGGCTAATTTCGCTCGCCAATCATCCCTAACACTATATGCAAAAATCGAAATCTCGTTATTGTAAGAAACATGGATAGCATCTCTTCCTTTGTCACTGAATCCACCAAGTGGTTCCAAATTTTTATATCCTTGTAAAACCATGAGATCCGATGAAAGACGTTCAAAAGTCAAATAATCGGTAAGGTTTTCTAAACAGTAGATAGTTGGATTTGCTGCCATTTTATTTGTGTGATTAAATAATTACTGGTATGCAAATAGTCTTCTTAAAATACACAGCAGTAATTTTTATATATGTAAGCATAACCTATAAATTCTTTGTTAGTTAATATATAACAAAAAGTGTCATAAAATTATGACACTTTCTTATATAATTTTTAGAGACTGAAAACCTTACTTGTTTTCATTTGAAGATCTGCACGTTTAGGTTTTTCTACATCGTGACTTATAAAGTAAGTGATGTCGTTTAGAAGATCCCACTGAGACTTATGTAGTACTTGATCGGTGTTTATGATTTCTTTTAACCGTCTTTTCCCCAAAGATTCCTGAAGATCGTCCATTAGACTATCATCTATACCTGATGACTTGAGGTAATTTATCCGTGCCTGTACTTGTTCAATTTTATAGCCAACATTACTAAACTGCTGTTCTAAAGCATCAAGTGAAAATCCGGACGTATGACGAGCGTATAGCGACCCCATTAAGTCCCAAAAAATCAATCCGTTACTACATGCAGACCTGATAGCTCCCCAGAACATTCGTACACCTTCTGATTGGTCGTACGAATTATGAAGATATACAGAAAGAGGTATGTCAGAAGTACCATCGTGTAACTTGATTTCTGGAAAGGTTACTTGTAGTCGCATTCGGTTTGCCATGCAGAAACTATGGCTGTTATCTATTTCCCATTTCTCTCTCATAGAAGTTAGTAGTTCTAAAAAGGGAGTTATTAACTCTTCATTCCTGATAAGGTTGTAACTACTCTTAGCAATGGATACTACTTGCTGTTTTCCTTTAATGGTAGAGACTATTGCTTTGTAGTCATCTATGGGTTTATGGGTTATTATGTTGCCGGAAGGGAATGGAAGATGAACTTCTCTTTCTTCCACGTCGAAAAAATAAGATTGTAAATTCATTGGATTGGCTCCTGTTTAATTATGATAAAGTTTTGAAAAGGATGGAATTTTCCACGGATGAGGTAAAGGAGTGGAGATTTTCGGGTATATGAGATACCCTCCACGAAGACGATATCGTCTTCAGAAATTGGAGGGCTCTCTTGAATACATGCTACTTTTATAGGACAGAACAATCGGATTATTCCACTTTTAGGATATACAAGTAAACTGCTGGATGGAACTGTCTCTAATGGATCTTTAATTTTGCTCATATCACAACTCCCGGTTAGCCGAGAAGGAGTAATAGCTATGCTTAGTGACGATTAAATGATCGTCCATAGTTATTCCCATATAGGACAGTGCACGTCTAATTCGGGTTGTGAGGTTCGTATCTGCTGCGGATGGCGTTAACCGTCCTGAAGGATGATTATGTGCTATAATGATTGAATTAGCAGCCCCAAGAAGCGCAATAGTGATAATCTCGCTCACGTCCACTATCGTTGCAGTCTTTCCTCCAATGGAAGTAATTCCGTAGCCAAGTAATTGTTTGGAGTTGTTTAATAACAGGACACAGAAGTGTTCCTTAAATTCGATCTGATCCGGAGGAAATATTTCCCAGAGTATTTCAGCTGCTTTTTCCGGAGAATCTAAGACTTTACGTTCTTCCGGTTTAGTTTCGTTTATGTATTGCAATCGTACCTCCGCTGCGATGGAGCTACAATCCCAATGATCTTGTATACGTTTCATAGTTAGTAGAAATTAAAAAGGGAGGCTAAGGCCTCCCTTGAGTTAGGATTAAATTTGTGGTTCAAGTTCTCCGTTGGAGTTAGCTCTGGAGAAAACTTCCTTTTCCAAGCCATCTATCTTCTTTGCTTTCGGCTCTTCTCCTTCTCCTGCTTTGCGAATAGCCCAGTTATAATTAAGGATGAACGTTTCACCTGTTGGGGCTTCGTATTCATACTCTTCACAAGGCTGTTTGTAAAGTTCGAATCCTTCAAGTACTGTTCCTTCTTCAAAGAACTGCTCAGCCTCTTCCTTTGAGCTTAATTGGTTAAGAGGTAAAGAAACTTTCCTTTTGGTAAAGCTTGAGTTTCCATTTTCGCTCGTTGAAAAAGTAATTCCAGTGATTTTCACAACAGGCATTATTCCAGACCCATCTTTACGGTCAACTTCTTCGATGCTGTCGATTAGTAGTTTGCTTAGTTTATTTGACATAGTAATGTCTCCTTATTGGTTTATTAGAATTGTAACCTTGATCCGGTAAAACGGATTAAGGTTGGGGGAGGGTTTGAAACCCAGAGGCGAGCCGGGGGTCTGTTGCATAGCTGGTAGGCGCACTTACAGACACAAATGTTTCCCGAATTTTAGAACCTAACCTTTATAGACAGCTTCTTAGAGGCTGGAATGTAGGGGGGTGTCTTTATAAGGTGACAGAACTATAGTTGTAGAAGGGGGTGCTAAAAAAAAATTTTATAAAATTTTTTTGAACTATGTAGGTTACATGCCAATTAATAGGGTTTTCTTGTAGGTTGACTTGTAAATATGAAGTCGTATTTATTAGGTCAAATACATCCTTTTTCACCACAATGTGTTATATCAATACAAATACAAAGATCTTACTTGGGTTGTGGATTGTGCATATTACCGGGAAGGAAGAACAAGATGCTAACTACGCATCCGTTTCTTCTTTCATCCCGGTAACATTCAACATTCAATTGATGGTAAACAACGTAGATTTAAAGTTATTTAAACATCTTCAATAGTAAACATAGCCTTTATAAGTATTTGAATTAGTTGTTTAGATATTTAAATAACTAACCTCTTCTTTCGCTTTTAGTTGGTTGGTTAGTTAGGACCTATATATAAATAGGTCCATAACCAACAAAAGTTAAATATCTATTTGGTAATAACTATCAGTGGTGTGTTTAATTCCCTTCCGAATTATAAACTTTTCGACTTCATAATAATTCAAGTATTCTTTTGCTTTATTTCCCCCGATAGGTTCTATTTCATTTTCAACACTATCTTTAATTGCATTGAGTATTTCTTTGTAGCTTGGTTTTTTACTTTCAATACTCCTATCAATTGATTCTAATATTTCCTTGTGTGTTTTCTTTTCAATTTCAGAAGGTAGTTTTTTTCTTCTACCTCTTTTATTCTTTACGAGATAATTCTCAATGAAAGGCACACCATTTTCATCAACAGTAAATTGGAAGCCGGAAAATTCTACTCTTCTACATTGAGTAGCTGTGACCTTCGAAGTTGCTGAATTAACTTTAGCAACTGATATAACAGTTTCTGCTTTATTAGTCATTTCAGTACCTAAATGACCACGAGGATTCTTGTTAACTTTATTTTGATGAAGTACACCTATTATGTGGGTTTCTTTTTCCTCGGTAGCTCTCAAAAGCAAATCATTGATTTCTGATGCTTGTTCTTCATCATTTACAGAACTAACTAAATCTCTTAAACCATCAATTATTAGTAGGCTTTTTGGTTTTATGTTTTTGATTATATCTTTTATCAATCTTTTTCTATCAAGTCGACCAAGTGATCTTAAGCTATAAACCCTTAACCTTTTTTTGTCTTTTGGGTTGGTAAACATACGATTAGCGACATTGTAAACATCAAACATAGACTGCTCTGTGTCAACGAATATAATCTCAGAAATTTTGTTAGGAGATGAAATGAATTCATTCTGAGGATTTTCAGAGAGTAAACATTTAACGATAAGGCTTACCAAGAATGTTTTTTTTGATTTCGCTTTACCGGTTATAAGGCTAAAATTGCCAAATGTAGCTACAGGAATTCCCCCGATTTCGAAACATACAGGGGGGGCTTCTGGTTCTTTATTGAGATCAACTTTTGATTTCTTGTAGAGCGTTTTAATATCTAACTCAACAGGTGATGTAGATGTGTTCATATCTAATAATTTTCACAATCTACTTTATACTTATTAAGAAAAGCTTCAACTTCATCTATATCATAAATGATAGTTCTTCCATTTTGAGAGAAGGGTAGTTGCTCGGAATCTCTAAGATATTGGACATGTCTTCTACTGCACTGGAGAATCTCCATTACATCGTCAGTCCTCAACCATTTTTTGCGAGTAGCTTTTCTAATTGCTCCCGGTAAGGACTTTTCTATAGTTTCCTTGACAGATTTGCTAACTATTTCTTCAAGGTCTTTACGTGTTGGTATATATGCGTTCATAACAGTATTTGTTAGTTGTTTGAAAATTTCTACAACTAAGTTCTGTTATAAAACGCGACTAAAACAGGGAAAGAAGGGGGAAACATATTCTTTCCGGTTTTCAGGACAGCTTAAATTTTTTTCTATATTTCCTAACTGTTTTATCTGTAGGCGCAAAGCCTGATATTTCTTTGAATCGATCAATAATTGCGTTATCAATCTTGGTAAGGTGAGGTTCTCCATTGCTTTTTTGAAACTCTTTCATTGAAGCAAATTCATTAAACCAATCAATCATCAATTCATAATCATGATCGGGTTCCCTTCCAACCTTAATCTTTGGTTTAGATAAGTTGGACATGCGGTCGATTATCCACACTAATGTTTTTTTGAGTTTTGGGTAATTATCATAATAGCTTTGCGAGTTTACTTCTGCTTGGCCTGTTAAAAGTTTTGGAAGAGTTTCTTTAACGAATGTGCTTGTCAAACTTTCATTTTTATGTTCAAAGAATTCAAAAAAGCCTTGCTCAAAATGATATTTCGCTTCTTTTAAAATTTCTTGATCAAAGCTATTTATTTGATAGGTATGTGATTTTTCATCAAGTAATTTTCCATTTGAGTCACGCTTAAAAGTCGTTGTTACAATTCCTCTTTCTCGATCAAATTCAATTTTATCTGGCAATGTACTCTTCTGCAAATTTACAGTTTGAACAATATACTGGTCTCTTAGAACTATATGTCTCTCTTTATCAGATAATTCAATGAGTTTGTATATGAATTTCACAAAGTTTTTATCCATAATTTTAAAATACTTTCTTCATTGCTTTATCGGCTAATTCTTCATTCAGGCTTTTTAAGTATTTCTGGGTAGTCTCTAACTTACTATGTCTAAGGGTTTGCATGAGTTCGTAAATACTAAGACCTGATTGAACTGCATATTGTGCGAAAGAATGTCGAGATACATGAAACGAAATATTATCAAGTATCTTTGGTGAATCTATATTTCCTTTATCTATTTCCTCATTTAGAATTTTAGCAATAGACCTTAGACTCTTGTTCACCATTACATTTTTAGAACTGATTACTTTTCGAAGTTCTATAGGATCAGAGTAATCTTTATGGTTATTCAAAAAAGGGAATATATAGTCTTTTCCCTTACCCGAATAAATATTCAAAATTTCTTTTTGATGATCGTTAAGTTCCGTACTGAATGCTTTCTCATTTTTATTCATTTGGTAGCTTAGACGTTCGTTCTTTACATTATTCCATTGAAGACAGCAAATGTCCCCAAACCTAATCCCGGCCGAATAGAAACTAAATAGGAATGCGTTTTTTGCGTTCCAATGCCAAGAATCTTTCTTAAGTTTTAAAGCTTCAATTCCTTTTATTTGTTCAATACTTAGTTTCGTTTTAGAAGGGGGGTTACTATTTGTAACCATATCAAAATTTAAAAAAGGATCAATGTGAATAAGATGTTCACTAATAGCACGTTTAATAACTTTTTTTATAGGTTGAAATGTCTTTTTAACTGTTGAAGCTTTATTTCCATGAATATTGATCAAGAACTCTTGGAATTTAGTTAAGTATTCAGAATCAATTTTATTAAAAGATAAAGCCCTTTCACCTTCAAATTCTTCAACTTTATTGAATGCAACTGTACCTTGTACATGCTGTGAATGTTTTCCATTAGCAATTTTTGATTCGAGGTAATCTTTAGCAAAATCAAAAAAATCTATTCCATCAATGGCTTTTAGTTTTTCTCTAATGGACTTGGCATTATCTTTACCATAAGTACTTAGTTCAGCTTGCGCTTTTTCAGCAGTCGAGATTTTTTTTCTAAGTGTTTTATTAAGTGCCTTATAATTAGGGTGAGTTTTTCGGATAATTTCTTTATCAGGATTCCAATGCTTTCCTATTATTGAAACACCTGTACTAAGGTACTTATGCTTTCGGTTCGAAGTGATTCTTAAGTAGATCGGAATCTCTCCATTTTTCTTGGGATTATTTTTCTTAAGGTAAAGATGAAATGATGTAGCCAATTATGAAAGGATTGTTTACTATTTTAGAGTGAAACAATAGTAAAACATTTATTCGAAATAGTCACATTAAAAGTAATATCTAATATCACTAATACTTGCTTTAAACTACTATATTGTGAATATATCCTATTTTAAAGGAGGTAATAGGAACATGTGTGCAATCCTACCCGGGGAGCACTTAAAAAGCTCTAATACTTTTATAAATAAAGTGTTAGAGCTTTTTTTATTTAGCGCTGTGTAACAATAGTGAAAGATTCCTTCTGGGTTAAATAATAAATTTGAATCAGGGCAATTAGTCCGTTCTACCCAAGATCATATCCAAAAACTTCGTTCTGATTTCCTGGCTTGCATCACGGTAGGAATCAAATGTCACATGTTGATCTGTTTTTGCAGTATCAATAGTAATGCCCCATAACGGTGAAGTGGTAGTTGGAAGCATAGAATACCGGGCATCACCAAGTACATTTGGATGAATGGGATGTCGAACTAATAAACCGTCAGATAACTCGGAAAATCGTTATACATCACGGTACTCTTGAATGGTTTATATGTTGAATTCCAATCAAATAGAGCTGCGCATTCACCTTCATAAATAATGGGTGTTGAGAAAACACCTACCCGTATTCCCGAGCTACATATTTCTCCGTCATCCACAAAGCGAACGCTCCATAGAATTTGGTTTCCAATAGTTGGTTTAATAATAAATTGAGTATTGGAATCATTTTCAGCAAGCAGTAAGTCAGTAGCAATATTTTCAACTCGGGATTTTTGAATCCCAGCAAAGCAAAGATACAAGAACAGCCATCCCGCCAGACCGTAACTATATACCTTCTTCTTTTTGTACAAGGCGATGGATGCTGTAATCAGCAGACCGATACTAAGTAAAGGATCAAATACAGAGACGATATTTAAAGCGTAGCGCTCATCTAAAAACGGCCAGAATAAATACACTCCATAACTGGTGATATAATCCATCAAGCCGGCAGTTGAATATCCGAGCAGGCTAAAAAGGTACGTGTGCTTAAAGCTGATTCTCTGGCTCTTTTTAACAAAGAGCCAGAGAATCAAAGATACAATCAATGCTCCAAACGGAATAAAAATAAAAGAGTGGGTAAACTGGCGATGTAGTTCAAGCGTAAGTAGAGGATTTGATGCCGAACCTAAGAATACATCCAGATCAGGAGCTAAGGCTGCAATGAAACCAATAAAAGAAGCCGTTCTAAACGTATCTTTATCTGAAAACAATTGAGCACTGGTCGCTCCCACTAATCCATGAGTTACCGGATCCATACATACTATTTTTGATTCACCAAAAGATAGTGATTACACCATTTCGAATTTGAAGTATTAGTGGTGCATTTCCAATAACCAGAAGTGTAGAATAGATAGCAAATTCTGAGAAAGATGGTTACGCAACCGGAGCTACGTAACCAGAATTTTGATCTCCTCATCTACAGCTGTCTGAATATCTATGGCGCGATAACTAGTTTACCACGTGTATGTAGCTTCTGCACATCTTTTAACGCTTGACCTGCTTCTTCAAGCCTGTAAGTCTTTGAAACGTGAACTTTGATCTTTCCATCATCAGTTAATTCCTGAATATGTTGTAGTTGTGCGGAGTTGGGTTCCACAAACACATATTGAAAGTTAATATCATCGCTGATGTCCGGATTGCTGTTGGTAATGGAGATCAGGTGTCCGTCGTCTTTCAATACTCCGGTTTCCATAACCTGATCAAGAGCATCTCCTCGAGAACAATGGAAGATAACATCAACGCCATCGGGTTCAATAGCAGCTACCATTTCTCCAACATGATTGTCTTTATAATCAACAGTAGCATCCGCTCCGAGTTCTTTCATATACTTATGATTCTTCTCGCTGGCCACACCAATTACTTTAATGCCATGAGCCTTAGCTAGTTGTATAGCCAATGTGCCAACACCACCTGAAGCACCCAGAATCAGTAATGTTTGTCCTTCTTTCATTTTTGCTGCATCAAAAAGAGCTTGGTAAGCAGTTAGTCCAACCAAAGGAATTCCTCCGGCTTCTTCCATGGAAACTTTTTGAGGTCGCTTAGCTAAGTAACTTTCCGGAAGAGAGATATACTCTGCGAAAGTTCCGTATTGGATAACAGGTCGACGAGCATATGCATAAACTTCATCTCCTTCGCTAAATCTTCTGGCTGAATGTCCTCTTTTTTCAACGACGCCGGCTACGTCCCAACCCGGAATTGCCGGAAATTCAGATGGAATTGCATCTTTAAGCATTCCCTGAGTAGCAAAAGCGTCAACAGGATTGACGCCTGCTGCTTTGATGCGAACCAAAACTTCTCCTTCTCCGGGCTCAGGAGTATCCAATTCTCCTGTTTCTAGGTTATCTAATTCTCCGAACTTGTTATAATAAGCTGCTTTCATTAAGTATTTTTATAGATTAAAATTGTTTGTGTTTCAATGAGTCAACAGGTGGGGATTGACTGACGTTCGTAAGAGAATGGAAACAGCTATCGATAAAAGCTATAAGTGGCATTCCCGGAATTGATTACAAGTTTATCCTTAAGAAATGTGGTGTATAATAACCACGCTAATATCCACACATCCTAACTCAGTTTGCTGTACTTTAAGCGGGTGAATATTCATCCAGATTTAAGATTGAATTGACTCCTTATTCAGATCGCCCCAAAAAAGATCAGGTTTTATTAATCGCAGGAATTATACTCATCGGCTTCAATCTAAGGCCGGCATTATCAGGGGTAGGACCGTTAATCGCAATGATCCGTGAGGCAACAGGTTTGTCTAATTCGATGTTGGGTTTACTGACTACACTTCCGCTGGTGGCATTCGGAGTTTTGTCTACTTTAACGCCACTTTTTACCAGACGATTTGGCATCGAAAAGACATTATCAGGAGCTTTACTCTTGTTGACTGTGGGTATCGTGCTTAGAGCTTTTGGATATATTCCATTATTGTTTTTGGGAACTATACTTTTGGGAATAGCAATCGCTTTTGGAAATGTACTTTTGCCTGCTCTTGTAAAACGGGATTTCGATAAAAGATCCGGATTTATGACGAGTTTGTATTCCGGAATGATGGGAGTTGGCGCTGCTCTGGCAGCAGGACTTAGTGTTCCAATAGCTGAATCTTTTCCGGGTTCCTGGAAAACTTCACTGGGAGTTTGGGGATTGTTTTCATTTTTGGCGTTCCTAGTCTGGGTAAGTCAAAATAAATTCAGTGTTCCTACCAATTCAAAAAGAAGTTTTAAAAAAGCCATGAAGGATCTGGGATCAAATGCACTGGCGTGGAATGTGGCTCTGTTTCTGGGATTGCAATCGATAGCTTTTTACGTAATTCTTGCATGGTTACCCGATATCCTGATCTCGAAAGGATTCAGCAGCTCCGAAGCGGGTTGGTATTTATCGCTATCGCAAGTGACCGGTGTGCTTGGTTCTGTGCTCGTTCCGGTAATCGCCGCCAAAAAGGATGATCAGAGAAAGTATATATCAGCATTAATTCTTCTGGAAGCCCTTAGTTTAATAGGTTTGTGGTTGGGGACAAATGCTACCGTATTCTTATGGGTTTCCGGGATCGGATTTTCATTAGGCGGAAGTTTCGGGCTGGCACTGTTATTTATCGTATTAAGATCTTCTGATTCAGAAACAGCAACAGAGCTTTCAGGAATGTCACAGTCTATCGGATATTTGTTGGCAGCAACGGGGCCAATATTGATCGGAGCTGTTTTTGATATAACCGGAGACTGGGATACAGCTCTTTATATTTTATTTATGATTCTATTTTTTAAGCTTTATACCGGCTTAAAGGCAGGAAAAGCTCAGGCAATATAAATATCCTGCTTATTCACAACCATTTTGATTAAAAACCTTAAACAAGTAGAGCCTTCAGGCTCGGCGAAAAGGCTAGCATTTTATTTTCGAAAATAGAAATCAACTACCTTGTTCATGTACTTTTGTCGGCACAAAAGTACATAGAGCTAGGGAACTGAATCCTATAAAAAGGTTTAATTTAACATAATGGGAACTACTTTTGTCTTGATACAAAAGTAACAAAAGATCAAGCCGAAGTATTTAAGACGGGTTCACTGACCCTGCGCTGAATAATCCTAAAGGTCTTCGTTCATTCTGAGAATATAATGACACTCCTCACCAGAAAGGATTATTCCTGCTTCACAGACGCATCCGGATCACGCTCTCTTCCCGTCTTAAATACTAAGGGCGAATTTTTCCAGAACGATCACTATTAATCTGTCAACGAATTACCTGACATCTACAGGGATGACCTGCTTACAATATTGAGGTTGGTATAAAGAAATTTTGTTAACGAATTATCTAACATCTACCAGAGCAGTGTACATTTTATTAGTAGGGATGATATTACCATCCCAGTTATCTATATAGCGCCTTGCTTCAAGATATCTGCCCGTATTAAAACCGTCATAGATATCAGAGTCCGGATCAACGCTGCTGATATGCACATTGCTTGCAGAATGAATAAACTTGTTATCGCCAATCCACATGCCCACATGTGTTACAGCTCTGGATCGGGAATCTGTAGCTTCACGTCCAAAAAATAGTAAATCACCTACTTCCAGCTTATCCCAATCTTTGTTGCTGTCGATCAGCTTACCTGCTTTAACCTGTTGACTTGCATCACGAGGAATGATCTGTCCATTCATGAAATAGATAGTTTTAGTGAAACCACTGCAATCCATTCCTTTTGTGGAAGTTCCTCCCCATAAATAGGGTGCTCCGATCATAGTTTTTGCAGTTTCAATAAGCGATTCATGTGTAGCAGAAATATTACTTTCCCAATCGTTAAGTAAACGAGCTTCAGATTTATGGATATAGCCACTTCGTCCATCCGGGTATTCTACATTGTAGTATGAGCCATTACCGGATTTAAGCTTTAGAATACTTCCGGCAACTAAATCCGAAACTTTTTCAGAATTCCGGTTCGCATTGCTGTAAGAGAAACCATAGGTCTCGAGGTAAATAATTTTTTCAGATGCAGCCCAATCGGAATAGGATTCTTCATCCATACGTTCAATTCCACCACCATCTACCCAGGAAAGATAATCTTCAGGTGTTTGCACAAGATACCAACCACCTTGCTTTTTCAGAACCTTTAAAGGCATTCCCATTATTGCCTGAGTAGCTAATTGAGCAGAGTGTTTTGGTTCTGAACGTAAGTTCGCCGCTGAATTATTTACAAGCGCAAAGTAATTCTCACCTACAGATACATCAGGAAGCACATCGATACTGTCCGCAACAATGATCTCTCTATTTCTTAAAGAATCGAGTAAAGCTTGCTTAGCTTCCGGCAGTGTGGTTTCTCCTTTTAAAACAACATAATCAGAGTTTTTATGCACTGAAATATCAAAAATCGCCACTCTCGAATCAGGAACAAAATCATTTTTTACATTCGAAATGAGTGTATTCACAGTATCAGAATGTTTGGAATTGTTACATCCTGTGAAAAAGATCAAAGACAATAAAATAATGAGGAGAGAATATCTAAATGATTGCATTGCAGATAGTTATAATTAGTTCAGTTTTTAGGAATAAAGTAAATGAATGAATACCAATAAGTTTTTGTATGAATGCCTAAACATATGAAAACTCATAGTATGAACAAGCACTTTATTATTTGCATTTTCATACATTAACATTTAAATGTAGATTATTAATAAATAGTTTTCCAGGGTAGGTGTAAGCTTGAATAAAATAGCTAAAAAGTATTTTTCTCCGGAAGTTTCGGGATTGATAGTTGGAGCACTGATTATTTCAGTCGGTTGCTTAATTGCGTCCTTACGGTATCAGGTTTTATTACAACATCAGGAAAGAGAATCTCAGGAAGTTCTTGAACTGATCGAACAGAACATTGAACGAACTATACAGGAATCCTACAGTGCGGCATTGACTCTGGCACTTACCGTAAGTGACGACGGAGAAGTTGAGAATTTCGAAAAAGTTGCAGAACAAATATTTAAGAATAGCAATGTAGTTGATGTGTTGGAACTGGTTCCGGATGGCATAATAGAATATGTATATCCATTAGAAGGAAATGAGTCGGTTCTTGGATATGATATTAAAAATCATCCGGAAGTTGGTGCTGAAGTAATTAAAGCTGCAGAGTTAGGAACTATGTACTTTGCTGGTCCAATTGAGCTGAAGCAAGGAGGCCAGGCGGTAATTGGAAGATTGCCTATAACTATTGAGGGAGAATTATGGGGCTTTTCGGCTATTCTTCTGTATATGGAAACTCTAATTGAACAATCTGGAATTGATCGTTTTTCAAAAGACAGATATTACTTTCAGCTTTCTAAAGTGAATCCTAATACCGGAGTGGAAGAATTCTTTCTTCCCATTAATGAAGACATCGAGCTGGATTCATTCGCATCAGTAAATTTCCCGGAAGGAAATTGGAGACTTTATGCCAAGCGAGTAGATACCGAAGTTGCTAACGCCAGTTTTTGGTTGATATTCGCTTTTTCAATTTTTGGTGGTTTTTTAGGCGGATTTATGACTACCAAGTTTTTGAGAAGGCCGGAAGAATTACAGGAATTGTTACATCAAAAGTCAGAGCAATTGCTCACCAGTAGAGAGAAATTCAAAAAGAACTCGGAGCTTTTGCAATCTATCCTTGAAAGCCCTCAGGATATGATAATTTTTTCTTTGGATACCGATTATAACTATTTGGCCTTTACAACATCCCACAAAAAAACGATGAAAAAGCTTTGGGGACAAGATATAGAGGTGGGTAAGAATGTATTAGATTATGTTCCCGATCCGGAAATAAAAAAACAACTTAAAGATGATTTTGATAAAGCTTTGAGAGGCGATCATTTTGAATATATAAGAAAATATGGAAATGAAAATTTACCGGATCAATACTGGGAAAACAGGTTTGCTCCGATCATTAACAAAGACAATTCTGTAGCTGGTTTAACAGCATATGTTACCAACATAACAAGAAGGGTTGAAGTTGAAAAGGAAATCACTTTGGAAAAACAGATTTCGGATTCAATTATAAATAGTTTGCCGGGAGTGTTCTATTTATACAATAAGGAGGGCAAGTTTTACAGATGGAACAAGAATTTTGAGCAAGTAACGGGGTATTCTTCAGAAGAAATGGAAGAAGCTCATCCGTTGAATTTCTTTGATGATGATGAAAAAGAGTTGTTGTCTGAAAAGATCGGAAATGTATTTGTATTAGGAGAGGATAGTGTAGAAGCGAACTTTATGACTAAAGATGGCTCTAAAATCCCATACTATTTTACCGGTGCTGCAATAAATTACAAAGGGGAAGAATGTTTATTAGGTGTAGGACTTGACATCAGCGAGCAGAAGAAAATAGAGAAAGAGATAAATTTTGAAAAACAGTTATCGGATTCAATTATAAATAGCTTGCCGGGAGTCTTCTATCTGTTCAATAAAGAAGGAGAATATTTACGGTGGAATGACAATCTAGAAGAAATTGCCAATTATACATCTGAAGAAATTAAAAATGCTCATCCATTAAACTTTTTCCATGATGATGAAAAAGAATTACTGACTGAAAAAATTGGAAATGTATTTGTAGCCGGAGAAGATAATGTTGAAGCCGATCTGCTGACTAAAGAAGGAGAGAGAATCCCATATTATTTTACCGGGGTTTCCATGAATTATAAAGGTGAAGATTGTTTGCTTGGTGTTGGAATTGATATCAGTGAGCAGAAGAAAGCAGAACAAAAGCACGCAGAAGTTCTTCAGCAGCTTCAAAATCATTTATACAACTCGCCCTTGGGCGTAGTGGAGTATGACAGAGAACTGAATGTTATAAGCTGGTCTAAAAGATGTGAGGACATATTTGGATGGACTGAACAGGAAATACTCGGGAAAAATGCATTTGATCTCATTTATGAGCAGGACAAATCCAAAACAGAGGTAATTGCTAATGAGTTGAAGAAGGGAAGTGTTGAGTCCAATATTTCGCACAATAGAAATTACACTCAGTCCGGCAAAATTATCGATTGTATTTGGTACAATACCGTTGTCAAAAATTCTTCAGGAAAAATAACAACGGTGATGTCCTTGGTGGAAGATATAACTGAGAAGAAAAAGACTGAAGAAAAAATAAAAGAGAATGAGAAGAGATACCGGGCATTAATTGAGAACTCCCCGTATTGTATTCATGAACTGGATAAAAACGGAGCTCTTCTTTCTATCAATAAAGCCGGTTTGGAAATGATGGGAGTGGAAAATGAGGAAGATTTCTTAGGAGTAACCTATGATAAACTCGTAGACCCAACACAGAGCAAAAGGATACTCGATCTCTTTTCAAAATCTTTAGAAGGGGAATCCATTCAGTTTGAATTTACTAAAGATGAAAAACACTTTTTATCATCTTTTATCCCAATAACAGGTGGAAAAAGCGAGATCCAGAAAGTGATGGGAATTACTCAGGATATTACTGAAAGGAAAAAATCAGAAGAGATCATTGAAAACTCACTCAAAGAGAAAACAACATTACTTTCGGAGATCCATCACAGAGTAAAGAATAATCTGGCCATTGTATCAGGTCTTCTGCAATTACAAAAGAACGAAGTTAAAGACGAGAAAGTAACCGCGGCGTTTGAACAAAGCATCAACAGGATTATCTCTATTGCGATGGTACATGAATTGATGTATAAATCTCCTGAACTCTCATCAATTAATATTCATACTTATCTGGATATGTTAGTGCCTGCAATTTCTGCAGCAATGAATGACCAAAACAGAAACATAGAATTTGTTATAGAGATCGATGAATATAAACTGAATATTAATCAGGCTATTCCAATTGGACTTCTGTTGAATGAGTTAATTACAAATTCTTTTAAATATGCCTTTCAGGATCAAGAGGAAGGTATCATTAAAATTAGTTTGAATGCAAAAGGAGAGATAGTAACAGTATTATATGAAGATAATGGTTCAGGTTTTGGAGATGACAGCAACTTTGACAAGCCCAAAAATCTGGGTCTGAATTTAATTCATACACAGCTTCAGCAACTGGAAGCAACCTATACTGTTGATACAACAGATAAATTTAAACTGGAATTTACTTTTAAGAGCGAAGCTATTGAGCCTATAATTGCTTAATCCCTCTTTTTGTGATTTACATCTTTGAACATTTGTAATTCCATTAATTATGTAAATACCTGCAACTAAATTATATATCTATGAAAAGCAGGTTTAATAAAGTTACCGCCGGAATATTTCTTCTGTCACTAATGTTAAGTTATGCAGTAAATGCCCAGAAGACTGACAAAGAAATGATACTATCTCAAATCGAAACTCTTTTTGATGGTATGAGAGCAGGAGATAGTTCTGCTGTTTCCAAAGTATTTACACCTAATGCTACAATGCAGTCGATTTCTAAAGACAGAGAAGGGAACACAAGAATAAGTCAAGGTTCATTGTCAGGGTTTAAAAATGTTGTTGCTACTCCTCGTAAAGATATTTTAGATGAACGAGTTGCTAAAATTCAGATCAATATAGATGCTAATTTAGCAACAGCTTGGGTTCCGTATTCATTTTATGTAGGAGATAATTTTTCTCATTGCGGTGTTAACTCTTTTCAATTTGTAAAAACAGTGGATGGATGGAAAGCCATTTCGATTGTAGATACCCGACGAAGAACTGATTGTATAGAAGAACTTTAATAACAGACCTATGAAATCATTACTTACCTTTTTACTCATTATACTATATTCATCATCTTCTTTTTCACAATCAGAATATGATAAAGATGTGCAATCTATAGATTCAATTATCGAAGCATTATATGCCTCTATCTCCGGTGAAAAAGGAGAGGAGAGAGATTGGGAAAGGTTTCGAAACCTCTTCATTCCTGAGGCGAAATTAATGCCTACGGGAGTTAACAGAGAAGGCGTTGCACGTTACTCCGCCTGGGGAGTTGAAGATTACATTCCAAGAGTGGAAAAAAACTTTTTGGAAAACGGGTTTTTAGAAACGGAAGTCACAAAAGAAGTACAGCGTTTCAGAAATGTAGCTCATGTGTTCAGTACTTATGAATCAAGGCGTTCCAAAGAAGGAGCGATCATTGCCAGAGGCATTAACAGTATTCAATTATTCTATGATAACAACCGATGGTGGGTAGTATCTGTATTCTGGGCATCTGAAAATTCAGATAACCCTATTCCTGCAAAATATGATCAGGAATAATTAACGTCTGATTTTAGAGCTTATGATCACTCTACGATCTTGAATCTGTCTTTGGTTTCAGCTCTTGAAAATGCATCAAAATGCCACCATTCACTTCTGATTGGAATAAATCCGGCTTCAGTCATCGCTGATCTCAGAATAGCTCGGTTTTGAACCTGACGGTCTGTTAAAACACCTTTCAAAATTAATTCAGCTTCATTATCAATGTGTGCTGTTTCAGAGAAATCATCATAATCGGTACCCATGTCCAAAGGATTTCCGGAGCTGTCAGCTAGAGTGAGATCAATAGCACATCCATAATTATGAATAGAGCCGGATTCCGGGTTAGCAACATACTGAGATCGTTCGGGTAATGGAATATCTGCTTTATCCCACAGCACTTGTTGAATTCTCCTTGGTCTGGCGGCGTCCCAGATCAATAACTTTAATTCAGGATGTGTTTTACTCAGTAATTCAGAAGCTTTATACAGTTTAGAAAGTGCTTCAGGCTGTAAATAAGCTTCTTCCAGATTTCCGTATACATCCTTCCCCAAAAAATTATCTGTAGTGGAATATCTCAAATGAACTAGAATATCTGCGCTGTCAGCCTCTACAATCTTCAGTCCCTGCTTAGTGTAGATTTCATTCCATACAGGTTCTTTTTTTGATTCAGAACAGCTTACAAGCACTATCAGAGCTGAACAGATAAGAACTGACTTAAAGACTTTAGTTTTCATATCCGGAAACCATGTAGTTATAGATCATTTCAGAAATATTTGCAGCAGCCTCCAAAACAGCTTCACGATCCGGCGCATTTTTCGAGAGAAAGATCAAAATATAGCCTTCATCTTTGCTTGTATATACTATTCCTGAATCATGATGAACATTTGTGATCCAGCCGGTTTTATGAGCCACTTCAGTTCCCTCTGGAAGCTTTGCTGAGATCATATCATTATAAACCTGATCCTTGAGGATATCTAACATCTCTTTATTTGCTTCTTTACTGATCAAAGTATCTGAACTTAAATGCTCAAAAATGACTAACAGATCTCTGGCGGTAGTAGTGTTACTTAAACCCTGACGGTATGCCTTCAGGTCTTCCACTCCACGCAACACATTGATACTGTCAGCTCCAAGATCCCGCATTGTGGAAGTGACCTTTTCAGCATCTAAATAGTCGATCAAAATATTAGTTGCCAGATTACTGCTTCTGGTGATCATCTCATAAGCGAGGTTATAGAAAGTGGTATTCTTGTTAAGATTACGATACAGGTCTTTTTCGCTGTCTTCACTTACTTCCATGGAAAAAGGGGAACCGTCAACAATACTCTTGAATTCGGTTTTGATCAGAATAGAATCATGCAGATCCAGATCCGTATTCTCAGCTCTTTTATATAGCTCTATAAGGACAGGAGTTTTCATGGTACTGGCGGCGTGGAATCGTTCATCCACATTGATGAGTATCTGCTGTTCCGGATGACTAATATCTTGGTAAGCTATTGCAAAATCTCCTTCCAGTGTGGAGAGCTCAAGGTCTATTTTTTCCTTTAATTCATTCAGCTGTATTGATCTATTTGTATCTGAGCACGCCAAGAACAGACACAGTACTAACGTGAAATATTGAAATTTCATGATTCCGGTTTTAAAATGATGATGTTTAGCTCTTCTTGAGGAGTCGGTCAATAAGTTTTGCTTTATTGGGATCAGAATACATTCCGAAGCCCAGAACTAAAGTACCTTTTACTCCATCGTTCGACTCGATACTATAAACCGTAGATTCGCTCCCCGGGTCTGTACCACTGTCATGAGAATAAGAGTCAACAATTGAAAGATTTTCAATATCGAATTCTCTTTCCAATTCTTGGCATGTTATAGCGTTTTCAGAAATTTTGTAAGTATGAGTAAAACCTTTCTCTTTCATAGATTCTACTGCATCAGCCATATCTTTATACATATCGATTGGTTTAGGTTTTAAATGTGATTAAAATAGTTCAACATTTACAGGTGGAGTAAATTTTACATACCACCCAATTCTTTTCTTAGTTCTTCTTCAGTTTTCTCTTCGTAGTCAGAAGGGATGATCATTCTAATAGGTTCTAAATGCTTATCTTCGATATTCGTTGCTTTATGGATCACTGTATAGAACTCATTTATAGCTCTTAACTCGAGTGGTGTTCCCGGAATTTGAAATCCAAAGTTTGCATCAGAATATGAACAGATAAATTCTTCTCATAAGATTAAATTTGAAATACAGGTAAAAAAAAAGCCTTTCAAATATTGAAAGGCTTTTTTAGAAAAACAGTAAAAACTTACTCAGCGTTTTTCTTAGCTTGAATTTCTAAACGAATTTCTTGCGATAGTTTTTTAAGATCTTGTAATCCCTTACGAGCTCTTGTTCCTGCAGCTTTGTTGCCCTTCTCATAGAATTTTTCCATTTCCATTTTTGTTTCGTCAACCAAGCTTTGTAGTTCTGATACTCTACTCATTATGTATCTCCGTTTGTTTGTTAAAATTATTTTCCATTTTGGAACTCGTTGAAGCTATATAATAAGGGCTATTCAGTCAAATTAAAATGTGCTTTTTTTGCTAAATAATGCGTTTTTTTTTGAGTTTTACCTGATTTTCGTGGCTTTTTCAGGTTCCGGCCACCCCGAAAATGAAATTCCGGTGGTTAATATGGTCGGAATGGTAATTAGAAGTTGTTCTTCAGAGAGATTTTTTTGTTTAAAATCCTCTGATAAATCATTCCATTTTACTTCTTTTTCATAGGAGCTTTGAGTAAAAATATCCGAATCATGATCCTGTGAAAATATTACTAACTCATGATCTTTCAATTCCTCTGCAAAAAATTCAGCCAACTCAACCGGTGGAATATAAGATCGTCCTTCTCCATCACTGATCAGGCTGGAAATCAAAAGCATAGGAGAATCGGGAAGGTCATCAAATACTTTTTTGTTTAGTTGTAATCCTGAATCGTTTTTTTGAACAAGCTCTTTTTGAAATCCATGTAACCCAATTGCTGAAACTCCATGATCAGCAAACAGTGCTACCAACCTGTGGTTCAGGTCCATGATCGCTCGTTCCCGTGCATCTTCTCTCATCATTCCGGTTTGCATCAATCGGTTGGTGTACTCACTGTCGCCATGGATGAGAATTCCTTTTCTGGTTTTATGAGCTGATAAAGACTGAGCCAGTGATTTTAAAAATACAGGATGATCCAGATGGTCAAAATCTATAAGTGCTACGTAATAAGACAAAATTATTTGGTTAAGGAAGTTGAAGAAAAACTAAGGGGGAGAAGGTCGCTCGTATAATGAACTGAAAGTGTTCCGTCGGCATGGAAAAAGTTGATTTCATTGTCCGGTAAATGTTCATGGATCACTTGACGACAAGCCCCGCATGGACTGCTGAACTCGCCTTTAAGAGTATGAAGACTCATTGATTCCAAGTCTTCGATGCCATATGAAATTGTTTTTGCGATGGCCAGCCGTTCAGCACAAAGCCCGAACGTCCAGTCGCTCACTTCTATATTTACGCCGGATACATATCCAGCCGAAGTAAGAAGTAAAGCTGATACAGGAAAATCGGAATGAATAGTTATTGCATCCTTCAAAAGATCGATGAGCCTGTTCTTAACCTGTGAAGATTCAAGACTGATGGTTGCATCGCCAAATTGTATATTTTCGATACTTGAAACCACTTCTTTTTTCAGATCAAATTCTTTTACCCAGAAGTCGAGCTGCTCCGGATAACTTTCGTCTTTCAGAAGAACAGATTCGGGCGTGTCTCCATCAGCCAAACAAAAACAACAAGCAGCTTGTATTGCCGGGATGGTAAGCGGAAACGAAATATTTTCAACCCGAACTCCCGGGTAATAATTGCCGGACTTCCCTACAACTATACAAGCTTTAGGTGTATTTGAATACGGGGTATAACTTCTTTGTTCTAATATTTTCCAATTCATGGGTAATGATAACAGAGTTTTTCAGCTATTCAAATCAATTCTTAGCGGGAATTAGTTTCATGGATCTGATATCTGAATTGTTAAATAAAGTACTGTCCTGATAAAGTATTCTGTATTGTCCGTTTAACCACATCTCGGTTTGGTCTCCGAAATGTTCAGAAAAAGGACTTTCTGATTGTCCAGTTGGTGTAATGGATCTCACACTGCTTAAACTGGAAAGATCAACAATTCTGCGAATAGAAGGACCCAATACCATCTCGTACGGTTTCAGCCAACTGTACTGAGCGTTATCAACGCTCATTCCATGACCATCAAGTTGGTAAGGACCTTTACTTAGTAAATTATTTACAATTAATTTTAATGCCCCGGAAGCGTCGGGGTCATCTGCTGCTTGAGAAAAAAGAGGAGGTCGTAGCGTTAATGTATGCAGTTGTTCCCAACGCCAGTCTTCAGATTGCGAACCCAGAGAATCACTCAAAAACAAAATGGCATCCTGCATACTTTTAAGAACAATATCAGTTTTAGTCTCGATCTCGGTGGTATTGATATTATCAAAGAATGAAAACGCATTTGTATCTACAGTCGCAGGAGTTTGCATCAGCAATTCATCCATGGTTCTGACGGGTACATTTTCATGATGCAGAAAGTTCTGATATACTTCATCGCCAAAATCGTCATGCAAAGTATTTCTTGTTAGATGAACCAAGAATACATCAAAAATAGAAGCCGCTGTAGCATTCTTGGTATATTTATAATCCCAGTTCTCTAAATAAGAAACAGCATTATCGAAATTATACACATTCTGGTTTTTGATGATATCCAGTATGACCGGAGTTAATTTGGCGGCATGTTTCGAGTAACTGTCGTTCTGTAGGCTGATGAAGAGTTCGGGAGTTAGTATTTCGTTTGCTTCCAGCACTTCAACGATGCGCTCAATTCTTGAAGGAGGTTCCCAGAATGTTGCCAGATAGTGATCATAACTATCCGTGGTGATCTTGTTATTGGCATTGGCGATCCATCCGTTTTCCGGATTAATAACGGATGGCATTTCATCATGAGGAATATAACCGAGCCAGTCTTCTGATGGATCCCAACCTTTTCTTAGTGAGATCTTGTCTCCGGTTCTGATGGGAAGTCTTGCCGTTGAAAACATAGCAATGTTACCTTCTCTATCACCATACATAAAATTCTGCCCCGGCACGCCAAAATGTGGAAGTGCATCTTTGAAATCCTGAAAAGTGGTCGCCCAGTTAATTTCATACAAAGCTCGAAACTCATTGCTGAGGTCATGTCCGGTCCAGCGCATAGCTATCACTTTACCATCCGTTAACCCTTTTTCCGGATAGACATCCGAAATAACAGGACCATGCTTGGTATACCTGATCTCTAACGAAATGTCATCAGCATCTTTTACTTTTATAACTTCTCTGACCTTCTCGAACGACAGGTAAGAGGCTGTACTGTCAGATAACGAATCTGCTACATATCTGCCTCTGTCGTTTGGATCAACTTGTTCGAGAAAGAAATCCGTATCGTCAGCCATAATATTGGTAAGCGACCAGGCCATTTCATCATTTTGACCGATAATGATTCCGGGAACTCCCGCGAGTGTCGCTCCTGATACATTTTTGCCATTTAGATTCAAATGCATTTCATACCACTTTCCGGGCATTCCCAAACCCAGATGAGGATCTCCGCCCAACAATGGATAACCGGTATTTGTTTTGGAACCGTCCACAACCCAGGCATTGCTTCCAACATGAGTTCCTTCCATTTCCAGCAATTCCCGCTTTTTAATTTCCTGCTGAAGCATCGGCATTAAAGAAGCTGTAAACTTTCCGGATTGTTCGTCATTTAAAGTCGTAGGAGCATCAGCCGGGAAACTAAGACGAAGTTGTTCAAATTGATCAGCAGGCAATCCCGATTTAAGATATCCATACATCACCTCTGTCCACCAACTCATGTTGAGTTCCCATGCCATTAATCGGGTCAGGGCAACAGAACGAGCGGGGCTCCATCTGATCGGCTGAATTCCGGTAAGTGCAAATTCCACCGGTAGCTTATTGAGATTGTTTTCGATGTATTCATTTACTCCATCCGAATAGGCTTGAAGAATTTCCCGCTCAGCTTCACTTAATTCATTCTGTTCGATCTGCTTTGAGATCTTCCAGATTCCCAATGTTCTTTGGTGTTTGTCAAGGTCGATCAGATCAGCTCCAAAAAATTCAGCGAAACGTCCTTCAGCTGCAATTTGAGAGAGTGTCATTTGCCACAGACGATCCTGAGCATGAACATATCCTACCGCTTTATACAGGTCTAACTCATTATTAGAATAGATATGAGGAACTCCGAACTCATCCCAGTGGATATCAACTTCATTCTGAAGGCTGTTCAATTCAACGGTAGCTTCATAATCAGGCAAAGGTTTATAGAACGTCCAGTAAAAAGCTAATCCTGCAAAACCTAAGATCAGAATAAGAAAGAAGATGAGAAGTTTCAGAAACGTGTTCATGGAAAAATCTGTTAAATGATTGAACAAGAAACTACTGAATTTATCGGAAGAAGAATACAGAAGTTCAGAATACAGAATACAGAATTCTGAACTCCTGTATTCTGTATTCTGATCCTTCAAAATTCTGACTACTTCAAAAAGTTTGAAAAGCGCTTCCAAAACTTTGTACCTTAAACAGAAATCAGAAACAGAACAAAAACTTCAGAAATGGATATTAAGAAAGTAGCAGTAATAGGCGGCGGTACCATGGGAAATGGAATTGCACATGTTTTTGCAATGAACAGAATACCTGTAAATCTAATCGAGACCAAGCAGGAATTTGCCGACAAAGCCATGGCAACTATTGACAAAAACCTCGAAAGAATGGTCAGCAAAGAAAAGATCACTGCTGAAGAAAAGGTAACAACGCTGGACAGTATAAATGCCACACTTAGTATTGCAGATGGAGTTAAAGATGTTGATCTGATTGTGGAAGCAGTACCTGAAAATTTTGACATCAAGAAAAGTGTATGGGAAGCTGTTGAAGCCAATGCTCAGGATCACGCTATTTTTGCAAGCAACACATCTTCGATCTCCATTACGAAATTAGCAGCGCTCACCGGACGACCTGAAAAATTCATTGGAATGCACTTCTTTAATCCGGTTCCGGTAATGAAGCTGGTTGAGATCGTTCGTGGTTTAGAAACAGACGATGAAACCTACAACGTCGCCGAAAAAACTTCCAAGCTATTAGCTAAAGTTCCTGTTCCTGTAAACGACTTCCCCGGATTTGTGAGCAACCGCGTGTTGATGCCGATGATCAACGAAGCAATTTTTTGTGTGCATGAAGGCGTAGCCACTCCCGAAAATGTAGATGAAGTAATGAAGCTCGGAATGGCACATCCAATGGGACCTTTACGTTTGGCAGATTTCATTGGGCTTGATGTATGCCTGGATATTCTGAATGTGTTGTATGAAGGATTCAAAGATCCGAAATACCGTCCGGCGCCACTACTCGTAAAAATGGTAGATGCCGGCAAACTCGGTAATAAAACCGGAGAAGGTTTTTACAGCTATAAATAAACTTAAAGAAAATTCATCTGACGGATAACCCGTCTGATGAATTGTGGTTCTGGTTTAAAATTCGTCTGTATGACCCGTGTTCCATTGTTGAACACTGATTACAGGAATGAAGCAGATCTTCACTGAATTTTTCTATCTGGTTCCGATGCTCTGCGTCGGAACCTTTTTTTGTAATAAAACCTATGTTTATGCCGGTCGGACTAAAGTCCTCTCTGGTGAACTGGATTCTGAATGTTGATGGCGACGCAGATTTGGTCGGGTACACCAGCTAGGATTTTAATCCGCAGCGCTATGAATAACGATTGAGAATACTTTTAAGGTTTGGGGTTGTTCGGACTGAAGTCCTCACTAATGAGTTTGACTCTAATGGTTGGTGCTAGGATTAAATTTTTTTTGACAAACTTTCCTTCTTTTCCGGTAACTAAAATTACGAAGTGATACCGTAGTAAGATCAAAGCTCCCAACGTATTACAAACCTTCTTGCTTTCAGAAGGAAAATAAAATAGATCCAACTGCTCCTGATTTTATAAAAACCACGCTTGTAAAACGGTTTCATTTTTTTTATTTAGAAAATCCTAACGGTTTGTTAACACTACAAACTTGAACAACTACGAAGGTTTTGGTAACCTTTCTCAACTTTAAAACTTTTACAAAAAGGGAATTTTATGAAACGAATTTTACTATCGTTCGGGCTCTGTTTGCTGATGGCAGGGATGAGTTTTGGGCAAATTATTAGCCAATATGTAGATACGAATTCTGGTTCTACTCCAAAAGGGATTGAGATCTGGAACAATACGGGAGGGACTTTAGATTTTAGTGCAAACAATTTGATGATCCAAAAAGGAACGAATGGAGGTGTTCCATCTAACGATATAACAGTATCATCAGGTACATTAGCATCTGGAGCTGTTATGGTAATTGGGAGGTCTGAAATAGGTACATACCTTACAAGTAATAATCTTTCCGGGGTTACCTATGTAGAGGAACCCTTTACCTTTAATGGCAATGACGCTTTAGTAGTAATTTTTGGAACTGATACAACAGATATATTTGGTGTACCTGGAACAGACCCGGGTTCAGCATGGTCTGGAAATAGTGTAAGTACTGCTGACCAAAATATTCAACTAATTCCAGGTTTAAGTACAGGGATAACAACTGTCGCAAATGCATGGAGCGACCCAAGCACAAGGTTTGAAACTGAAAGTACAGATCCTAGTGGTGCTACTGCTGGTTTAGATGGTTTTGGAGTACCTCCAACAGGATTATCAATTAGTGGAGATGCTGGTTGGAGATTGCTTTCCATTCCTAAAGCCAGTGCTACCGTTAGTGATATTTCAGATGACACAGCGATTCAAGGCGTAACGGGTGGATCAGATGCATCTGCTTCTTCCAATGTGTTTACGTATGATAATACCGGATCTTATGAGACTCCGACGAATGTGAGTACAGCCATTTCAGATGGATATGGACTAGCTGTATATTTTTATAATAACACATCCAATGGAAGTGCTTCATTGCCGGTTGCTTTGGATGTGTCTGGTTCAGAACCAGGTACAGATGTTGGTGTAACATTGAACAAGAATAACACAGCAGGAACATCTTCAGGTTCCGGTGCCGCCGATAGTTATTATACACTTGTCGGAAACCCTTTCGCTTCTAATTATAACTTAAATAGCGTTACAGTTACGGGTGGTGCAATTCAAGACAACGTTCAGTTCTGGAATGATGGAACTAGTTCTTATTCTGCTCAGAACAGAACTACTCCTTTTATTGTATCTCCTTGGCAGGCATTTTGGGTAGAAGTGCTAAATGCAAATGCTGCCACTTCTATTACTTTTCCTACTAGCGGAAAATCTACTACATATAGAAATGACAACTACTTTTCGAAAGAAAATCCTGATAACGCTGATATAGAGTTCACGCTTTCATCAGAAAGCAGTTTTGACGAAGCTATTAAATTGAGTTTCAGAAGTTATGCTGAGCTGGGAATGGATCGTGCTGATGCATCCAAGCTGGTACCACTCGTTTCAGAATATGCTACCATGTCTTTTGTAGGAGAATATCAAAACGAAGAAAAGCTTAAATCGGTAGAATCTCTTCCTGTAGATCTGGAAGAAGCTATTACAATTCCATTACGTCCGACGTTAGTTGGAGTAAGTGGAGAATTTACCTTTTCATGGAATGGGCTGGAGGAACTAAGCAACAAAATGTCTTTCACTTTACATGATTATGAAACAGGCTCCAACATCGATATGTCTGAAGTGGATTCCTATGTATTTATGGCTGAAGCAAACACGGCTTCTAAAAGTAAATCCGTATTACTTCCTGTAGTTGCAGAGTCTGAGTCCAATGATGCTGAAAACAGATTCGGAATTACGATCACTCCAAACACTTCAGTAGGAATTGATGATGAGCTTGATTCGCCAACTAGG
>TARA_R110001599_G_scaffold71777_2_pt1 | contig 76789 bp, 83 predicted proteins | sample TARA_R110001599 | Tara Oceans TARA_R110001599 (sample SAMEA4398360) | marine metagenome | biome: Polar Biome; feature: [MES] marine water layer (ENVO:01000295) within the mesopelagic zone...; material: water (ENVO:00002006), including particulate matter (ENVO:01000060) such as...... | reverse complement strand
TATTCATGGCGCCTATCATGGCGCATGGTGCTGGGGGGCGGTGCAACAACTTTTGCCGAATGCCGTCGCGCCTAATCTACCCGGACATGGCGGCGACCCGGGCTGGCTGTCCAGCCAAACCTTAGACGCCTACACAGCGCGGATTATTGACGCCATTGATGCGGCGGCAAGCCCCATCACCTTGGTCGGCCATAGCATGGGCGGCGCCATTGCCGCACAGGCAGCAAATGCCAGACCAGACCGGGTCACTGGCATCGTCTTTCTGACCGCGTATATTCCGCTTCATGGCGAGAAGATCAGCGATGTCGTCAAAACCGATCCGGCCAGCCACGTCCAGGTCAAACGCTTGACCAGTGGCGAGGACGAGGCGCTGTCCCTTATGACCGGCACGGTCGAAGATGCGTTTTATAATGATGCGGATGCAAGCCAACTCGGATTCGCCCAAGACCGGGTGCAATTACAGTCTCCAAACCCATTTCAGACCCCGTTGACGCTCAGCGACAAGGGTTTCGGCAGCGTCGGCAAGGCAGCAATTATCTGTCTCAAAGACCGCGCGATCTCGCCCGGCCATCAACGCTGGATGGCAGAACGGGTCGGCTGCGATCCGATCATTGATTTAGACACCGGCCACTCGCCGTTCGTCACCGCACCGGATGCACTGGTTGCCGCCGTTCAGTCTGCCGCCAAAAACTTCTGATAATCCGCCGCCAAGTCACCGACTGCAGCCGCACGCAGCTTTGCGCCGATGTCCTCGGTGGCCAAGGTCGGGTCCGAACCAATCCGGCCATCCGGGAAGCGACGACGGTAATCCTCGCAGTCGTAAAAACTGCCCTGCGGCGCTATTTCAGGTGACAACTTGCCGTCGGATTTGATGCGCGCTGCATCATCCGGATACGCAAAGTACGTCAACGAGACCTCGCCCGCCGTGGCGTGACTGCCGTTGGCAGCGCCGAAGGCCTCGGCCTCAATCGCTTGCACAGACGGACATTCAAACCAATTGCGCAGCACACAACGCACCCCGGCACGGTTATGGCGCGCGGTCCCTAAGCTGCTTTCGGCGTAAATCTCGTCGAATGCGGCTTTCACGGTCGCAATGTTGCCGCCATGGCCGTTGAGGAAATAAAACCGCTCAAACCCATGCCGCGACAGCGACGCCACGTAGTCGCCGATCACCGAAATCAGCGTGGTGGGTCGCAGTGTAATAGAGCCCGCAAACCCCAAGTGATGCTGCGCCATCCCGACGCTGATGGTCGGCGCGATCAACGACTTGGTTTCTTTCGCTAGTTCTTCGGCGACGATTTCCGGGCACAGCGCGTCGGTGCCGATAAAACCGGTCGGGCCGTGCTGTTCAGCCGAGCCGATGGGAATAATGATGCCGTTCGACGTTTTCAAATAGGCCTCAACCTCGGGCCAAGTCATCATTTGCAGTCGCACCGGTCGGCTCCTTTTCTGTATTTCTGAGATGCTCCAACTTGGCCAATTCGCGCCTTCCTGTCACGTCGCATCAAAAAGTTTTTATATATGCCAGATTTTGTCACCCATGCATGTTAAGGTCCTGCCCATGAGCATGAGATATGAAAAAGCCGACAACCTTTTGCAGCTGGCGCTTGAAATGCAGGCGGCACGCTATGGCCTGTCCTTGCAGGACATCCAAGAGCGCTTTGCCGTCGGCAGGCGCACCGCGATGCGCATGCGCGACGCTGTGCTGCGCAACTTTCCCCAAGCCATTGAGGTGCCGACCGGCGAGAAGACCAAGCGTTGGCGCATTCCGCACGGCGTCTTGGACCGGCTGGTCAGCTTCACCGCCGACGAGCTTGCCGACCTGGAAAGCGCGGTGGCGCTGATGCAGGCGCAAGGCCAGCACGACAAGGCCGGTAGACTTCGTGACCTGCGCGGCAAGCTCAAGGTCTTGATGCCGCCCGACATGGCGCGCCGCACGGAGCCCGACATCGACGCCATGTTGGAGGCCGAGGGCTTTGCCATGCGCGCCGGCCCGCGTCCGAAAATAACCGGCGTCGTGATGGGCGAACTGCGCGACGCCGTCAAAGCCTGCACCAAGGTCAAGCTGGCGTACCGCAACCGCAGCCGGGGCACAGTCAACGAGCGTATCGTGCACCCATACGGCTTTTTATTCGGGCACCGCAATTATCTGGTCGCCTATCATGAACACCCAAAGGCCAATAAAGTGGCGCTGTTCAGTTTGGCCAACGTCGAAGGCGTCACCCCGACCCAGGACTATTTTGAACGCCAACCCGCCTTTCAACTGGCCGAGTTTGCTGCACGCTCGTTCGGCGTGTTTCAAGAAGAGCCCTACGAAGTAGTCTGGAAGTTCGCCCCCGAAGCCGCCGAGACCGCGCGCGAATTCGAATTCCACCCGACACAAGTCCTTGAGCCACAAGATGACGGCAACTTGATTGTCCGCTTCCATGCCGCGTCTGATCTGGAAATGGCCTGGCACCTGTATATGTGGGGCGACAAGGTTGAGGTGCTGGCACCTGAACGGCTCCGCGACATGGTCAAAGACCACCGCCCAAGCTGGCCGGCGTTACCGTAAAACAGACCCGCTATCCGCACGCGGAAAGTAGACGCTCACCTCTGCCTGTCCGCGTAATGATCCAGCGTACGGGCCGTCATGACGGTCTGGCCGTCTGCATCTTTAAATGCCACGTCTGTGGTCACAAACACGCCGTCGCCTTGGACGCGAACGGTCTCGATGCACACCGATGGGTGCACAGTCCCATTGACCGGCAACGAATTCGGAAACCGGACTTTTTCAAGCGACGCCGCAACCGCGCGGGCGCCTGCAACGCGGAAGCAGGCCTGCACGGTCTTGGGGATCATCACCACCAACAGATTACCGGGCACGGTGCGGGGCTGGGCACCTTGTGCATGGATCGCGTTGCCGTCACCCGATAGCGCGATGAAATCATCCACCATCGCGTCCGTCATTTGGACCGCCGGGGCTGAGATGACTTCGCCGATATGCGCTTTCAACGATTTTGCGTCGCGCACATCAATCATGGCTGTGCCCGCATCATCAAGGCCGAGCCGAGGCCGCCCGCCGCCGCAATCGCCGCCAAGCCCAGCGCACCGCCCCCGCGTGCCGCCAAGTCATGAAACAGCCGCACCGCCAAGATCGCGCCGGACGCGCCAATCGGATGCCCCCGCGCCAACGCACCGCCGCGCTGATTGACGCACGTTGGATCAAAACCAAGATCATCGATGCACGCCATCGCCTGCACCGCGAACGCTTCCATGATCTCGACATACGCGATGTCGGCGGCAGAGACACCTGTGCGCGCCAACAAATTGCGCACCGCGACCACCGGCGCCAAGGCGGGTTGGCTCGGATCAAACCCGGCAGCCTCGGCGCCGAGAATTTGGATGCGAGGGCCAGCCGACGTCGATGCGATCCGATCGCTGACCACGAGCAGCGCCGCAGCGGCGTCGGCTTCCACCGCCGTCGTCGCGGCGCTGAGCCCATGGGCAGACGTTCCCGCCAAGACCGGAAGGCGGGCGCAGGCTTTGATGCTGAGCGTGCGCGTAAAGCCGTCCCGGTCATGACCGGCCACCGGGGTGATCTCGCGGGCAACCTCGGTATCGGTGGACGCGCGCCGATGACTTTCGACGGCATATGCGTCTTGATCGGCACGGCTGACGGCACGTGCCTCGGCCAAGGCGGCGGCGGCGTCCAGCATGTCCGGATCGCGGTCCAGCCAAGGGGTGAACGGCGGACGGTCATAGGCAACAGGTGGGTCGCCTGCCTTTAACGGTCGGTGCTGGCGGATCGGTGCTCGGCTATAGCTCTCGAGCCCACCGCAGATGATCACATCTGCGTCGCCGGCGCGCACCCGTGACGCAGCGAGGCTGATGGCGTCCAAACCACTGCAGCATTGCGTGTCGAGGCTGAATGCCGGTGTGGCTTCATCTAATCCGGCTTCAAGCGCCGCGACGCGCGCCGGATTGCCGCCGCCATAGAGCGCATTGCCGAAAATCACCTGATCGACGTGCGGCAGGTCAGCGTCGCCACACACGGCGTTGATCACGGCAGCGCCCAAGCTTGACGCCGGGATGTCGTTGAACGCGCCGCCCTTCGGCATCACGGGCGTTCGCTTAGCCGCGATGATCCAGGCGTCAGCCATCAGGTATCCGCCTTCATGCGGGCGTGGAGTGCGCTGAAATCAGTTTTATCGGCGGCCGTCACTGGCCAATCGGCGAGCATCACATAACGCATCGGCACTTTGTACAATGGCAGGTGTTCGCGCGCCCACGCGATCAACGTGGAGTCTTCGACCGCCCCCATATCCGCGCACTTAATGGCAGCGACAAGCCGCTGGCCGCGGCGCGCGTCTTCGACGCCGAACACGGCGGCACGTTGCACGCGCGGATGGGCACCGAGCACGGCCTCAACCTCCTCTGGAAAAATGTTTTTACCGGCACTGTTGATCATTCGATCCACGCGCCCGACCAAGTACAGGTTGCCCGGGCCATCCAGATACCCGGCATCACCCACCGACAATGCGCCATTGATCTGTTCGGGCGCTGGGTAGGTATCCCCAGCGTAGCCCTGAAATTGCAACTTCGAGCGTACAAAAACGCGCCCAACCTCACCGGTCGGTACGCATGCACCGGCAGCATCACGAATCTCGATCTCAACGCCTGGGAATGGGGTGCCAACCGAGCCGGCGGGGGCGACCCCGTATTTTGCAACACTGACATAACTGAGTTCGGAGGTGCCATAGAACGTGGCGATCTCGGCATTTTTAAACACGCGGGCCAAGTCCGCCTGCAACGCATCCGACATCGCCGACCCCGCCCCTAACGCGAGCCGGACACCGCCGAAGGTCTGCGGATCGACGGCGCGGACCAGCGCATCAAACTGCGTCGGTGTGCCGAACACCACGGCATTTTTAGCGGTGCGCAGACAGTCGATCACACGGCGCGGCTGGAAGCTTCGGAACAATATCGTCTCGGCGCCCGCATACAGGCCCCTGAGCGCTGCGTACATAAATAGCGAATGCACGAGGTTGCCGGGAATGACGAAGGTATCCGAAGCGGCGAAGCCGAACAGCGTTTGATCACCGTCAAAGCTTGCCTGCCATGAGCGTTGATCGCGCTGAAATCCTTTCGGCGTGCCGAGCGAGCCTGAGGTGAAGCCGACATAAAACGTGCTGTCCGGGTCTTCGACGCCCGGTGCAAGGTCAGACACGGGCGCGGCGTCAAACCACGCTGCGACATCGGTTGCATCGTCAATGACGCAGACCGGTTTCAAGGCCTTGAGCACGTCACGCCACATCGCGTGCGGCCAATCGGGATCAAGCACCTGCACCGCGCGCCCTTGGCGGAGTGCCGCCAAAAAGGCGACGATATTGGCAAGACTGTTCGTGCGTATCAGGGCAACGGGTCCGGGCGCCGCCACCTGCGCATTGAGCCAAGCTTCGGCGGCGGTGACAGCGGTGCGTAATTGATCCCAACTGAGCGTCGCACCCTCCAACCGCAACGCCACGGCTTGGCCCCGGTGCGCGAGGATGGTCTTAGCGATGGCGGACATGTGTCGGGTCATTTTATCCTTCGACTTAACAAAGCATCCGGTTGCCAACTTAGGGTGACCGGGCCTCAATGGCATCTGCCACGTCGTCGGCGGTGCGCAACAGACGAATGATAACAGGCATGGCGACGGCGAACAGACTCGTTTCGAGCCCACGTACGCGTTGGGCTTCGCGCACATCGCGGGTGATGCGGATGACTTCGGGAATAAAGCGGATCGCCATCGCCAAGGTCAGGCTGATTTTACCGACGTCGACGCCGAATTTACCGAGCGGCGACAAAAACATCTCAAGCGCGCCGATCATCGCACTGGTCCGCGTCGTCAGGCTGACCAAGGACGCCGCGCTGATCAATAATGCAAAGCGCACCACGACCATCACAGCGAACTGCCAATCGGCCAACCAAAGTTGCGCCGCAAAGATGATCACAAGCACCGGCACCGCGACCCGGAACTGCCGCCACGCGACATCCGCCGGCACCTGGGCGGCGATGAACAGCAACACAACCAAGGCCAACGCGATCCCGACCAAGGCAAAGTCATCAATCATAAAGACGACGCTGCCGAGCACGACGACACAGGCCAACTTGAGCCCAGCCGACAGCCGGTGCACCCAGGTATCGCGGTCCCAATAAAGTGATTCTAACACGTGAACAAATCCTGATAGGCGCGGATCACGTCTGCCGGCGCACCATCGGCGTGGGCATGGCCCTGGTGCAGACAGATCACCCGGTCAAAAGCATCTAGGCTGTCCAAGTCATGGGTGACGACAATCGCCATTTCAGCCAAACCGTCAATCGCCGCCATGACGCGCTTTTTATTGCCGAGGTCCAGCAGCGTCGTCGGCTCGTCAAAGACGATGCAGGCGGGCCGCATCGCGGTGACGCCGGCAATCGCCAGCAATTGCTTTTCACCAGCGCTCAAACTGTGGGTCATGCGGTTTTCCATGCCCGCCAAGCCGAACCGGTCAAGTTCGCTCTCCACCAATCGGGTGATCTCGTGCTTCGGCATGTCGGCGTTCTTCAAGCCGAACGCCAAGTCTTCGGCGACCGTCGGCATGACGATTTGATTGTCCGGGTTTTGAAAGACAAAACCAACGCGTCGGCGCGCGGCCTTAGCGTCGTCGCTGGTGTCGACGCCGTTAACGCACACTTTGCCCCGGCTCGGCATCAATAAGCCATTAAACAAACGCACCAATGAGCTTTTGCCCGATCCGTTGGCGCCAATGATGCCGATCCTACGCTCGGTCAAAATCAAGTCGACGTCGGCCAGCACGGTGCGACCGTCCCGATCCAAGCCGACGTGGTCCAGCGTGATCATTTTTGCGCCGCCGGAACCAGCGGATACGACCGCTTCACACCGACAATGATCGCAGCCGCAACACCGGCTTTGATGACGTCCCCAGGCACGAAGATCGCCGCCCCGCTGAGCGCCTTTAAAAAGGGAATCTCAGCCGCAAACGCAATCCATGGCACGCCCGCCAGATACACCACGCCGATCCCGCCAGCTGCGGAGATGATGAACGCCCACACCAGATTGAGCCTCAACCATAAACGCTCGGTCAGCCAGCCGCACAGGTATGCACCCGGCACCCAGCCCAGCAAGAAGCCGCCGCTCGGGCCTGCAAACATGCCGAAGCCGCCGCGTCCACCGGCCAAAACCGGCAGGCCGACGGCGACCAACACTAAGAATAACGTCATGGAAAGCGCACCGCGTCGGGCACCTAAAATACCGCCCGCCAACATCACACCCATCGATTGTGCCGTCACCGGCACACCAATCACCGGCACCGTCAGGGGCGGGAAGATTCCGAGTGCGACGGTCAGCGCCGCAAAAAGTGCAATATGGACAAGATCTTTGGTTGTCATCGATGCCCCCTAAGCCGGGGGCAGATATACAACGTCGCGCCCAACCTGAAAAACCCGGAAAAATAAGGTATCCCGTGTTTCTCTGTTGGCGGACGTTTGCGCGTATCAGCGACGCGGTGTTACAGCACGCGGATTTGCGTGCTTTCACCGAAAGTCGATTGAATCAGCCACTTTGCGTGGGCGATCATTTTGCTGTCCTGCAGGTCCTTGATCAGGAACGTCTGACGTCCCCGCTCGGAAACGAAATGGACGAAGCCATGCAGACCGTATCTCACCAGGAAGTTTTGTTGTTTGTTCATATCTGTTGTCTTTTCATTTTTCATTTTTAAGTCTTGATAATCTGCACACACGCAAATGCGTGTGCACGTCCCGCATATAAGCAGGCAGTGATGTCAATTTTATGGCGTAAAGATTAAGAACTGGAAAACGTGTCGCGCGCTTTAAACCGTTGGTTAAGCGTCGCTTTGTTCGTCCGTATTCTGAGGATCGGCGACGGCGTCTGTATTTTCAGACGGCTGATCGCTCGGCTCATCTCGCGCAAGGCGGGCTTCTTCTTTAGCGGCGGCACGCTTGGCCTTTTTTTCGGCTTGCATGCGTTCGCGTTCTTTTCGCTCGAAACTATAGTTCGGCTGTCGCGCCATGGGCCATCTCCGCTTTTAAAAAACAATCGGGGCGGCCCTAAAGCCGCCCCGGCTGCATCACTCACGCTTAGAGGCGCGAAATGTTCTCGGCAGACATTTTGCCGTCACGACCCGGCGTCAGGTCGAAAGAGACCTTGTCGCCTTCGTCCAACGACGAAATGCCAGCGCGCTCGAGTGCACTGATGTGCACGAACGCATCTTTCGAACCATCTTCTGGCTCGATGAAACCGAAACCTTTGGTGGCGTTAAACCACTTAACCGTACCTTGTGCCATGATATAAAATCCTTTCACGGACATTTGAGTGGCGCACCGCACAACGCGGGGCGCCTTGAAGACGTTTAAAATGTCGGAAAAGAAACTATGTCGTCCGACCCCAAAGCGTGCCTAAAGGCATGCTCCAGATCGGTTACTAGCGCAGATGCGACTTCGAAACGTGAGCGGACCCTATACCATTAATAAGATTTAGCAAGTCATTTCGCACATGCGGTAGTTCTTGACAATTCGGCAGCCAAGGCGCCTTGTGTGCGCAGCGAACCTCCTTTCAGAGTCGAGTTTCGACTGGTAAGCGACCCCATTGGGGCCGCCCGGCCTTTTTGTTTCCGGTTGCAGTCAGGCGTTTCGTTAGACAGACCAACGCAATGTTGCGGATGGGTCATGTCGTAAATGCCTGCGCCGTGCTGGCACGTCCGATTTGCGATGAAACGCAACGGGCGCTTAAAGACTTGATGACTTGAAAGAGACAAAATGACCGACTTTGAAGGCCTGGGATTAAACCAGCCAATCTTGCGTGCGTTGAAAGAAATCGACTACACGCAGCCGACCCCTATCCAAGAACAAACCATTCCGGCCCTCCTTGAAGGCCGTGACATTCTGGGCATCGCACAGACCGGTACCGGCAAGACCGCATCGTTTGCATTGCCGATGCTGAACCGGCTGACGAAAAACCCGGCCCGCGCCACACGCGGCTGCCCACGCGGCCTGATCTTGGCGCCGACGCGCGAACTTGCCGTACAGATTTCCGACAACATCCGTACCTATGCAAAGTACCTACACCTGCGCACGTTGATCGTGTGCGGCGGCATGTCGATCCGCCCGCAGATCATGCAGATGAATAAAGGCGTGCACATTCTGGTCGCCACACCGGGTCGATTGCTCGACCTAATGAACCAAGGCCACGTATCGCTGAGCGAAGTTGAATTCTTCGTCCTCGACGAAGGCGACCGCATGCTCGACATGGGCTTCCAGCGTGACCTGCAGAAGATCACCGCGAAGCTACCGGCTGCCCGCCAAACCGCGCTGTTCTCGGCAACTATGCCGAAGACCGTCTCGCACCTCGCGAATGGCCTGCTCAATGACCCGGTGAAGGTCGAAGTGATGCAACAAGCAACGACGGCTGAAAAAGTCAGCCAGCAAGTGCTGTTCGTCGCCAAAGACTTAAAGCGCAACCTTCTGATCGACCTGATGGGCGACAGCGGCTTCAAGCGCGTGCTGGTGTTTACACGCACCAAACACGGTGCGGACCGGGTGTCGAAACACCTACAGCAAAGCGGCATCACGTCCGACGCCATCCATGGCAACAAAGCTCAGAACGCACGCCAGCGTGCGCTTGCGAGCTTCAAGACCGGTGCCATCCGCGTGTTGGTTGCGACCGACATTGCAGCGCGCGGCATCGACGTCGACGGCGTGACCCACGTCATCAACTTCGATCTGCCAAACGAGCCGGATTCGTACGTGCACCGTATCGGTCGCACGGCACGTAACGGCGCATCAGGCAGCGCGCTTTCGTTCTGCGATCCGAGCGAGCGCGTGTATCTGAAAGATATCGAAAAAACCATCCGCCAACCGGTGCCGGTCAACGAAGATCACGCCTATCACCGCACCGGCAGTGCGAACAATGCGCCCCGGCCAAACAATGGCGGCCAGCGCAATGGCCAAAACAATGGCAAGCCAGGCGGCGACAACGCCGGCAAGCCGGGTGGCCAGCGTCGCCGTTCGCGTCGCTCCGGCTTCCAGAGCAAAACCGCCGCGTAAACGCGGACGCTCTAACGACAAACTATAGACGGCGCGGCAAAAAATTGCCGCGCCGTCGTTGTTTTTAAAGCCTGTATCCCCAATATCTGATCAGCATTCTTCACGCAGGCGGCACGGTTTTTAGAACGGTTTATTGACGATGGATCCACTGACACAAGGCGCACTCGGTGCCGCATTGCCACAAGCAACGTGGACAGCGTGGACTCGGCACAACAAAACACAGGTCGCCGTCGCAGGCGTGCTGGGTATGCTTGGCGGCATGGCGGCGGATTTGGATGTGCTGATCCGATCCAACACCGACCCGCTGATGTTTTTAGCGTACCACCGGCAATTTACCCATTCCCTGATCTTCATGCCGCTCGGCGGACTGATCACCGCCATCGCGCTGCATGGAATTTTTGCGCGGCGCTGGCAGTTGTCGTTCTGGCAGACGGTGATCATCTGTACGCTGGGCTACGCGACGCATGCGCTCCTGGACAGCGCGACCTCTTATGGCACGCAATTATTATGGCCGTTCAGTGAAACGCGCATTTCGTGGAGTATCGTGTCGATCATCGACCCGCTGTTCACCCTGCCGCTCGCCGGCTTAGTAATTATGGCGGGGATCAAAGGCAACCCGTGGTTGGCGCGGGTAGGTCTAGCTTGGGGGCTTTTGTATTTGGGTGCCGGCTGGATGCAGCATCAAGCAGCCTACAGTATCGCCGAAGACATCGCCGCAAGCCGAGGCCACACGCCGATCCGCGTTGAGGTCAAACCGAGCTTCGGCAATATCTTGGTATGGAAAAGCATTTACGAGACCGATGACCGCTTCTACGTCGATGCGGTACGCGCCGGCATCGCGCCGAAAGTATTTCAGGGCACGTCTGTGCCAAAGCTCGAGACAGCACGGGATTTCCCCTGGCTCGCGCCCACCTCGCAACAAGCCCGCGACATCAAACGCTTCAGCGGCTTCAGTGACGGTTTCGTCGCGATCGACCCGGATCAGGAAAACCGCATCATTGATGTGCGCTATTCATTCGTACCAAACGACGTCAGCGCGTTATTTTCAATTGAGTTGAACCCAGAAGGCGCACCTAACACGCACGTGTATTACCGCACGCACCGCGAACATGCGCGCGACAGCATCCATACCCTTTGGCAGATGCTGAGCAGCGCGCCGCCTCAGTAATTGACCGATTGCCCGGAGCCACCATCGACGGCGATGCTTTGGCCGGTGATCATCTCAGCCATCGGCGAACAAAAAAACAGCGCAGCCGACGCGATGTCTTCGGGGCGGATCAATTTGCCGAGCGGAATATCTCCGGTGCGCTTTTCGATGATGGCGTCGATGTCGGCGCCGGTTTGTTTGGATTCTTTCTCAAATATCTGCTGCACCCGCTCGGTCTGTGTATAGCCCGGGTGCACACAATTGACCGTGACGTTATATTGCGCAGCGTAGCCGGAAAACTGTTTGGTGAAGTTGGCGACACCCGCGTTGGTCACCCCATTGGTCATCCGCAACGGCGCAACGATCCGGGCCGTCATCCCGCCAATGTTGACGATGCGGCCCGCACCTTGTTGTTTCATGAACGGCAGCATCAGCCGCGCGATGCGGATATAGGCCATCAGCTTGACGTCGATGTGATAGCGGAACTCGTCATCGGTCAACTCGTCGAACGGCGCGCTGGTCGACGTCACCGCATTATTGACCAAGATATCAACGCGCCCGCACGTCGCACCGACGTCGACGACAAAACGGTTGATATCTTCCATGCGGCTGACGTCGCATTGAAAACCCCAGGCGTTGACGCCCTTGGCTTGAATGTCTGCGACCGTTTGATCCAGGCTTTCCTGAGTGCGGCCACAAATTGCCACGTGGGCACCGTGATCGGCGAACATCAGCGCGGTTGCGCGTCCGATGCCGCGACTGCCGCCGGTGACCACGGCGACTTTATCCTTCAGTTTGAAATCCATCGAGCCCTCCTTGATGCGACGTCTATGATGTCAGCAAGTGCGAAGGGCGCCAACGCGCAATGCGCGTCATTCATCCGAAAATCAAAACACTATTGACCGTAGCGCGCGGCGGTCAGGCCGTCCATATCGATCTCGGGCGTCTTTTCCATGACCAAATCCGCAACGACGCGGGCAGAGCCGCACGACATGGTCCAGCCCAGCGTACCGTGCCCGGTGTTCAAAAACAGATTGTCATAGCGCGTCGGCCCGAGCACCGGGGTGCCGTCCGGCGTCATCGGGCGGAGACCAGTCCAACCTTCAGCCTTACTGACATCACCGCCCTTGGGAAACATATCGGTGACCACGTGGCGCACAGCATCGGTGGCATGACGTCCGAGCTTTTGATTGTAGCCGATGATCTCGGCCTGACCGGCGACACGGATACGGTCGCCCAATCGGGTCACACCGACCTTGAAGGTTTCGTCCATGATCGTCGATTGCGGTGCAAAATCAGGATCGGTGATCGGCAACGTGATCGAATAGCCTTTGATCGGATAGATCGGCAGCCGAATACCGATGGTCTTCAGCAAAATAGGCGCATACGGCCCCATGGCGCAGACATACTTGTCGCCGGTGACACGCCCGTCGCTGGTGTCGACGCCGACAATGCGGCCCTGTTCCATAGCAAAGCCATCAATATTGACGTTGTAGTGAAACGTCACCCCAAGCGCTTCGGCCTTTTTCGCAAGCGCTTGCGTGAACATCCGGCAATCGCCGGTGCGGTCCGACGTCAACCTGAGCCCGCCGACGAATTTATGCGCAACCGGTGCGAGCCCCGGCTCGACGGCGATGCAGCCGTCCCGGTCCAACACCTCGAACGGCGAGTCGTATGCGGCCAATACATCTTGGTCGGCTTTCGAGCCGTCGATCTGCTTTTGCTTACGAAACAGTTGCAGGGTGCCCTGCTCGCGAAGATCAAAATCGATCTGCACCTCGGCCAACAATTCGGTGAGCGCATCGCGGCTATAGTTCGAGACCCGCACCATCCGGCCCTTGTTGATGGCATAGGATTTGGCGTTGCAGTTGGACACCATCTTCGCGCACCACGCCCACATCGACGGGCTCATCAGCGGCCAGATCATCAGCGGGCGATGGCGCATAAACAGCCACTTCACGGCTTTCAACGGAATCCCAGGCGCCGCCCAGGGCGACGTCATGCCGTACGACAATTCGCCCGCGTTGGCGAAACTGGTCTCTAGTCCGGCTTCACGCTGACGGTCTAAAACCTCGACCTCAACGCCTTGGCGCGCCAGATAATACGCGGTGGTGACGCCGATGATCCCGGCCCCAAGCACAACAACCCGCATGGCTTCTCTCCCTCAACACATCCCAATGTCGAACCCCACCTACAGTCTGCATGAATGCTCGGGGCCTGCAATGTTTGTAGGGGATGGACTGATATTCACAGGGCGGCTTTGCACCAAAATTGCCAATCGATACTTAGCGTCCGACGGCAAGTCTACAGCGCGCTCGTTGCTGATTATATGTCCTTCGCAGACATCGGCAAATCGACAACAAACTGACTGCCGCCGCCCGGGTTAGGCTCGTACGTCAAATCGCCGCCGTGGGCCTGCGCGATACTCTTCGCGATGCTCAATCCGATGCCGGAATCGAGGTTTCTTCCTGGTTTATCCGTCGGCACCTGGGAAAAACGTTCGAATATTCTATTCCAGTAGGACTGCGGCACGCCAGGACCATGGTCAGCCACAAGGACGCGAATGCTGTCAGCAAGAGCTTCTGCCGTAATTGAGATAAAGTCATTTCGCGGTGAAAACTTAATCGCATTGGAAAGAAGATTATTCAACAATCGTTCCAACAATACGCGATCACCGTTGACGAATATGCCGGTTTTATCGACACCCACGCGCATTTCAATATGTGAGGCCTTCGCGTAAATTTGCAGCGGCGCCATCGCCGCGTCGATCAATTCAACCAAAAGAATGCGTTCTCTGGCAATGTTTCCATGACCAGAAGAGAGACGTTCTTGATCGAGGATGTCGTTGGTCATTTTCAACAGACTTTCCGACACCTCCTGAACTTTAGAAATGTAATCGCTGGCGCTTGTCGGGATTTCGCCGAAGACGCCTGTCTGCAGGGCCGCCAACGTACTAATCACCGATGACAATGGCGCACGTAGGTCATGGCTGGCTATGGCCAACATGTCATCGCTTTCTTTTTTTGTCTCTCGAAGTCGGCGTATTTCAGTTTCTCGACCTTCCCGCTCAATCATCCGCCGAACTTCGGTCTCTGCTCTGAGACCCCAAAGCTGAGCGACTTCGAGCGCAAAATCATCTTCATGCCGTGCTTTAGATGAAAATATGGCAATATGCCCGATGATTTTTCCATCTAAGTTTCGCAATGGGATACCGATAAAACTTTCGTAACCGCTTTCCCCTTTCTTTGGAAACTGCGCACCGATATCACAAGGAATTAACGTGGGCTCACCGTTGTAGATGAGTTGGCAAGGATTGCCGGTAAGTTCATAGTCCCAGGTTTTCTTCTCGGCGCCGTCTTTCCAGGCGGCCAGCACACGTACGGCGGTCGCGGGGGCATCTATCGCCCGTGCCACAAACGTTGTTTCCGCATCAAGAAGATTGCCAAGGCCACGCACCATCACGCGTAGAAATTCGTCACCCGTGACAGTTGCTCCATCGCGAAAGATGCTTCGAAAAATTTCAAATTGTTGTCGCTTGAACCCCGAGGCTATCACTTTGTGGTTCCTTGCGAAATTTCGGCACCCAAGTTTGATGATAAATGGAATACACAGCGAACGCCATCTTCTTGCGGGGCCAAGCGGCGCTATAGATATTTTAAATTGGCGATAAGCGCGGCGCGTTTATCCAAGTCACTTTCTTCCAACAAGGTCATCAATATATCCGAATGCCGCACCATCCCCGCCAGGTGGCCATTTTGTACGACCGGCATGTGATGAAAATGATGTTTCTCCATGACATGCAAAACGTCGTGGACGTCGTCTTCAACGGCGCATGTGATCGGATCTATGGTGACCAGCTGACTGACTTTAATCGTTGATATGTCGCCTGAAATTTCAGCGATCGCGCGCATGATATCCTGCCAAGAAACCACCCCCAATACTTGCCCCGTGTCAGAGCACACGATGACCATATCCCATTGATTATCGGTCATAATCCGGGCGACATCAGCGATTGTGGTATGAGGGAGAACAGATATCGCCTTATAGTCTTGATGCCTTACAACTTGTTCCACAGTAATCATCGGATATGTCCTTATGAGTTCAGGCGGCGGAAATGAACGAACTTATGAATTGGCCTGCGAGAAGCGCTATGCAGGAAAAAAATCCAAGAACGGGAATTCCAATCCAAACTGAGAATCGCCCCGGCTGCGCATCATCACGCTTCAGCTTTAAGAGAAATAACGCGCCGTTCACCATCACAAAAACGATGAGCACAATCCGCGAGGTCCACTCGGCCAAGCCTTCAAGGGGCGCCGAAATTGCGAGCGTAAGAACGACAGCCGACACCGCAGCGGTCGCCCAAAGCGGTGTCCGTGTCCATTGGTTGACGCGGCTAAATATGGCGGGCGCGCTGCCCTGCTTCGCAAGGCCATACAGCACCCGCGACGCCATGATAATTTGAATGATGACACCGTTCAGCGTCGCGGCAATCGCGATCACCGTGATGACCACGGGCGACGCGCCGGAAATATGCCCAAAGACAAAACTTAACGGTGCTTCCGATGCCGCGAGTTCATCTAGCGGGACGGATAGAACCGCAACCGCCGTCACCATAAAATAAATCAAAGTGCCAAGGCCTAACGTCAAAAAGATCGCCCACGGCAAAGTTTTCTCGGGATGTTCCATTTCTTCTGCAAGATTAACGATGTCTTCAAAGCCGATGAAGGCGAAGAAAGCCAACAGCCCGGCGCTCGCGATCGCCGTCCATGCCGCGGCGTCGCCGATGGACGGGAGAATGCGCGGTATCTCTGTCATAATGGACGGGTTGTCGGAGACGCCGATGGCGACAATCCACAACAGGGCGCCAACTTCAAAAATCGTAAACAGACTGGCGAACAGGACGGATTCCATAATGCCCCAGGCCGCGATAAGGCCCAGCAACGACACGATGACGATCACAAGCCAGATTGCAGGGACATCAACGAACTCTCGGATGTAGCCCGTGCTACCGAGGCTGATCGCCGAAGATGAGACGACACCCGAAGCAATGACGAGAAAACCAACGGTCGTCGAAAGCCATATCGAATTAAAACCAGCCCTGACATAGGCGGCTTCACCGGCGCTCACGGGAAACCGCGTCGACAACTCGGCGTAAGACGCTGCGCTAAACATCATCACGACGGCGGCCAAGACAAAGGACACCGGCGCATGAATCCCGGCTTTGGCCGTCGTTGCGCCCAGAAGCACATAAATCCCTGCACCAATTGTCACACCCAGGCCATAAAGCACAACCAGCGGCAGCGACAACGCGCGCCGAAGCTCAGTCATCCATGAGTCCTTCGATCACTCTAAATCACGCCTCATACTCGCAGGCGCCAAGCACTCGGACATTGATGTGTATCAACCGACGACACCGCCGTTTATCTGCAGCAATTGGCCGTTGATAAAGCCGCCGCGGTCCGAGCAAAGCAGCCCCACTGCCGCCGCAATATCATCGGACGTGCCAAGACGTCCCACAGGTGTTTGTGCGAGCAATTTTTGAAACCGATCCGACTGCGAGATGTCGGCTTCTTCATCGGGAAAAGTGCCCGGCGAAATGATGTTCGCCGTCACGCCTTTGGGGCCGAATTCACGCGAAAGGGCTTTGATGAGGCCCCAACTTGCGTGCTTCGCCATGGTCACATGCGGGCGCCCGCCGGTGCCCTGCTGCGCATTCATGCCTGAAAAATTGATGATGCGCCCCCAACCGCCTTCGATCATGCCCGGCAGAAATGCGCGCGACAACCAGACCGCCGCATTGCAATTGACGTTCATGACATGGGCGAGATCGTCGTCGGTCATATCCAAAAATGCCGATGCCGGACGAATCGCCGCATTGTTGATCAAAACATCAACCCGCCCAAACGCCTTTAAAGCTTCATCCGCCATGGTATGAACCGCAGCGTGATCACCGACATCGCCCATGACGACAACGGCATCCGTGCCAATGGCGCGGACTTCGTCGGCAACCCGTTCGCAGGCAGCTTGGTCTTTCGAGCCGTTGACGACAATGTTAAAGCCGGCCAGGGCGAGTTCCTTGGCGCACGCGCGCCCCATATTTCGCCCTGACCCGGTGATGAGTGCCGCACGTGTGCCGGTTGCCATTTAACGTCTCCTAATTTTCATGATGTTGATTTAAGTCGCGTACCGAACGCCTAGTCTGCTTTACCGGTGTGGCTGTACATCGCGCGCCCCGGCACCGGCATCTTTGCGTGCGCGATGACGCCGGCATCGGACACGGTGATGTAAAGATCGCGCATATCTGGGCCCCCGAACGCCAGATTGGTGGTGGTGCGGCCAATGTGGCGGCAATCGACGCTCAGCACTTCTTCGCCGTGTTCATCGAACGCATAAACCCGCCCTCGGCTGGCATGACACACGTACAGTGTGCCTTGTTCATCGAGTGCCATACCGTCCGGGCCGATGACGCCTGCCGGTAGCCGCGCGAACAAGCCCACTTTCGCCGTGCCTTCGGGAAACAACGGCACGCGCCACACGGCGGCGGCGCGGGTCATGGCGACGTACAATACCTGATCGTTCAGACCGGTGACCAAGCCGTTCGGGCTCGGGCCGTTCGAAATAAGCTGTTCCAGTCGATCCGAGCCCGCAGGCACCCGATACACGCGGCCGGTCGGATCGTGCAGGCCGGTGGTGCCTTGATCGGTGAAATACAGGGTGCCGTCGGCACCGAAGAACAGATCATTGCAGCCCTTGAACCCCTCACTCCGACGGGTCGAGAACTGATCGCGGACGGCGCCCGCCTGAAGCTCCAACTGCGGATCGACGATGACGATACCGCGCCGATAGTCGGCAACGCGGAGCGTGCCGTCCGGATGCACCCGCAGCCCGTTCGGCCAGCCGTCGTATTCAACACCGAGCGACCACTGGCCACCCGGCGTAATCTTGAAAATGCGCCCCCATGGAATATCGACCACCCAAAGATTGCCGTCCCGGTCGAACGACGGCCCCTCCAAAAACGACGGCACCTCGCCGCCTGGCTTGTTGGCATCGACCCAGCTCGACGGCTGGCCGACCTGTCGATACTTTTCCGGCAACGCCGTAAAGACCTCGGCACGAATTTCTGTCACTGACATGGATTGTCCTCGCATTAAGACGTTGAACCGCCGCGCAAACGAAAACCGACGTGTGCAGGGGCCACGCGACAACCTGACACGCTAAAAATTAATGTGTCAATGAAACCAATGATTTATCGAAGGCTTGCGCCCAGGGCGCCATCAAATAACTCAGTATTTTCAGGCTTTTAAAGTCATGTGTGGGAGAGAATAGACGCACCCGAGATCAATAGGGTTGATCTGCTCCCAAAGCAGTCGCAGCTAATAATTAGAGGATAAAGTCTATGCCATCATGTTCTTGAGGCTTTGCATATAAAATTGCCCACAATAAAGCAGCCCGCCCACACGTCGCGGGCAGGCCACCCCTATCAGAGGTTTGGGTATCCTTAAGCTAAAACTTTACAGAAAAAAGTGCTGGCTTCCATGCCTTAGAACCCATTGTGAGCGAGTGTCCAGCAACCGTTGCGTTTCCAAACTCGACGTCTGCCTCAATCCGCGCAGTCACAGAGCCCTCTGGTTTTGTAGCGTTGCCACTAACCGTAACATCCATGCAAAGATTTGTTGTGACACCGGGGTATGTAATGGAGGCGACTTCAGCGCCCCCAATTTCACAGCTATACCCGGAACCACTAAACGTACGCGTCATAAGATTTAAGCAAATACTAGCTTTTTTGCCGATCGAAATCTTGCAGGTTAAAGGGAGTGTCGCATGTTTTCCGAACAACGCGAGGTGAACCGTCGTTTGAACGGCGATTTCGCTATCATCTACGCCTGAGTATCCAGCATAAACACCGCCATCGACCGCAATACTGAAGTTTCCAAGACTTATGTTGGCGCATTGATGTAGATCGGGCGTCCCAGGGACTGCGGGCGTGCACGGGCCAGCGATCGTATGATGGCAATGCTTTCCTGGGTGTTTAAAGGATGGGCACGGGTACTTCTGAGTATATGAAGGAGCACACTTTTTGGGCGTGCCGGGGGTTCCGTGGATGGTTACGCATTGCTGCGCAGAAAAATTACTGGCGACAGTGTTATTCCACGTTATGAGCTCACGTTCGGCGGAACTGGCAGGGGAAATTAAAAAAAAGCTGAAAACAATGCTCAACAAAGCCATGTGAGAAGATTTCATATCCGTCGAATTCCCTATCCTTGGCGATTAAAATTTGATCCTAGGCGAAATCCGACCAAAACCAATGAGAAGTGGAAAAATAGTATTGTCTGCTTTTCAGCCGATCAAGATACTTTAGGAACCAGACAAGACCGAAATTTAAATTAGCCTGCGGCAAGTTTATGGGACTAAATGGCCAAAGTGTGTAAATATTTTAGCTTAATGCGCCGCCAATGCTTCGCGCTAACTTATTGCTAATAAATTCAGGGCATACACTTTATTCAATGATTGGCGCATCCAATTTTATTTGGGGTTTCCGAATGTCTTTAAATCTTAAAAATCTAACTTTAGGCATTGCTGTGCTATCGCTGTCAGCATGTTCCTCGGCCTTTGAACCAACCGTTAAAAGCACTGACATTGAGAGTGACAGTGTCTTGTCATCACTGCCAAGCTTGTCTCAGACAACGATTACAAAAGCTGAGGCCGCGCTCCGCACGTGCTTAGGCAGAGGGTCCGATGCGACATTTAGCCAATCGGATTCGTCTGACATTTCAATCTCCCTCGTTTCAACGGGTACCAGCAGCAACTCAGATAGTGGAGGCAACGCAGAGAGTTCGGGTGAAACGGAAATGTCAGGAAGAACGCCTGGTGTTCTCATAGCGCGAGAAATGTTTTTCCGAACGTGTGAGTTCTCAAACAACTATCAACTGTCAAAGCAAGAAGCATTGAAGCTGTACGTTCAAACCCTGAGCGCTGTCAGTGAAGGCTGGAAAGCGGAAATTCAAAAAACAACGATTACCCTTGGAGAAACAGTGGGCGTCAACGATACGAATACAACGAGCGATGCCAATAACGGTGATACAGGTGTATCTACCGGTTCGACTAGTAGTCCGAGCAACTAAGTATCGTCAAACAGCGGCAATCAATCTCGGCACCGAAATGCGCTAGCAGAAAGCTTGCCAGAATTATGCCTGCCAATGTCGAACAGCGAACCGTAGATGGCTTGCCGCAGAGGCGACGGCAAAGATTGAGAGATAAAAAGGGAACATTTTTCCCCTCACATATCTAATATTTCCCTCACACTGGAAAAACATAAATATATCAAAGGGTTATGAAAGAAATGGTGCCCAGGGGCGGATTTGAACCACCGACACCCGCATTTTCAGTGCGATGCTCTACCAACTGAGCTACCTGGGCACCGTGTCGCAGCAGGCTGCGAACGTTCGGCGTGTATAGAATATAGAAAGGGGCCTGTCCAGCACCAGTCTTGCGGTGTTTTCGGTTGGTCAGAACCGGCGATTGGCCAGCGCACGCGGCGGCTTAGAAGTGTTCGTCTTCCTCGTCACCGGCATTGATCGCGCCATCCGACGGCGCTTCGTCGGTGGGGACGCGATAATCCCCATCAAGCCATTTCCCCAGGTCCAGATCGGCGCATCGTTTCGAGCAGAACGGGCGCATTTCAATATCGGCGACCTTGCCGCAGACCGGGCACTTACGGCCCATCAAAGGTACAACATTTGCGTTTTTATTCGATAAAGTCACGTCGCACTCATATTTTTGGCGTTTTCGGTTTGATCTCAAAATCCACGTCCGCACCCCTATGCAAATCGCTGACGAGCGGGATGTCAAATCCTAGGCGCTGCGACGTTGCCTGCAACGCCGGTTTGAGCGGACCTTGAAGGGCCGCCTTGATCACGGGCGTGACGTGTAGCGCGGCGGGGCCACCCCCGGTCAGTGCCAGGGCACGAAGCGCAGCCAGCGCCCGGGTCTCCGGGGTCTCAATCAAGCTGCGGCAGAGCAGGGTTTCGGCCAGCGACATACCGTCGCGGCGGCGTTCGATCTCGACGATGCCGAACACGCTGAACGGCAACGCGCGGGGCTGCGCCGGATCATCGGCGAGCGCACGTTTGAGCGCCACCGACACCTTGGCGCGGGCGGCATCATCTTTCAGCCGCATAAAATCCACTGCGATCACACCGCCGATGTTGCGGAGCCGCAATTGACGGGCGAGCGCCTCGGCGGCTTCAAGATTGGTGTGCAGCGCGACCCGCTCAGGATTGCCGCCACCGGCCTGACCGGCGTCAACGTCGATACTGGCCATAGCCGCCGTTTCGGCGATCACGATACGACCGCCGGACGGCAGCGCGACCATCGGCGCCAGCGCGTCTGCAAACGCGTCTTCGATCTCAAGCGCGCGGAACGCAGGCGCACGAACAAGGCTGAGCGTTGGCCGCGCCTCAGGCACATGGGTCTCGGCAAACGCAGCCAAGGCCGCCAACGTGTCGGCATCATCGACCACAACGTCCGACGTTGCCGCACTGAAGGCGCTAAAAAGCGTCCGCGCTGCAAGGTCCGGGGCGGCATATAAGTTCACCGGCGCCTCGGCACTTTCCGCTGTTGCCGCGATTGTCGTCCACGCCGCCCGCAAGGCGTGCGCTTCGGCCAACAACGCATCGTCGGCTGCGTGCAGCGCGTCGGTGCGGACGACAAAGCCGGCCACATCATTGGCCAAAGGTTCCAGCACATCGCGCAGCCGTGCCCGCGCCTCGGTATCGCCGATCTTTTTTGAAATCGCGAGATTGCCGTCACCCGGCGTCAAAACCAAATACCGTCCGGCCAACGTCGGATACGCGCTGAGCCTGGGCCCCTTGCCCGGCACGGCGTCACGGGTGACCTGCACGATCAGCGCATCGCCTTCGTGTAGCCCCTGGGAAGCACCGGATTCTTTGAGATTGAGAAAGCCGTCGTCGGCCTGCCCGATGTCGACAAACGCCGCCCCGATGTCGGCACGCAGCGCACGCACGCGACCCAGGTACAGACCGTCTTTAAGGCTGCGTTGATGGGCGCGTTCGAGGCGGAATTCGATAGGGGTGCCGTTGGCATCCAGGGTTGCGGTGCGGACCTCACCGGGCGCGGCCTCGATGACGATCTTAGCGGTGGTGCTCACGCCGGCCCGCCGCCATACCCGAGCCCCTGCAACAACCCCAGCGTTTCCGTCAACGCCAGGCCGACCACATTGGTGTACGACCCATTGATCCAAGGGATCAGCGCGCCGGCAGCGCCTTGAATCGCATAGCCGCCCGCCTTGCCCTGCCATTCGCCGCTGGCGATATAAGCCGCGATCTCGGCATCCGTCAGGCGCTTGAAGCGGACCTGCGTGACAATCGTTTTCGCCCGCACCACACCACCCGGCGCGATGCCACAGATGCCGCCGATGACCCGATGACGACGCCCAGACAGCTTGCGCAGAAACTTGGTGGCCTCGGCCGCATCAGCCGGCTTTTCCAACACGCGAATACCCATCGCGACGACCGTATCGGCGGCGAGCACAAAATCATCCGGATACTGGGCGGCAATGGCTTCGGCTTTGCTGCGCGCGAGACGTTCAGCAAGTGACCGTGGGCGCTCATGCGGCAAGGGGGATTCGTCAATGTCCGCCGGCACCACAGCATCGGGGGTTATCCCGGCTTGCGCCAGAAGCTCCAGCCTGCGCGGGGACGCAGACGCCAAAATAAGCCGGCCACTCATCGGCAGCCCCAGCGCATTCTGGCAGCGTCACGCATGACGGTGCTTACTTGAAGCGGAAAGTGATCCGACCTTTGGTCAGGTCGTACGGCGTCATCTCAACGTTGACGCGGTCGCCGGCAAGCACCCGGATCCGGTGCTTACGCATTTTCCCCGCCGTGTGCGCAAGGATTTCATGTTCGTTGTCCAGCTTCACCCGGAACATTGCATTGGGCAACAATTCCATCACGGTGCCAGTGAACTCAAGGAGGTCTTCTTTGGCCATTCTCATCCATACAAGTTGTCAAAATCGAGGGGACCATGCCCATATCCGCCGGTTTGGTCAAGGTTTCACTGCATGTAGCTGTTTCTTCGCCACGCCCTACTCATATAAATAATCCGTCACAGTTGAGGGTATTTCCCTGAAGACAAATTTGCGCTATGTTGCATCGCAACAAAGGAGCCCCTTAATGCCCCATGCACACCCCCAGGCGACACGCTGTTTCAGCGTCGCCCTGCTCGCTCTCGCGATCACATTTCAGGTGATCGCGCCCGCTTTCGCTCAATCCGGCGGCGGGCGCCCTGCCCCGGCTGTAACCTATATAGAGGTCGACACTCGCGACGTAACGCCGCAGTTCGAATATCCGGGCCGCGCTGAAGCGCTGGAGACCGTCCAGCTTCGCGCCCGGGTCGAGGGTTTTTTGCAGGAACGCACCTTCCGTGAAGGCGCTGACGTCAAAGCCGGCGAAACGTTGTTCATGATCGAACGCGCCCCCTACGAGGTCATCGTCGATCAACGCAGCGCCGAAGTTGCGGCAGCCGAAGCAACATTGGTGAACGCGGCGGCAGACTACAAACGCAAAGCCGCGTTGGCGAAACGTAATGACGTGTCGCAAGCATCGCTTGATCAATCTAGGGCGGATCTCGAATCGGCCCGGGCCGCCGTATTACGGTTAAAAGCTTCGTTGCGCGCAGCACAACTGGATTTGGATTACACCACGATCAAAAGCCCGATTGGCGGCACCACAGGCGTGGCGCGTTACAGCGTCGGCAACCTGGTCGGCCCATCCAGTGATCCTTTGGCCACCGTCACAACCATTGATCCAATCCACGTCAACATTCAGGTCAGCGAGAAACAGCTGATCGACGCGCGCCGACGCGGCATTGATTTGGACAACCCGACCGTCGCGCCCTCGTTGCTGCTGTCCGATGGCTCGGCGTATCCGTTCGAAGGCGTGTTTGATTTCTTAGCGCCCACAGTCGACCGTGGCACCGATACGGTGACCGCGCGCGCCACCTTCCCGAACCCGGAAAAACTCCTGTTACCGGGCCAGTTCGTCACCGTCATCGTCCGTCAAAAGCAACCTGAGCGCGCGCTGGCCGTGCCGCAAGCATCGGTTCAGCAAGACGCCAAAGGCTATTTCGTACTTTTGGTCGGCACCGATGACACAGCCGAGCTTCGCCGCATTTCCGTCGGGCGGCAGATCCGCGGCGACTGGGTGGTTTTGGACGGTTTAGCCGGTGGTGAGCGGGTCATCGTCGACGGCATCCAAAAAGCCGCCCCCGGTGCCAAGGTCAATGCATCGCCACGCACCCCGGCGAAGGGATCGTAATCCGTGCTATCAGATTTTTTCATTACGCGGCCTCGGTTTGCGTTCGTCATTGCGCTCGTCATCACGCTCGCAGGCGCCATTGCGCTGCAGGTGCTGCCGATTTCAGAATACCCGAACATTACGCCGCCGCAGGTCCAAGTGACCGCATCGTATCCGGGCGCCAACGCCGAAGTCGTCAAACAAAGCGTCGCGACGCCGATTGAAGAACAAGTCAACGGCGTCGACAACATGCTGTATATGTCGTCGACCAGCAGCAACAACGGCGGCTATACCCTGACCGTCACCTTCGCCGTCGGCACCGATCCCGACATCGCCGCAGTCAACGTGCAAAACCGCGTCGCCATCGCCAGTTCGCAACTACCGGACGCCGTGACACGTGAAGGCGTGACCACGCGTAAGCAGTCATCCAATATGCTGCTGGTAGTCAATTTGGTGTCACCCGACAAAAGCCGCGATGCACTGTTTCTCAGCAACTATGCCTCAATATACATCCACGGCGCGCTGTCTCGGCTGAATGGCGTCGGCAGTGTTTCGCAATTTGGTCCGTTGGATTACGGCATGCGGGTGTGGATGGACCCGGACCGAATGACAGCGCTTGAAATCACCTCCGCCGACGTCGCCACTGCAATCCGCGAACAAAACATCCTCGCCACCGCCGGCGAGTTGGGCGCGCCGCCGTTTGCCGGCGCGCCACAATTCCAGTTTTCGATCCAAGCCAAAGGCCGGCTCGAGACGGTCGAGGAATTCGGCAACATCATCATCCGCGCCGCCGAAGACGGGGCGTTTGTCCGGCTCAAAGACATCGCCAAGATCGAGCTCGGCTCAAAAAGCTATAGTTCGAAAGCGAATTTGAACAACGATCCGGCGACCGCAATCGGCGTGTATCTCTCGCCGGGCGCCAATGCGTTGGACGTCGCAGACGCGATCTATGCCGAGTTGGACACATTGAGCCAACGCTATCCATCCGGCGTCGAAAGCAAAATCATCTATGACACGACGCGCGCCGTGCGTGCATCCATCAAAGAAGTCGTCACCACGATGATGATCACGTTTGCGCTGGTGGTCGCGGTCACGTTCCTGTTCTTGGCCGACTGGCGCGCAACGTTGGTGCCAACACTGGCGATCCCGGTGTCGTTGATCGGCACCCTAGCGGTGCTACTTGCCGCCGGGTTTACGCTCAACATGATTACGTTGTTCGCGTTTATTCTGGCCATCGGTGTGGTCGTCGACGACAGCATTGTCGTCGTCGAAAACGTGCAGCGGATCATGGACGAAGACGACATGGAAGCCCCCGCTGCCACCCGCAAAGCGATGCATGAAATCACCGGGCCGGTGATCGCCACCACGTTGGTGCTGTTGGCCGTGTTTGTGCCGGTCGCTTTCATGCCCGGCGTGACCGGACAGCTATATCGGCAATTTGCGGTGACGATCTGCGTCGCCGTATCGCTGTCATCGTTGAATGCGCTGACCCTTGCGCCTGCGGTGTGTGCGGTCTTGTTCAAAAAGGGTGGGGGCGTGCCGCGTGGGCCGCTTAAATGGTTCGCGGGCTTGGTCAATGCATCCAGAAACGGCTACGTCAAAGTGGTCGGCGTCATGGTGCGGCGCTTGGTGTTGTCGCTGGGTGTGTTTGCGATTTTTGTAGGCGCTACATTTATGCTGTTTCAGCAAGCGCCGACCGGCTTTTTGCCGACCGAAGACAAAGGCGTGTTCTTCGCAGACGTGCAGTTACCCGACGGTGCATCGCTGACCCGAACCGAAGACGTGGTGCACGGCATCGTCGAAAAGATGCGCGCCACCGACGGCGTGCAGGACGTGATCTCGGTGGTCGGCTTCAGCATCATCGCCGGCGACGCATCGAACGCGGCGTTGGTGATCCCGATCTTAGACCCATGGAGCGAACGCACCGGTCCCGGCCTTAAATGGTATGAAATTTTGGGCAAGATCAATGGCCAACTGTCTCAGGTCGCAACAGCGAATGCGTTCGCGTTTCCGCTACCGCCGATCATGGGGCTCGGCACCGCAGGCGGCCTTGAAGCTGAACTGCAGGACCTGGAAGACCGCTCACCACAGGAACTCGCACAAGCGGTGCGCAGCCTGGTCGTGCACGCCAATCAGGACGGCAGTTTTGATCGCACGTTCTCAACTTATTCCGCCGGCGTGCCGCAATTGTTTTTGGATGTGGACCGGGAAAAAGCCAAAGTGCTGGGCATCTCGCCCGCCGATATCTTCGATACCCTGCAAGCCAACCTAGGCGCCCAATACATCAACGACTTTAACCTGTACGGCAAAGTCTATCAGGTGCGCATTCAGGCCGAGCCACAGTTCCGCAACACCATCGACGACATCAACCGACTGCATGTACGCAATGCTTCGGGCGAGATGGTGCCGCTGCGCGCTTTGGTTTCAATCGAGCCGATTTTAGGGCCCCGCAGCATCAAACGCTACAACCAGTTCCAAAGCGCCAACATCACCGCGCAGCCAGGCCCAGGTGTCTCCACAGGCGCAGCAATTGCGACACTCGAAGCCATCGCCCGCGATGCCCTGCCCGCCGGCTACCGGCTGACATGGACCGGCACCGCCGCGCAAGAACAGGAAGCCAACGACTTGGTGCTGATCATCTTCGCGCTCGCCTTGGTGTTCGCGTATTTGTTCTTGGTGGCACAATACGAAAGTTGGACAATCCCGGTGTCCGTCATCGTGTCGGTGACCATCGCCGCGTTCGGCGCCTTGATTCCGATTACGCTGCTGCCGTTCCTGAGCTTCAATTTGTATGCGCAGGTCGGCATGGTGATGCTGATCGGCTTGGCAGCGAAAAGCGCCATTCTGATCGTCGAATTTGCCAAAGTTCGCCGTGAAGACGGGCTCAGCATCATCGACGCCGCATCGGAAGCCGCGCGCTTGCGGTTCCGTGCAGTGATGATGACGGCGCTGTCGTTCATCTTAGGCGTATCACCGTTAATCGTCGCCTCGGGCGCGGGTGCAGCCAGCCGCGTGTCGGTCGGCTTTGTGGTGTTCGGCGGCATGATCGCGGCCACGTTTATCGGTATCTTCTTTATTCCGCCACTGTACGTGGCGATTCAGACGCTGCGCGAGAAAGTCCGACCCGTTAAGGCGGCACCCCGCGCGGCCGACTAGGTGTCCGACGCGGTGTTTACCGGGAAGCGTTCTTTAATCCGCTTCATCAAATGATCGCGGACGTCGCGATACGCTTGTAAGCGGACCTCGCGGTTGTCGCTTTCGATCAAAGACGGATCCATGGTGTTCCAGAACTCGATCTCGCAGGCCATGACCCGGGTCAACTCGATGGCCCGGTGTTGGGCTTCCGGCGACAGCGTGATAACCAAGTCGAAATAATCGTCTTCAAGGTCATCGAAGGTTTTTGAGTTGTGGCGCGAAATATCAATGCCGATCTCGTCCATCACCGTGATCACGAAGCCGTCGATTTGGCCCGGCCGCACACCGACGGAATCGACAAACACCCGGTGCCCATGCAAAAACTTCATGATCGCTTCCGCCATCGGAGAGCGAACAGAATTCATCGTGCACGAAAACAATACGGCAGAGGGCAGGTCTGACATGCTCGGATTACGCCCGGATATGCAGGACGCAAACCAACGTGAACAACCGGCGCGCGGTGTTCTCGTCGATGTGGGCTTTTTCGGCAAGCTTGTCTTTTAAAATCTGCGCCCCTTCGTTGTGCAGCCCGCGCCGACCCATGTCGATGGCCTCAATGTGCGATGGCGACGCGGTCTTGATCGCCTCGTAATAGCTGTCGCAGATCATGAAATAGTCTTTGACGATGCGCCGAAACGCAGCGACCGGCAGATTGAATTTGGTCAACTTTATGTCGGCGATATCGCGGACATCGAACAGCAAACGGTTTTCTTCAATCGACAAGATCACGTTGTACGGTCCGGGCGTTACATCCACCGGGTCGAACTCGTTGCCTTCAAGCAAGTCAAAGATCGCGACTTTACGCTCGTGATCAACCTGTGGGCTATGCCGCACGACCGAACGCTCATCGAGATGGATATTGGCGATGTGCTGGGTGCCGGGCATGAAAAATCCTAGCCGGACGGAAGGTTTAAGCGGATCGCGACCGACAGTGCGTGCGCGCCCAATCCCTCGGCCTCCGCAAGGGTTTTTGCGGCGGGGCCGATCTTGCGTAAGCCTTCGGCGTCGCAGCGGATCATCGTCGTGCGCTTCATGAAATCAAGCACACCGAGCCCGCTCGAAAACCGCGCCGAGCGCGCGGTCGGCAGCACGTGGTTAGGCCCCGCAACATAATCGCCGACGGCTTCAGGTGCATACCGACCGATGAACATGGCGCCAGCGTTGCGGATTTTCGCAGCCAATGCTTCGGCATCATCGCTGGCGATTTCCAAGTGCTCGGGCGCGATCCGATCGACCAGATCGCAGGCACCTGAAAGACTGTCGACTGTGATCACAGCGCCGAATGCATCCCAACTTTCTTGCGCGATCTTGGTGCGCGGCAACGTCTTAAGATGACCATCGACGGCAGTAACCACGGCATCCGCAAAATCCCGATCATCGGTGATCAAGATCGCCTGTGCTGCGGTATCGTGCTCGGCTTGGCTGAGCAGGTCGGCGGCGATCCAGGCCGGATCATTCTTGCCGTCAGCCAGCACCAAAATTTCCGAAGGTCCGGCGATCATGTCGATGCCGACAGTGCCGAATACTTCGCGTTTGGCAGCAGCGACAAACGCATTCCCGGGACCGACGATGGTATCGACAGCAGCAATGGTATCTGTGCCATAGGCCAGCGCGCCGACCGCTTGCGCGCCGCCGACACGATAGACCTCATCGACACCCGCAAGCTCGGCGGCAGCCATCACTAGCGGGTTGATGATCCCGTCCGGCGTCGGCACCACCATCACTAAGCGTTCCACACCCGCAACCTTTGCCGGCACCGCATTCATCAGTACCGAAGACGGATACGCCGCTGTGCCGCCCGGCACATACAGGCCTGCCGCGCCAACCGGCGTCCAGCGATAGCCAAGACCGATACCTTGGTCGTCGACATAACTCAGGTCTTCCGGTTTTTGCTTGGCGTGAAATGATACGATGCGGTCGTGTGCCATCGCCAACGCATCCAGCGTCGCCGGGTCGCACTTGGCGCGGCTGGTGGCGATTTCTTCATCACTGATTCGGATCGTATCGTTGGTAAGCGGATAGCGGTCGAATTTCGACGTATATTCAATCAATGCCGCATCACCGCGTGCACGCACGTCGACCAAGATCGCTTTGACGACATCAATGACGTCGGCCTCGGTCTCGCGCTTTTCCGTCAGAAAAGCGGTGAACCGAACCTCAAAATCCGGATCGCGTCGGTCAAGCCGCAACGGCATCGGTGGCCTCCTTGAAGCGCTGGACCCAATCGCCGATCTCGTCAGCACGTGTTTTCCAGGCGGCCCGGTTGACGCAGAGGCGCGACGAAATCTGACAAATCGTCTCGATCTCGACCAAGCCGTTAGCTTCTAGCGTAGCACCCGTCGACACCAGATCGACGATACGTCGGCATAGCCCCAAGCTCGGTGCCAGTTCCATGGCACCGTTGAGCTTGATGCATTCCGCCTGCACGCCGCGGGCGGCAAAGTGCTTGCGGGTCAGCGTCGGATATTTGGTGGCGACGCGCACCGACGACCACGTGCGCGGATCGTCCTCACCGGCTAGGTCAACGGGCTCTGCCACCGACAAGCGGCAGTGGCCGACATCCAGATCCAACGGCGCATAGATTTCCGGATAGTCGAATTCCATCAACACGTCGTTGCCGGCAACGCCGAGATGCGCCGCGCCAAAAGCGACGAAAGTGGCGACGTCGAACGAGCGCACACGGATGATGTCGACGTTCGGATGATTGGTGGTGAAGCGAAGCTGGCGTGCGTCCTTGTCGTCGAACGCGGCTTCGGGTTCGATCCCGGCGGCGCGCACGAGCGGCATAACTTCTTGCAATATCCGCCCCTTGGGGAGCGCGAGTACGATCTTTTCGTTGGCGGTCACGGTTCAAGCCTCATCACCAAATGCTAAATCGCGCCCTATGTAGAGGGTTTCGCCCGGTTTTTCCAGAAACTATCCGTGTTTCGGCGGCGTTTACGCGTCCGCTTCGGGCATACGCCATGCCGCTAAGATGCCGAAGACCGAAATCGCAGCCAGAAATGCCACCACCCAAGCCGCCCCCAGCGCCATGGCGACAAAGCCGAGCCCACCAGCAATCAAGGCGCTGACGCCGGCTAAGGTATTGGAAAGGGCAGTATAAAGCGGTCGCTCGTCTTTCGGCGCAGCGTCCACCAAATAGGTCTTACGTCCCAACCGCACGCCCGCTTCGGCGATACCGGCTAAAACGAAGACCCCGGCGAACGCCCAGATCGCAAAGTTGCCAGGCACCACGTAGGCGCTGATCAGCGCGGCGATGGCGGACAGCGCACCCACGCCTGCCGCATACACGCAAACCCGCCTCGACGAGCGATCCGCAAGCCCGCCCCACATCCAACTGGCCAACATGTTGGCGGTGCCGACGGCAAAAATCAAAATGCCGAGTTCGCTGAGCCCGGCGCCCTGGCTTTGCTGCGCCAAAAGCGCGAAATAAGGCGGCGCCAGCTCGACCCCGATCACCAGAGCAATCCGCATCAACAAGTAACGTTTGAAGCTCGGGTCATCTTGGAAAAGGCGTAAACCTGCTTTGAGCTCGGCGGCCATGTTTCGCCCCCCCTCGGACGCGCCGGGGGTTTCATCAATCACCGCGAAGGCACCTGCGGCCACAAACCATAACAGCGCCGCAGCCCCGATCAGCGCCGCGTAGACCGCGACATCACCGCCGCCACTGAGCCCGAATTTCAGACCCGCAGCGGCAAGCAGCGTCAACGCCCCGCCAATCGCCGCCCGGTTCGCCAGCATCCGCCCCCGCACGCCTTTGGGGATGGTCTTGCCGGTGACGTCTTGGAACGCGACCGAGCCGATCCCGCTGGCGATACTGAACACCGTGAACAGCGCCAGCAGCGACCACGCCGCAAAGACCGGCGGCAACGCCAGCACCGCCACCGCCATCAACACCAGACAAGCCGCTTGTGACGCCCCGGCACCGGCCCAGGCCCATTTGCGTTGCGCCAGGCCGCGAATGCGCGCCGCCACCAGCATTTGCGGGATCAACGAGCCGGCCTGCTTGATCGGCACGAACCAGCCCGCCACCGCAACAGGTGCCCCGAGCGCCGAGACCAACCACGGCAGCACGAGCGTCGGGCTGACCAATTGCTCGGCAAGCTTGGTGCAGGCGCCGTTAAAGACATTGAGCACGAAGTTCTTCGGGACTGCCGTGCATTGTTCATCAGGGATGGCACTACACGCACGCTCGGTCGCGTCATCGCCGCTGAGGATGGCATAAGCGCTTTGCAGCGGCTCGGTGTCGTCAAAAGATGTTTTCAGCATGGGCCAGATATTGGAGGTGATGTCAGTTTTTCAACATATACCCGGACACCGCAATTATTAGAACAATATTTATAGTGACAGTACGTCGCGTTTTTTGCTTCACTCCAGAATCGAATTTCGAGGGAACGATGGCAGAAAAACCGGAAACCAATTCGGCGATCCAAAAAGCACTCGCGGTCCTCGAGATCGTTACCGGCGATATACGCCCGATGAGCGTCGTCGACATTTCCGAAGAGCTCGGCCTGCCACGCCAGACTGTGCATCGGGTGATCCGCCAGCTCGAAGACCTCAATCTGCTGACCAAAGACCCGAGTCGGGAACGCTACACCGCCGGCGAACGGCTCCGCACCCTGGCACTGCGCACCATCTCATCGTCGCAAAGCACGCGGGGCACGCATGCCATCCTAAAAAGTCTGGTCGACGAGGTGAATGAAACCTGCAACGTCGGCATGCTGGATGGACACGAGATCATCTACATCGACCGCGTCGAATGCGACTGGCCGTTACGTGTGCAGTTGAAAGCGGGCAGCCACGTGCCGGTGCACTGCACGGCAATCGGCAAGCTGATGCTGGCGCATTTGGATGAAGACGGTCGACGTCGGCTTTTGCACGGTGCACCGCTCCGCAAATATACCAAGTACACGATCACCGACCCCGCCCACCTAGAGGCACAGTTGGAGCAGATCGCAGCGCAGGGCTATTCAATTAACAAACAAGAAGACGCTATCGGCCTGATTGCCATGGCGGTGCCGGTGCGCGACCCGCAAGGCGATGTTGTCGCCGGGCTCGCCGTTCATGCCCCAGAGCCACGCTTCCCCATTGCCAAAGCCATCGAACACTTGGACTTGTTCCACAAAGCTGCGGACCGGATCGGGCAATCCATGTTCGAGACGTCAACTGAATAGACAAAAACCGTGACGTGACGTCACGGTTTTTGTTGACAGCGCGACGCAGACTCGGAATCCTATCATCCAAGGTCATTCAAGTTTATCGACGGTTTTACAGACCCGGTCGTGCCGGCCATGACCAAAAACAAAAATATCCGGCAGCGGCTGTTCACCCATAACATGCAGGGAGAGCGAAAATGCTGCATACGTTCCTCAAGAAGACCGCCTTAAAGACAGTGTTCGCCGGCGCACTTGCCGTCGTAGCGCTGAGCGCGAACGTCACCCCGGCCATGGCCACCGAGACCATCAACTTCGGCACCCAGCCGGCAACCATGCCGATCTACATTGCACGTGCCATGGGCGCACTCGACGAAGTCGAGAAAAAGCACGACGTGAAAATCGAGTTCAAAGTGTTCTCGTACGGCGCACCGGAAAACCAAGCGCTTGCCGCCGGTGAACTGCAAATCGCATCGGCCGGCATGGGCCCGGCTATTGTTGCCGCCGCCCGTTTGCCCGCTAAGTTGCTGGCCATCTCGATCCTTGAGCAGACCGCAATCATCATTCCCGCCGACTCGCCACTAAAATCTGTCAGCGAGTTGAAGGGTAAAAAGATCGCCTATCCAGGTAAAGGCTCGCAGCAGTATCCGCTGTTGGTCAAAGCCTTGGCCGACGCCGGCATCGATATCGGCGACGTCGAGTTGTTCAAGACCAAAGGTTCCGATGTACCGACATTGCTCGCCAACAAGAGCGTCGACGCCGGCATCACGTGGGATCCACACGTCTCAAGCGCACTCGCATCGGGCAACGCAAAAGTGCTGATCAAGGCCGAGAAAATCCTGCCGATCAAAGCCGGTCACTACATCGGCAACGGCGTCTATGCGCGTATCGACTTCATCGAAGCGCGCCCTGAGCTGGTGCAAGACATCATCACCGCGATCGTCAAAGCCATCGACTTCATTTTGAAGAACGAAGACACAGCGATCAAAATGTGGGCCGATGAAATCGGCTTTCCGGAAGATGTGATCCGCTTTGCAATCAAGGAAAAGATTTCCGTCTACAACTTGGATGTGGCACCGGAGGCATCGACCATCGACGCCTACACCAAATTCCTGAAAGACGCGGGCATCTTGAAGCCGGATGACAATCCGCAGTTCGACGCCAGCTTTGCGCAAAACGCGCTGAAGATGGTCAAGTAACGCCGCACTGACCAAGATCGGGCGGCGCCCAGCGTGGCTAAAATCACCCGGACGCCGCCCACTTTGCCCTGTCGTTCAAACACCTGAGGATACCCATGAAATCCGCCGCAAAGCCGTTTGGATCATCAATCGTACCGTTTATCTATGCCAGTTTATTTATTATCACGGTATGGCAGTTGGTGGTCACCTTCACCAATGCACACGTCGCCCTTCTGCCGCCGCCGCTGTTAACGGCTGAGACGTTTTTCGAACTCATCATTTCCGGCGAATTATTTATTCACACGGGTGCGAGCTTAGGCCGCGTCGTCGCGGCCTGGTTACTGTCAGCGATCGTCGCGGTGCCGCTCGGCCTCGCCATGGGCCGTTTCTTGCGGTTCGAACGCGTGATGGACCCGCTGATAGAATTGTTCCGTCCGATCTCGCCACTGGCCTGGATCCCGCTTGCAATCCTATGGTTCGGCATCGGCGAGACCGGCAAGATTTTCATCATTTTTATCGCAACGTTTTTCCCGATCCTGTTGAACACGGTGTCCGGCGTTAAGGGCGTTGATCCAGTGCTGATCCGTGCCGGCCAAGTGCTTGGCTGCGACACCGACCGCGCACTGTTCACCAAAGTGATTTTGCCCGCCGCCATGCCGACCATCGTCGTCGGCTTGCGGATTTCGTTCGGTACCGGCTGGGCCGCGATTATCGCAGCCGAGCTTGTCGCCGCCCAAGTAGGCCTCGGCTACCTGATCGCAGACGGCATGGAAATCCTACGCTCCGATCTGGTGCTGGTCGGGATGATCACCATCGGTATTCTCGGTGTACTCATTGATGCCGTGTTCCGCATCCTCAACAACCGTTTTGCGTGGGGCAGCTGATATGACCGACACCACTGATACGACCCTCAACACCAAGGGCATTACCATCAAACGGACCGCGGTCACATTTAACACCGACACCGATTCCCCGGTCGAAGCACTGCGCCCAATTGATCTGGACATTGCACCCGGGGATTTCATCGCGCTGGTGGGGCCATCCGGCTGCGGTAAATCGACGTTACTAAATGTCTTAGCCGGTTTCATTAAGCCGACCTCGGGGTCTACATTCGTTGGCGACGAGCCGATCACCAAGCCCGACATCGACCATGGCGTGGTGTTTCAGGACTATGCCCTGTTCCCGTGGTTAAACGTGATCGACAACGTGGCGTTCGGGCTCGAACGTCAGGGTGTCGGCAAACAAGAACGCTATGCACGCGCGTTGGAAAACCTCGATATGGTCGGGCTTAAAGATTCGGCCTACAAAAAAGTGACCGAGCTATCTGGTGGCATGAAGCAACGTGTCGCCATCGCCCGCGTGTTTGCCACCGACCCCTCAATCATCTTAATGGACGAGCCGTTTGGTGCGTTGGACGCATTGACCCGACGCTTCTTGCAACATCAGCTTTTGGAAATCTGGCAGAAGAACCGAAAGACCGTGGTGTTTGTTACGCATTCGGTGCAAGAGGCCGTGTATCTCGCCAACCGCGTCATCGTTATGACGGCGCGGCCTGGGCGGATCAAACTCGACCATCGGATCGATCTCGATCACCCACGCGATTTCACCAGCCCCGAATTCCGCGCCTTGGAAAAGCTCGTCTACGACCAACTGGACGAAGAACTAGCCAAAACCTTCAGCCTCGAAGGTGGCCAAGGATATTCCAGTGACTGAGGCACAGGCGCGCGTTGACGGGGCGCTCAACCCATGCACCGACGCGGTCGAGGTTTTCCTGACCAAGGCCGCAGACATCGAGCCTACGCTGCAAGCGTTTCGCAACATCGATGCAGACCGGCTCCAACGTGAAGCCGCCGCCCTTGATGCCCTGCCCGTCTCGGCACGCGGACCGCTGCACGGCGTGCTGATCGCCGTCAAGGAAGTCTATGATGTGGCCGGCTATGAGTGCGGATGGGGCACGCCGATCCACGCCGGACGGGTCCCGAAAGACGATTGCAACGCCATCAAAAAACTACGAAGCGGCGGCGCATTGATCGCCGGGATCACGGTGTCGACGGAATACGCTATGTCACGCACCGGCCCCACCGTTAATCCGCATGATGCCACACGCTCACCCGGCGCGTCCTCGCAGGGGTCTGCGGCGGCGGTCGGCGCCGGATTGGTGCCGGCGGCATTGGGATCGCAGACCATCGGCTCGGTGATCCGGCCTGCGTCGTATTGCGGCTGCATCGGCATCAAGCCGACCTGGGGGCTGATCGACATTTCAGGCTCGATGCCGCTTTCAGGGGCGATTGATCACGCCGGCATCTTGGCTGCGGACCCGGATATAGCGTCTGCACTGCTGTCCGTATTGGCGCTGGATATCACGCATATTGACGATACCGAGACGTTGCCGGTCAAAGTGTTGATCCCGTGGTACGAAGAAACTCATTCTGATGCCATGATGGCGGCGGTCGCGCGCGCCGCCGACACGCTCCGCAGTGCCGGACACAGCGTCGAAAACATCCAGCTGCCGGCCAAGATCGCCGAGAATGAAGAGCTCGCATTGGATACCATCCTCGCCTATGGCATGTCGCGCCATCACGGCGGCGACCTCGCACGCGCACCGGAACAGATGTCTTCGCGCATCATCGATTACATCACGCGGGGTCACGATGTCAGCGAGTCCGCGTATGTCGAATCGTTAAACTTGCGCCGACATATGACCAATACGCTCACCGACCTGATCGGCAACGGGGTACTGTTGATGCCCGCCGCCACCGGGATCGCACCCAAGCTCGAAGACGGTACCGGATCTCGTGCCCCACAGCGGCTTTGGACGCTCGCCGGCTTGCCGGCGATGACCGTACCGTTTGGCCTTGAGCAAAATATGCCGCTGGGTGTGCAGGTGATCGCCGGGCCGGGCGCAGACATGCGCGCGCTGAATATCGTACGGGCGCTTTTTAACGTAAGCTGAGTGCAGCGGTGCCTAGAGGTGAATGAATTAAGCAGACCCGGAGGCGCGGCGAATATTTGCGCCGCATGCCGCCAGCTTTTCTTCGATCCGTTCGTAGCCCCGATCCAAGTGATAGACACGGTTGATCTCGGTCTCACCCTCAGCAGCGAGAGCCGCCAGCACTAAGGACACAGAGGCCCGCAAGTCCGTCGCCATCACCGGCGCACCTGAAAGGCCGTCCACACCGCGCACAATCGCAGACGCGCCGTGCACGTTGATGTCGGCGCCCATGCGGACCAATTCCGGCACGTGCATAAAACGGTTTTCAAAGATCGACTCGGTGATCATCGACGCCCCTTCGGCCAAGCTCATCAATGCCATAAACTGCGCCTGCATGTCGGTTGGAAAACCGGGGTAAGGCTCGGTCATCAAATCAACGCCGCGGATGCGACCGTTCTTTCGGGCCACGCGGACACCACCTTGGTCTTCGCTGACCTCGACACCGGCTCGGGACAACACGCCGAACACGGCCTCGTTGGTCGCCAATTGCGCACCGGTCAGCAGCACGTCGCCACCGGTGATGGCCGCCGCGATGGCATAGGTCCCGGTCTCGATCCGATCCGGTACGATGCTGTGCGTTGCGGCGTTAAGTATGCGCACCCCTTGAATGCGGAGTGTATCTGTGCCGATGCCGGTAATATCCGCGCCCATGGCGTTGAGGCAATGTGCTAGGTCGGTGACCTCGGGCTCGCGCGCCGCGTTCGCGAGCACGGTTTCACCGTCCGCTAACGCAGCCGCCATCATCAGGTTTTCCGTGCCGCCGACGGTGACGCTTGGGAAAATAATGTGCGCGCCCTTCAGACGACCGTCGACATGCGCGTTGATATAGCCACCTTCAAGCTCAATCACTGCGCCCATTTTTTCGAGCGCGCTCAGGTGCAGATCGACCGGCCGCGTACCGATCGCGCAGCCGCCCGGCAGACTGACCCGGGCTTTTCCGAATCTCGCCAGCAAAGGCCCCAGCACCAAAACCGAGGCACGCATTTTACGCACAATGTCATAAGGCGCCGTGGTCTCGTTGGCGGGACCCGCATCAATTGTCACCTGTCGGGCGGCAGCATCAAAATCGACCTTCGCACCCAACTCGGCCAAAAGATTGCCCATGGCGTGGATGTCGGCGACGCCCGGCAAGTTGTCCAACACCAACGGCTTATCGCTCAGCAATGCCGCAGCCATCAAAGGCAGGGCAGCATTTTTTGCGCCGCCGATGGGAATTTCGCCATGCAGCGGTGTGCCGCCGGTAATGATGATGCGATCCATAAGGTCTCCCGGTCGAAAATGACGAATTGCAAGCGTTACAGGCTTTTAGGCGACCGCCGCGCTCGCTGCAAGTGAGGGCACAGAGTTACCTGCATAGAAGGCGATAATACGGCATCAGTATGACTATTTAGGGGATTTTGGGGCGTTTTGGTCAGCATTATCGGACACAGACGCCGCTTTACGCTCAGCGCGCGCCTTGAACTGCGCCTTGCGGCGCTTCAGATTCTCCCGCAACGCTTGGGCCGAGCGGCCTTCACGTGCGGTTTCCGAGGGCGATTTGGTAAGCTTAGCCATCGACGCCTCTATGCTGTTACATATCCCAACACCCTATGACATGCGCCACCCGCTTCAAAGATTTCTCTCAAGCATTGTCGAAACACTAGATCCGCGCGCAAGTGCACCATCTGTTAAACCTAATCCTAATGAATTGGCGGCAAAATCCAATCATTGACGCTTTAAAGGATCTTGTCATGACCGAAACACCTGTGAACATGAATATCGCGAACCGCACGCTGACGATGTTCTTCAACCATGATCAACCGGTCCACAAAGCAATGCTGGCCGAATTGGCCCAGTCGGGCACCTACGAGAGAGCGACACAGTTGTTTTTATGTAAGGTGTTGCGACGGGGCGATACATTTGTCGATGTCGGTGCGCATATCGGCTACTTTTCGATGCTCGCAGCAGCGGTCGTTGGCGAGGACGGCAAAGTCGTTGCCGTCGAGCCGACGGATGAGAACTTTGTACACTTGCAGCGACACATTGATGAAAACAATCTTACGCATGTCTCGTCGGTTAAATCGGTGATCAGCGGCACTGATGGCGACGTCACGTTCCATATCAACAAAGACAACGACGGTGGACATGCTTTGTGGGACCCACGATTACACCCGCAGAACGAACAGACCCGGGCGGCGCCGCAGTCATACACATTACCTTCAATGACGCTGGACAATTTGCTCGGCACAAACGATTGCGCGCATGTTCGTCTTATGAAGATTGATACCGAAGGTGCCGAGAGTATGATCCTTGAAAGCGGACGCGAGCGACTAGCGAACGGCGCAGTGGATTTCATCCTCGCCGAGGTCAACAGCGGCGGCCTGCATCAACTCGGAAGTTCCGTCGATCAGATGCTTGATCTGGCGCGCGACCTCGGTTTTGTGACGTTCTTGCCCGATAATGACGGTGGCGCACCGATTGCGCTGATCTCATCAAACCTTCCCGACCCGAAGTACGTCTACAACGTACTCCTGGCCCGACCCGAGGCATTGGCGACGCTTTAAAGTTTTGATGCTTTGAAACAAGGGGGCCGGAAAGGCCCTCAAAGGTGCAAAGCAACGAAGGCAGGCGGTACTGACCTGATTACCTGTCGTTGCACGGCCACCGCTGTGCAAAAAACTCGGCGAGAATCACATGCGCTTCCCCATCATGCTGTTCGGGGACGGACTTCATGCGCACGATTCCCGCGACCAAGAGTTGAATGTCCGGTACGCTCTCGGGAATACAGGCGCGATGCCCATGAATTGTCTGATTGCCAAGCACTTCACGGACCCCTCCAACAAAGCTTTCACACTCTGCGAACCTTTGCTTACTCTGATAATCGCTATCCACGACAACACAAAGCGATATGAAGCGATGACCGTTAATACTTTCTGTTGCGTGGGCCGTATTGACGCTGAGTAAGATCGAAATACTCAGAACAATGCCCGCCAATTGTGCAGGGTCGCATTTCACTTTTCTAAACTTTTGGAACATCCTGCTATTTCCTTACACATCGGTGTCAAAGGGGACGGCTTCTTATGACGAGAAACCGCCCCCCATCCATCGAACGATGGGACCTAAATCACGCGTTTCATTTCGACGTAATCGCCTTTCACCTTTAGAATCACCGTAATATCTTGCTTGCCCCGGTTCCGCCAAAACCAGCCATGGTTTCCGTCGAATGAGGCTTTTAAGGTTCCTTCGTCCTCCGGCACCCCTCGGCCTTTCTCGTAGCTGATGGATTTTCCACCACCGTCACCATGAAGATCGAAGTTTGCCTTTCCACCTTCAACCTTCCAAGAGAACTGGGCATTCGCACCCTCTTTCATCACGAGCTTTACTTCTGCGCCTTGTCCTGGCGCTAGGGAGATTGAGATTTCATCTCGCCAGTCAGATATTGCTGATTGGGCAACTGCTGAACTGACAAAGAGGAATGCAATCGCAGAGTCAAAGAGATTTGATTGCTGTTTAGGTTCTATTTTCTGTTCTGATTGTGGTGACGGTTGGTTTTGCTGACCTTTTAATCGATCTTGCTCGGCTTCTTGTGCGAGTTGCATTTTGATCTCACCCATTTCACCAAGGCCCAGAGCACCACCTATGCCTGTCGGATCAATGGCATATTCGGCGGGTAGGATAACGGTTGCCAAAATCGCAATTGCAGAAACAAAAGCGATGATAGATGAGCGGATGAGTTGCCGCGATGTCGGCAATTCGGCACGTGTCGGAATATCTTCGTTGTACATGATTATGATCCTTGTTTGCTTAGGAAATGGCATAGCCGGTTAGGTGAAACCCAACCAATGTGAAACCGGCCGCCATCATGATGACGTTGGCCGTGTAGGCGTGACGCAGAAAACTGGGATGACGTCGCCACCACCCCATGACCACGAGGATTGCGCCGAGTGCCAGCAATTGCCCGACTTCAACACCTACGTTGAATGCCAATAAGTTAGGAACAAGCCCGTCTGCGGCGATTTCATAGTCGATGATTTTTGATGCTAAGCCGAAGCCGTGGAAGAGACCAAATATCAACGTTGCCAGTTTAGTATTTGGCTGCACACCAAACCAACGCTGGTAGGCGCCGATGTTATCGAGCGCTTTGTAGATAATTGAGAGACCGATGATCGCATCAATAATGAAACTATTGATGCCGAAATCGAATATAACCCCAATGAGCATCGTGCTCGAATGACCGATTGCAAAAAGAGTTACATAAATCGCGATGTGTTTCATTCGGTAGAGAAAGAAAATGACCCCGAACAAAAACAGGATGTGGTCATAGCCCGTCATCATGTGCTTTGCGCCCAGGTATGTGAAGGGTATCAAGTGGACACCATAAACTTCCTGGATGTAGCCTTTATCGCCTTCAGCGACTGCATGGGCTAAAACGGGCTCTGTTAGTGTGAATAGGACCGCTAGTGTGATCCCAATAAAAAGTAGGCACCGACCTGCCGCACAAAGCGACCAATCGTCACCCTTAGGTGATGTCTGTGACATTTTAATTTTCCGTTTTTGATCAATTGATAGTGGCCCTCATCGGGCGACAAACTGCCTCGAAGGCAGGATCAAAAACGTGGCGGGCGGTCTATATCGAACGACATTCGATCCACTTGAGACGTCACGGAAACTGATTGCCGGTCACTAAATGAATAAGGCGGCGTCTCGCTCAGAATTGCGGAAATTCCGGGCACGTCGTGGGAATGATCCGCCGGATTATGGTCGTGCGCATGATTGGACGTGTGGTCTTTCGGGGCCTCGACGTCGTGACTGTGTCCGTGATCATGCAAATGATCAGTTGTGGCCACTTCTTCCGAAGTAACAAGATAAACAGGTTCGTTGGTCTTTGCATGAGCAAGGGGGCTAAATGTTGTTGCCAGAAGCATCAACAAAGCGAGCAATCCCCGATAGGTTTTGAAGCCGCTTAAACGCATAAAAACCGCCACCAACTATAAATCCACTACATGGATATATGTAATCGTTTGTTCATAGACAAGTTCTTTGTATATCCTCCTAGGGAGGATAGGAGATTGATATGCCAGATATCCAATTACATGCAAGTCATCCGGGGATTATTAAACGCTTGAAGAGGGCGGAGGGACACTTGCGGAGCATTGTGACGATGATTGAAGACGGCCGCTCCTGCCGTGAAATCGCCCAACAGATGCATGCTGTAGAGAAGGCCGTGGCTCAGGCGAAAAGGGTGTTGATCGAGGACCACCTTGATCACTGCTTGGACGTTGTCGCGGGCAAGTCGAAAGGAAACCATCAGCAAGAAATCGATGATTTCAAGACCATTGCCAAGTACCTCTAGGCCGCTCTGATGGGTGACTGACCATGATAAGCGTACTTGCCAATTCGACTTATCGGAAACTTTTCTTGGCACAAGTGATCTCCCTGATTGGAACGGGCCTAGGAACCGTTGCCCTTGGCTTGCTTGCATACGATTTGGCTGGAGAGCACGCAGGCGCAGTACTGGGAACAGCATTTGCCATCAAGATGCTCGCCTACGTCGGCTTAGCCCCCATTGTTGGGGCTTTCGCTGACGTTTTGCCAAGAAAAACGATGCTCGTCACCCTTGATGTTGTCCGAGTTGCGGTAGTGATTTTTCTTCCATTCGTTACCGAAATTTGGCAGGTCTACGTTTTGATTTTTATCCTTCAATCTGCTTCGGCGATGTTTACTCCAACTTTTCAAGCCACAATTCCAGACGTGTTGCCAGACGAGCAGGATTACACCAAGGCACTCTCGCTGTCTCGACTTGCATATGATCTGGAAAACCTTGCCAGTCCAGCCATTGCGGGGCTGTTGTTAACCCTCATGACCTTCCACAATCTGTTTGCAGGGACCGCTATCGGTTTCCTCATATCGGCTGCATTCGTCGTGAGCGTTACGTTGCCGAAACCGAAGCAAGGGAAGCGTCGCAGCATATACGACCGCATGACCAGAGGGATGCGTATCTACCTATCTACGCCTCGCCTTCGCGGTCTTCTCTCCATCAATATGGCAGTCGCAGCAGCGGGTGCCATGGTCATCGTCAACACGGTCGTCTTTGTACAAGCGCAATTTGGGCTGGCGGAAACTGAGACGGCCTTTGCACTCGCGGCATTTGGATTGGGATCGATGATTGCGGCTCTGTCGTTGCCCACAATTCTCGACAGATATACAGATCGAGCCGTGATGCTTGTGGGTGGAGTGATACTTGCTGCCGGAACAGCACTTACGGCCCTCATAAGTAACTTCGAGCAGCTTTTGCCCTTATGGTTTGCACTGGGCTGCGGTTACTCGTTGGCCTTGACGCCATCCGGTAGATTACTAAAACGTTCTGTTCATGAGACCGACCGACCGGCGATATTCGCTGCGCAGTTCGCTCTGTCGCATGCTTGCTGGTTAATAACCTATCCGCTTGCTGGGTGGCTCGGTTCGATGTTCGGCCTATCCATAGTTGGTATTGTGTTGGCAGTACTTGCCGTTATTGGTGTCCTCTGTGCTATAACGTTTTGGCCTAAAGACGACCTCGAAATTATTGAGCACGCACATCCAGAACTGTCACCGGATCATCCACACATGGCCGCGGGCGAATTTTTGTCGGATCACCGTCATGCACACCCGTATGTTATCGACGACCTACATTTTATGTGGCCGCATGGAAGATAGAAACAAGCGCGCAGCCGAGCGAGCAATATGTCTGATATAGCTTGTAACCTCAACCGGACCATTGGCGAACATTCCGAAATTTGGAGCAAAAAACACGGCGCCGCATCAAGCTTCCCTTGCGTTCATGTGCAGCGTTGAGTACAACCCGCATCTAAATGTGCGCCGTTGTCGTGCTGCTTTTTTGCGGCATGAAAAAACTTCAACGTTTTCAACGGTTAAGATGCTGCCGTGGCTCAGGGGTAGAGCACCCCCTTGGTAAGGGGGAGGTCGAGAGTTCGAATCTCTCCGGCAGCACCATTTCTTTCAATGGCTTAGCCGATTAGCGATTTGCGGACTCACACGCTGCTAACACGCACGTCATTATCATAGCCAGTCGGGACAGGTATTTTTGAGAGTTGTCCCATCTCTCTAATGACTTCTTCCAGGGCGTTCGCTCCGTCTATCAAATAGTCGGGCCGATACTTTACATATCGCGCTGTGGTCCGATGCGCCGCCATCTCATGCCCCAAATACCGAGCGATCTGCCCCTCCGGTACGCCTCGATGCGCCATCTCCGTCGCCATCGTATGCCGGATCGCATAGGGAATAACATCTTTGTCCAAGCCGATACGGTCGCGAATTTTATTCCATGAAGTCTTAATCGACTTTACCGTGCGGCCTCGGAAAGTAATCAACGGTCCATCTGAGGCGAGGATCAAAGGTCGCAAGGAGCGCAATAGTGGCACCACGGGACGCCGCTTTTTCGTCTGCTCACGTCCGGGCGGATTAAGATCGATAAATCCCGCATCGAGATTGCATTGAAACCGGTTTAGTTCGAGAACAGCTGCCGGTCGTGCAGCGGTCCCCATCATCAATAAAATGAAATCCCGAATATGCTGAGGGGACTCGGCGTATAAGGCCGCGAGTTCTGTGGTCGTTAAAACCCGCTCTCTCGGCTCACCGTCTTTTAACTTCACAAATGGCATCGGAGATTCAATTTCGCCGCGCGTCCATGACCAATTGATAGCGGCCTTGGTCGTAGCAAAAATGCGTTTAATGTAGCCTTCGGATTTGCCCTCGCTTTTGAACTGCCGAACAAGTGCCTCCTGGCGCTCAAGATTGAACTCGGCAACGGCTATTGAGCCGAGCGCCTCAGCTACAAGATCGAGGTATTTTTTCTGGTCTGAGCCGGTGCGGACAGATTTGCTATGGTATGTATGGTACCGAGCGAAAACTGTACTCAACCGAACTTGTCGATTTGGTGCGTTATCTAGTCGCTGATTAAGAGTGACAAATTTTGAGAGTTCTAGCTTGGCTCCCTCAAGATCATCAGTGCCGAGTGATGTTCGCTTTGTTTGTCGAGTATCGGGGCAGAACCACGTTCGGCACCACATTGGGGAATTGCGTCTTTTTGATAACCAGTAGTCTCCGACTCTATGGATTTGTTCGTTATCTGATTTGCGTCCCATCCTGTATCCTCTATGTAAGCGTTGAGCCAATCGACGCGGTATTTGTATCGCCCGCCGATTTTTTTCGATTGAACCTCTCCGGCCTTTCTCATTCGACGCATGGTGTCGATTGAAACTCCTAATTCGGTAGCAGCCTCGCGCTCAGTCAAAAGGGGCGGCAGGTGTCGAACTTTTCCCATTACCCAGCCCCTTCGGTCGAGGTGAGCGGTCCCCAACCTTCAATTTCGCGAACCTCATCAACCGTCAAAATACCGGCATCAACGGCGATTTTGTGGGCGCTCCAACGGGCCGCATAATCGCCTCGCATGAAGCCGGAAAGATCGATCTCGACGCACATCGATTCGCGTTCGGTTGCAGTGAATAGCGACTTGTGAAATGCGGCTTCAATTTTTCGGATCAAAGGCTGCAAAGTGTGTTGAGCAAACCATCGGCCCGCTGTTTCGCTATTCGTGAAAGACGAATGGTCCCAGATACCGACAAGTGGCGGCGGGACCTGAAAAATTCGCGCAAGTTCTTCAGTCGTGAAACGCCGTGCAGCCAGCAATTCGGCATCTTCCGGGTTTATGGACATTTTCTGGAATGACCAATCACCATCGAGAACGGCAATGCCCCCATCGCCTTCAATGCCAAACTTACCCTGCCACTTCTGTCGAATGGTCTCGGCAGCCTCCGGCTTTAATTTATGAGACGATGAAAGGATGCCTGAGGGGTTTAGGTTCTTCCCATACAAGTCATGTGTAAACGATTGGAGCGTGAGTGCGCCGCCTATCACGCCGCTGGCTCGACTGATGCGCGATCGACCAATTAAACCGTCATCGGAACGGTCCCGAATATGGAGAACCTCGGATTGAAGTAGTCTGCGGGTGCCTGTCGATCTTCCATCAACGAAAAAGCGGTTTGGGATATCGTAGGTCAGTTGTCCAGTAGGCGACTGATTGACGGCAACGTGATCCCACGGGATAGGGCGAAGTTCGAGAAGTTTTCCTCTGCGATCCGAAACAATCTCTGAAAGCCCATTCCCTCGTAAGAGAATTGAGGCGACGAGCCACTCCATGTAGTCCGGCCATGTCTGTTTATCGTTTGGGCCTTCTAAAATCATTCGAGATAGCGCGTGATCGTGAGCAATTTCGCGACCGTTAGCCGACTTACGAAATACATAGTTAGGGAGGGCACTGATGCCGTTAGCTGTCGTTTGAACACATGCGAGAACAGTCGAGAGTTGCTCTGCCGTTGTCGGGTTCACCATATGGCCGTTGGTCCGTTGTCCACCAAACATCGCGTACAGCCAAGGATCGGATGACTTTATGGAGCGGGTCTCTGAGGTCCCGATGAAATCGCGAAATATCTGAAGCATCTTCATCAAACCGTCTCCAAGTATCTTTTAAGACGGTTCAATCGCGGAGTTGCAGACCGTGCATTTACGCTCGTTCCATCGTAAGCGGGCCAACTCGAAACGACGCTGATTTCGCGCAGGTCTACGTTTAGGAGCGTTCGGCGCTTTCCCTCCCATTTTTCTCCATTCGGCAACACGGAGAATCCGAAACTCATGCCGCCGAGATCGCCCCGTTCGGCTAAAACAAGGGCATCGTTTCCGGCTTGAGTGTCTGGAATATCCAACTCGAATTGCAAGCCTCGCTGGTCCTCTAAAAGACGCAGCGTTCCAGATTTCGTTCGGGCGAGAAGTCTTGCTGGATCGTGGTCAAAAAGTGCGAGGATATCGTTAGACTTGAGAGCCTCAGAGAATGCCCCGGCACGGATCGACTCATGAAATGAACCTAGATTTGCCTCGGCATCGAAAAGGGCTGCGTAGCCCTCAAGCCGACGATTGGCGGCGCGAACCTCGACCGCGACTCGCCGTTCAATGATCGCGCCACCCGTCATCAGATTTCGATCCCGTCGATTTGGCAGAAGGCTTCCTCGTGCCGAACGATTATGTCGGCATCGATCAACGCTCGAATTTGGACGTTGCCTTTGCTGTATGCCGTAGACTCATAAGGGTTCACCAAAATATCGGCCCCACCATCCCCCCAAAAACAGGTGATGATTTGTGAGAAGTCCCCGAATAGGGCTTCGCCTGCGGTCGGTGTTGCATCACCCGCGAGTTGATTGGTTACGGCGCTCCGGTAGCCCTCAACCGTGCCGTTGTCAGCCATGAGAAAGCCCGTTCCGGCATCCCCAGAGGTTTTCAACACGGTTCGGAATTGACGTTTTACCCAGGCGTTCAAAGCCCACCCGAGAGAGCCGCCTAAGGCATTGGCCGACTCAACCGTTGCGACGGCTTCCGTGACATTATCCCAAGTCGTTGTCGCCGGGGTTCCGGTCGTCGTTACCGAACCGATACCAGCATAACTGAGGATGCCTTTGGGTTCTGCCCCACTTCCTGAGCCTTTCAAAGCGGCCAAATCGAGACCGGATGCGAGTTTCGCTGTGAAGTCGCTGCGTACCAATGCCTCAACCGCAGGGTTTGCCTGCAAGATTGTCCGCCGTGACCACTCGGTTAGGAGTCCGAGATGGTGCGGTTCGGCTGTCAACTGAGTAAACGAATGATCCCCTGCGGTAAGCGCGGAGTTCTCTGCCACCCATGCCGCTGCCGGGGTTAATGCGTCCATTTTCGGGATAGCGATGTTACTCCGAAGTCCGGTTAAAAGCCGGCCGCCTAAAACGCCCACAACGGCTTGAGGCCGGAGCGCATCGATAAACTGATTACCGAGAACATCTGTCTGAATCAGGTTGCCAGCGTCACCTGTCGAGAGGCCTACACGTTGCTCCGGTGCCAAAGCCGACAATGGAGCACGGATGCCTTCGGAGGATTTACCGGCCCGTTTATCGAGTTCTTGCGAAACTTCATTCTCAAGCCCTGCATCAACTGACTGTGGCTCGATGCGGGACGCAATTGCCCTCGTTAGGCTATATCGCTTACTGAGCGTTTCAAACGGGTCAGCGCTCTCGCTAACCGACATACCTTCATTCGTGCTCCGCTCGGCCTCATCGACAAAGTTCTGTCGCTCGATTTGTTTGTCGAGATTTTCAACTTTGTTCCGAAGTTCATCGAATTGGAAATTTTGCTCTTCCGTCAAATCGCCATTTTGTGCCGCGCCACTATCTGCGAGAGAGCGCATGTCTTTGATTAGTTTATCGCGGGTCTGCCTTAGGTCTCGAATATGCATTGTAATTCCTTTCTATCGGGCGGAGCCGGATAAAACCGGCTCCGCACAGAGCTGTGCCGCATCCCTGCGGTACTGATGAAGTCGTGATAGAAACAATTCACGACGTCTCGTTTCGTCTCGGACAGCCTTTTTTATTTCAGGTGTATGCATGTCCATCCGAGACATATCCTCGAACCGAAACTTCAAAAATTGAATCCCCGGCCCAAGAACCTCGAAATTTTCAAATGTATATGACGGCAAGTTGTGACGGCCTTCATGGAAAAGTTCCGGCCCGATTACGCCATAGTACGGTCTCATAATTTCAGGCAAAATCGGATTCCGCCCGCGACAAGCAGGACGCGGAAATTGCTCAGGTGCGGAACTGAAAAACGCTCCCGGCATTTCACCTTGTCGCGGACGGAAACTCATTCGCTCGGCTCCGAGGGTTCTCTGAGCTTCGACAGTGGGAGCGAATTGACATCACGAGCCTTAACGGCAGTTAAGAACTGACGGATCATTTCGCCATCGATTTTGATTTCTAGCCAAGGACGCTTGTTTAATAGGTGCGCGATATCCTGATCGTCGTGGGAGCATTCTTCGACAAAAGATCTCTCACCCCCATCGGCAACCACGATTACACATTCGCCCAGAAGATCGATCCGGATTTCTTCGATTGCAAGTTTGCCTGTCGTGTAAAACTCGTCACACCAATCTATGAACTCATCAATCAGAGTCCCATTGCTGCCATCCGGCCTCGATCCTTCCTCAGTGAAAATGCTGAATCGATCAATGTAATCGAAGGTTCTGCCTGGCGAGACACCAACGGCATTCAAACCTGATAGCGCGCAAATACGAATGACATCTTTAAACGTGAAAAATCGACGTTTCTTAAGCTCAGATATTTCCGCAGCCTCTAAAGATAGATACCTGCGTATCACTGCGTTGTTGAGGGCCTTCCGAGAGACACCTGTTACGGCCATCACGTCCTCATTGAGCATTAAAAATTGAATCATCGGAGAGCTCCAAATCCCATTTATAGACTCAAATTAATCAGATAACTTAAATGAGTCAACTAGAAATATAGATTTCTATTGGCGTTACGCCAATGGGCTCACACCGACAGAAACGGTGCCATTCAAAAAATCAGAGCAGTTATTTTTTTGATTATGAAATACCGATCACAGATATTTAATCGGAAATATACAGTTCAAGTTCGTTAGCTTGATTGGCATTGAGCCCATCAACGTACCGGATAATACCCTCAATCTGATGATCACTTGTGGGCATGTCTAACGCCGCTTTAAACTTGTCCATACGCTTATCTAAAATCTCTACATAGCCGTTACTAACTTCCGTGTTGAAAACACGAATTGACTTTCCCGGCTGCTGTGTTTTGTCAGCATTTGAAAGATATGGCGCGCTGCTCATAACTTCTAAAATCTCTTCGAAAATTTGATGTAGAAGATCATTCGTCTCTTCTCTGCAAGACAGAATAATATCATCCATATAAACCGATACAGTGATGCCCTTTGCCGCTGCCTTTCGCACGATGCCACCGAGTTTTGAATGCTCAAAGCAAAGGGTTGCTATGAATGCAGACTGTACAAATCCATAAGGGATAAATTTTTTGTTCCCGATTTGCTTCAGAGATACCGTGCTATTGGTCGCGATGTGAAGTGCATCTTCATACTTAAAGCCGACCTTGATCAGCGCCTTGACCGCCATTGATCGTGTTGTGCTTTGAAAAAAAGATTTGATATCCGCAACTGCAAAGTAATCATTTTGCATATGATCCCGGATTGCCTGAACGTGACCACCGTCGCGAAAGTGATAGTAATATTCGGGTGGCCCCCATTTCTTTTGCAATCGCTCCAGAAACTCATGCCCCTGAGCTTTTCCATCCGCAGTTGGAGGGAAAACCCAAACGCCTGGCTTCAATTCAAACGGCGTTTTGTATCGATAAAGCATTCGCGCGGGGACGTGCGTAGTTAGAAGCCTGGTCAATCAGCCGCCAAATCCAGTAGGCCAGTTTAAGTAACCAGACCACCTTCTTAAGGTGCTTTTTGACCGGGCTGACACGTTTTTTATTTAACATATCAAAGGTACTCCTTGTCTTGCCCCTGGCGGCCCAACGCAAAGCGTTCTTATGGCTATCTAACCAACGACGATAGATACAACGATCTGTCGAGAAACTATTGCATCACATGGCAGAGCCAATGCATCGCAACAGTTGGCGGAGTCCCTATCGCCAGAAGCTAAAGGATGGTAACACTTAAAACGAAAAAAGTGAATGTTTTGAAAATCAATCGATTCAGCCTTTGCGAGACGCATGACCGTAATCTTGTGTTTGAAAAAACTCCCAACCTTCGGCGTCTAGAATTGAACTCCGGGGGCCGGCACATGTTGAAAAATCTGTAGAGATTTCACAGCTGCCGCTTTTTAACATTCTGAGGTTTTTCTTTTGTTTCGCAGTTATATTTTTGATCCTCGAACTTCAAGTCAGAGATCGTGTGCAAATGCGTAGAACCTTTTTATTTCCAATCCTAGTTATGTCGGTTGTTGCGCTCAATGCGTGCCAATCCGAATTGACTTTGAACCTTGTTTATACGCCCGAGTCATTGACCAAGATCGACGCTGAAATCTTCGTCAACACTGTAAACTACGAGAAGCCAGTTACGATTAAGGCTAATCAGATAGTTCAAAATAATAATTCATTGGGCCTAGAGTTGTTCTCAGCCCAACCTGTATCTGATTTTGTTCGGGAAGCCTTGTCTAAAGAACTATTTATATCTGGCGTCGATGTAAGCCCTACGGGTAGGTGCAAAATTGACGTAGACATACATGAACTAAGTACAAAATTAGGCTACGACCCGTCCTATTCATCCGAATTACAGTACACCGTTTACCGCCTTGGGACTGGAGCGCAGGTCTACAAAAAAAGAGTTGTGTCAAAAATTGAGAGGCCTGGGAAAACGGAATATCAATTTGAAAACGACATTATGAAAGTGTTGTCAGATAACTTTCTGAAGTTTTTGAACGACCCCGTTTTCCTTTCCACGGCTACTGAAAGCTGTAGCCCAAAAGCATAGGCTGCAGTTCCGTCATCAAGCCGACGCGTTCTTGTTTGCCTTGTCGATCGGATCGTACTCTACATTTTATAGGTTTTTATAAATGACGAATGATGACCGACGACTTTTTAGGATGACTGTTAGTTCTTACTGAGAGGGACGCGCCAAAGGCGTCCCTCCCATATACGAAGTATATGGACTGGTGGGGTGGGAACCCGTGGGCAACAAATTCAATCACTTGCGAATAACCCGTGGGGACCCGTGGGAACACTGGTGGGCGAACCCGTGGGAGATAATTCGACGCGAGCAATCCCAAGAATAGGCTTCCCCTTTGTATGCTTCCCTAGCACAGCACCTGCTCTAATTTTTCCAGCCGAGAACAATCGATCCATCGCTAATTTTAGAGCGTTTTGATTTAATCCATTAGCTTCCGGCATCGTTGCCATAATTCGCGGCGCATATTTTCCATTCGGACTATCAGATACGTTTCGCCCTTGGCTCGCCAGGGCATCTAAACAATTCAGGAAAATCTGATCGTTTTGCCCTTCACGGTGCCGTTTTATCTGTTCCCCTTGAAGCGGATCGGTCGCTGCATCTAGAACAAAAGCACCGTCCATATAATGAACGATAATTTCCTCTCCAGTTCTCGCCATATTCGCCTTGCCGACGCGAAGCACACGCTCATCCGGTCCCCGATCTCCACTCTCAGATCGCCCGAAGTATAGACGTGACCGAACAGCAGACTCCCAAGCGGTCGAACCTGAATATTCCGAGTCGGTTGCCTTGGCCGGGTGTCCCATCAACAAGACGGCACAATCGTATCGAAGGGCGAGCCCCTCCAATAGATTTGTGAATTGTGTAACTTGCATACGGTGATTTTCATCGCCGCTAAAAACTCGGGCAATATTGTCGATAATGACCACGTTGGGCCGCACTTCCGCAACCGCCTGCTCCAAAATTTGAAACGCATGGGTAGGCATTATCCGCTTGCCGTCCCAACACGCGAGAACTGCATCGTTACCGTGCATCGGGACGGAATGAGCGTCCCCAATCGTCGCCATATCAACTCCCAGCGACCGGCAAATTCTATCAGTCCGACGTATCAATTCGCCGCGATCTTCTTCGCCATAAAATCCGAGCGTTCGACCGAACTCTGTAATCTTCCCAAGGAATAACCGTTTTGACGCGGCGCAAATTTGCAGTTGGAGACCAAGTAAAGATTTACCCGTTCCCCCTGGTCCTGAGCAAAGCGTCACATAACCTTTTGGAATAAGATCGCGGACAACCCAATCGAGTTTGGGGACAACCTCGTCAGCAAACGAGGCAAGCGACATAACTGGCAAGCCTTGTTGAATATGATTTGTCGGAAGCTGCACCACTTCGCCGCCGAATATTTCCATCGGATCGAGTTGTTGCCATGTCGGGTCAGCCGCATTCGCTTCAAACGCAAGCGTCCCCATCCCAATCCTATTCGGTGGTGAAGTGAAATAATGAGTCCAGCGCTCCGAAGTAACACCCGCATCGTATTTTTGGGATTTCTGCGACCACTGATCGAACGCAACAAACCCGTCACTAGAACCTGCCGACGCGGAGAAGGTCGCCATACCAATTTTGTTAAAGAATTCCCAATCGCAATCCGGATTTGGGATTGCTGTCAGCGCGGCCCTAATCTTTGCACTTGATCCGGAGAGTTCTTCGACGGGCTTCGCCTCAGAGACATGATTTTTGCGCGTGACCCAATCCGGTACGGGAGCAGGTTTTGACTCTGTTTCCCAGCTGTAAGACCGGCCCTCAACAATCGACGGAGCGACAAGGATATATCCGTTGGATTTGATATCGACGCCCGGAACATCTGCTAGAACCCCCGCAAAGTGATCCGTCTCAATCGCGGCAAAAAGATAATGAACGCCGCCTCGTGGTGATCGCTGGATCAATGTGTCTGGTATCTCGGTAGCCTCAGCAAACTGGCTCCAGCCGCATTCCGGCTTATAAGCGTCCACGTCAACGGCAACCAAGCTCGACGCCTTACAATGGAGACCAATGTTAGCATCTGGGAAAGCGGTCCAATATCTTCGTATTGTCTCAGGATCATTGGTCGCGTCGTTCATGCCGTTTGGCGTGAGAGGTCTTTTCTCATTAGGCGCACACGGAAACACAGACCACCCCAGACCCGCATACCAGAGCGCAGCGTTGAGGAATTTATCGGTCTCAGGTAATGTCTTGTTGTGATCCCTGATTACGTGATTGCCGTCGCTTCCAGTTGCAGCTGGGGCGGCGGTTTCGTTTTGGGGAGGTGACACGCAATTAACACGCAACATACGCAAACTCCTGCATTTGCGTGCGTATAAACACCAATGTTTGAACAGCTAAGCGCTTGTTTTAATTGAACTCACGAGACCTTGGTAAGGGGGAGGTCGAGAGTTCGAATCTCTCCGGCAGCACCATTTTTCCCCTCAGCAGAGAAATCAATCGAGCGGCTATATCATCCAGCGAGATGACGCCGTCACGACGGTTTGTTGTTGACCCGTCCGACGCGCCAATTGTCCGTCCGTCAGGCTAAGGAATCCGTCACCCCCGACCATGCAATGCGAAATGCCGCGCTAACGTTATCTCAAAGGCCCACGTTATTCGCGGACGATGAAAACCGATTGCTTTGCGTGACGCATCACCCGCGCCGCATTCGGCCCGATCAGGTAATCTTCTAAGGCCGGTCGGTGTGAGCCCATGACAATCAAGTCCGCACCGCACTCTTTGGCAGCCTTAATGATCTCGTCGTAAATGGTGCCGTAGAGCACGTGGGTTTTCACCGTTTCGACCCCTTTGGTATGCGCCGCAGCATATTCTTTGAGCTGCTGTGTCGCCGCCTCCATCGCGGATTTTTGAAATCCTTCATCAAAATAGCTGCTGACCATGCCGACGCCGAAATCCGGTAAGACATAAACCACATGAAGCTCGGCCCCATACGTGCGCGCCAAATCAACGGCGGTTTTAACCGCCTTTTGCAATGGACCCGAGTCAGGCAGATCCACCGGCAGCAATATCTTTTTGTACATTATGTTTCCCCAAGGAAATTATCTGTCCAATTTAAATTATAGAGCGTTCAAGCAAGCCCATGAAGAGAACAAATTCAAGGTAGTATATTTAAAATATTTTCTACCTTAATGGTCAAAGAGTGGCTCTTGAACATAAACGCGTCACCTATGCGCTCTCGCTGTCTGCCGCCTCGAACGCCGCTTTGACGTGACGCATGGTGTCGAGGGCAGCCGGTAAGCCGCAATAGATCGCGGTTTGCAAAACGACTTCGACGATTTCTTCACGCGTGCAGCCGTTGTTGATCGCACCCTTAAGGTGCACCTGCAATTCGTGCGGACGGTTGAGAGCGGTCAGCATACCGATGTTAAGCATGCTTCGGGTTTTGCGCGGCAGGCCGGGTCGCGCCCACGTGGCACCCCAACCGTATTCGCAGACCAAATCCTGCAACGGCTTGGTAAGCTCGTCGACTTGGGCCATCGATGCGTCGACATGGGCATCACCCAAAACTTCACGACGGGTTTTCAGGCCGGCCTCGTAGCGCGCTTTATCCATTGTGGTCTCCTTCAAAAGTTTTGCGTCAAATTATCGTTTTAGCCATTTATCGTTTGAGCCTTGTGCGTGATGACATATCGTGACGTAACGATCATCAAAACAAGGAGAGACATCATGCAGCCTCGCATCGTCCGTGCCAATGACGGCAAGACAAAAATCGCCCCCGAAGACATGTTTGTCGGCCAAGTGCTGCAAGACCAGATCTTCGTGCCCGAGGACCCGTCCAGGCTGCGCGTCACCCGCGTTACCTTCACGCCAGGCGGGCGCACCAACTGGCATGCGCATGCGGTCGGACAAATTTTGTATGTGTTATCGGGGGTCGGGCGCTATCAACGCGAAGGTGACGCGGTCGAAGAAATCGGCCCAGGCGACACTGTAATCATCCCGCCCAACACCCGCCACTGGCACGGCGCCGCCCCGGATCAGATGATGTGCCATTTGGCGCTCTCGGAGACCGATGACGAAGGCCGCGCGACCACATGGTTGGAGCCGGTGAGCGAAGACGACTACACCCAAGCCACCGCCTAACACGGACCGACGGATCAAGCGCCATGCCGACAGACAGTGACATCGAAATCAGCAGCGAGACCATAGAGGTCCTGAATAACCGACGTTCAATTCGTGCCTATAACGACACACCGGTGACCGATGCACATATCGAAGCGTTTCTGGACGCCGCATTGCGCGCGCCGACATCATCGAACCTTCAGGCGTACAGCGTCATCGTGGTGCGCGATCCGACGCGCAAACAACGCCTATCGGAACTTGCCGGCAACCAAAAGCACGTCATCACATGCCCGGTGTTTGTAGCGTTCTGCGCCGATCTATCGCGGATTGATGCAGCGCTGCAGCGCTACGACCATGATCTTGAAGACAACAACCTAGAAATGGGTTTGGTTTCGACCATCGACGCGGCGCTTGTCGGCATGTCGGCCTATGTCGCCGCCGACTCGCTCGGCATCCAAGGGGTGATGATCGGGGCAATGCGCAACGACCCCGAAGCCGTCGCCGAACTCCTCGACCTGCCACCCCGCGCCTACGTGGTATTCGGTATGTGCCTAGGATTCCCGGACGGCACGCCGCCAAAACAAAAACCGCGCATGCCCCACCCCGGCATCGTGCATCAGGAAAGCTACGATCACACGGCTTCAAAAGCCGGGATTGATGTCTACAATGATCAGCTTCGCGCCCATTACGAGACCATCGGCAAAGAGACCAACGCTGACTCCTGGACCCACGAAGTCGACAGCAAATTCGCAGCCCGACCGCGCAACAAACTGCGTGCGGCGCTGAAGCGACTCGGCTTAGACTTTTCCTAATACACCGATAAGAGTAGGGTCAACGGACGAGTTAATGTCGACGATCACAGTTCGCGTTATTTTAAGTTTAGTCTATTGTCGTCAACGAAAATTTTTGGACTCAACATGCACAACTCTGCAATCAACGCCGAAGATTCATCTTCCCTTGCCGACCTAACTTTTATTCAAACCAGCTTAGATGCCATGCAACAAGGGCTCAGCATTGTGCGCTTGATTGAGGGCGAATTGATCGTCATTTTTCTCAACCGCCGTGCCGCCGAACTATTTGATATGCCGCCAGATTTTTACAATTTGCCGCGACCTTTTGAGGACTTTATCCGTCTATTTGCAAATCGTGACGACTACGGTCCTGACGATCCGGAAATGTACGTCCGCGAAACCTTAGAGCATGCAAAAACGCTCATGCCGCATAGTTACAAGCGCACCCGCCCCGATGGCACTGTGATCGAAATTGTCCGCACACCGTTGCCCGAGCGCCAAGGCTTCATTACCACCTACACCGACATCACAGAACGCGAATATGCTCTGAATAACAGCGAAATTCTGATGCAGGCGTTAAACCGCACACGTGTCGGCATGATAATTTTTGACGCTGACGCAAAGTTGATTTTTTTCTCTACACAGATGCAGGAATTTAACAAACTTGTTCCCGCCTCTCTGGAGCTCGGCATTTCATTTGAGGACTATATCCGCACCTGTGTTTATGGTGGCCTCATGCCCAGGATTGAAGGCCACGAGGACGATTGGATCGCAGCTCGTCTGAAGCGATTTAACGCTCCCGAAGGCCCTATTGAAGTCAAACGACACGATGACGTATGGCTGATGATCGAAGATGTAAAATTGGAAAACGGGTTCAACGTGATCTTTGCCACCGACATTACCGAACTTAAAAAAAGCCAAAAGAATCTCTTAGAGTCCATGGAACACGCCGAGATCGCTAATCGGACAAAAACCGAGTTTCTCGCCAATATGTCGCACGAATTGCGCACCCCGTTAAACTCGGTCATCGGGTTTTCGGAATTGCTACTGACCGGTGTCGGCGGCGATATAGGGAGCGAGCGGGCGATCGAATATTTGACCGACATCAACCTTTCCGGTCGGCATTTGTTGCGTTTGATTTCCGATATCCTCGATATATCGAAAATCGAAGCAGACGAAATGGATTTGGACGAAGAGCCCGTGTCACTGCGTGCGCTGTCAGACGAATGCCTCCGAATGACCGAAGATCGCGCGCAGCGTGCTGGCGTGCGCATAGCCTTGATCGGCGCGCTCCCTGCTCAACAAATCTACGCAGACCCGATCCGCCTAAAGCAAATTATACTGAACTTGATGACCAACGCGATTAAGTTCTCGCATCCCGATCACACCGTCGGTTTAGCATGGTTAATCGACGATCAGAGCCTGATACTCGAGGTTCGTGACACCGGAATCGGCATGCCCGAAGCAAGCATTGCCGTGGCGTTGGAGCCGTTCGGACAGATTGCGAACTCATTCACGCGCGATCACGAAGGCGCCGGGCTCGGCCTGCCGATTTGCCTTCGCTTGGCAGAATTGCACGGCGCCCAGCTTGAAATCGAGAGTACATGCGACGTCGGAACAACGGTCCGCGTAACTTTTCCACCAGAACGAACGATCCCAGAAAATTACAGCGTTAACAACTGACGTTCTCCACGCAAAATTCCCATAAATCGGGTGGGCGCCGCATGCGGACTCGTTAAAATCGTGCCATGATGATTTTTGGAGAAACACCATCATGATCACAACAGCCTTATCTTTGACGCCAAATGCCGCTATCAGAGAAAACACTCGTGCCCGACTGTACGCGCAGGTCGCACGCGCCGTCGACTATATCGAAACGCATCATTTCAGTCAGCCGTCACTCAACGACATCGCCAGGCATGCCGGTATGAGCCCCGATCATCTGCAGCGCACGTTTGCCGAGTGGGCAGGGATCAGCCCGAAGAAATTTCTTAAAGCCCTGACCCTAGAAGACGCGAAAGCCCGTTTGAGGGCATCCGAAAGTGTGCTGGACGCAGCATTTGATGCGGGGTTATCGGGGCCTGGGCGCCTGCACGATTTGTTCGTCAGTGTCGATGCCGCGACTCCCGGCGAGTTTAAATCCCATGGTGACGGCATGACGTTTCGATATGGCTTTCATCCGTCGCCGTTCGGAGACTGCCTGATTGCGATCACGGACCGTGGGTTGACCGGTTTATCATTCGTAACCCAGACGCGGCCCGACGCACTGGCGCAACAAAAGTCTGGCTGGGAGTGCGCACGCTGGGTCGAAGATACACCAGCCACCCACCCCTATGCCGACGCAGCGTTCGGCGGACCTGCTGCAACCGCATCGAACAAAAATCTTCGCTTACTGCTCAGGGGCTCGCCGTTTCGGGTCAAAGTCTGGGAAGGCCTGTTGCGCATTCCTGAAGGCGCCGTGATTTCATACGGTGACTTCGCCACGCGGCTGGGCCGCCCGAGTGCCGCCCGCGCCGTCGCCGGGGCCGTCGCCGGCAACCTGATCGGCTATGTCATCCCTTGTCATCGCGTGATCCGCGACAGTGGCGCGATCAGCGGCTATCGCTGGGACTCGGTGCGCAAATCCGCCTTGCTGGGGATGGAAGCGGCCAGAAGCGCGGGCGCGAACGCGAATTAACATCTCATCGGTACTGGTATCGACGGCGGGCAGCCCCTAAATTAAGTGACCGATTGATCACTCTATGAGGAGGCCCGCATGAGATACCTACACACCATGGTCCGTATTTCCGATGTCGACGCATCGTTGAAATTTTACTGTGATCTTTTAGGCCTCAAGGAACGCCGCCGCAGCGACCGCCCGGAACACGGCTATATGCTGATTTTCGTTTCTGCTGATGCAACCCCCGACGCCGAAATCGAGTTGACCTACAACTACGACGTCGAGCCCTATGACGATGGTCGCAACTTCGGCCATTTGGCGTTCCGCGTCGACAATATCTATGAGAGCTGCCAGCGGCTGATGGATGGCGGCGTCACCATCAACCGCCCGCCTCGCGACGGACGTATGGCCTTTGTACGCTCGCCGGACGGCATCTCAATCGAGTTGCTGCAAGAGGGCGAAAGCCTGTCGCCCGCAGAGCCGTGGGCATCCATGGAAAATACCGGCAGCTGGTAAAGCGGAATCAGCCGGTTTAATTGACAAGCCTACTCAGAAGGCCCGCGGCGCCGACGGCGTGCGCGGGTTTCTGTGCCTGGGGGCTGCGGCTTGGCTTGGTCGACCGGGCCCAACGCGGCCTCGATGACATCTCGCGCAGGGGCGGCACCCGGCACATAGCCGTCGAGCGCATCGCGCATCGCGCGCAAGTGAATGTCCGTCGTCCCACAGCAGCCCCCGATGATGCGCGCACCGGCATCGCGGGCGAGCCTCGCGTAATCGGCCATGATCTCGGGGGAACCCGAATACGCGATCTCGCCGTCTTTGTATTCCGGAATGCCGCAGTTGCCCTTGGCGACGATGATGCCACCGGGCGCCGCACCGCGCTTTAGGCCCAGCACGGTATCAACCAACGTCGCCGGCCCCACGCCGCAGTTACATCCGAACGCGTGCAGCGGCAACGTGGCGGCGAACGCGGCAGCGTCTTCCGGGGTCACGCCCATCATGGTGCGCCCATTGGTGTCGAAGGTCATGGTCGCGACCACCGGCAGGCCGGCTTGCGCGGCGCCCGCGACGGCGGCGGCGTATTCTTCTTTGGACGACATGGTTTCAATCCAGATCACATCCGCACCACCGGCTTTAAGCGCGGCGGCTTGCTCGGCAAACACTGCGGTCGCGGAGTCCATGGTCAAGATACCCATCGGCTCCATGAGTTCTCCAGTGGGGCCCATTGAGCCCGCGACCACCACAGGGCGATCCGCTGCATCTGCGACGCCGCGCGCCAGCGCGGCAGCGGCTTGATTGATCTCGGCGACCCGGTTCTGATCCCCATGCAGCTTCAGCCGCATCGCATTGGCACCGAACGAATTGGTCAGAATGATATCGGCGCCGGCATCGATGAAACCCTGATGCACATCAGCGACTTTTTCAGGCTGTGAGATACACCATAAATCAGGTGCCTCACCAGTTTCCAGGCCACGCTGAAACAAGCTCGTGCCCATCGCACCGTCGCACAACAGCCATTCGCGTGTTGCCAGCAACTGGCTCAGGGTGTCGCTCATGTCGGTATCCTTGTTTTACCTTAACTTCGATTCTGATGGGTGCGGCGGGTGACACGGCGTGCCCCACCGCCACCGACAACCCGTCGGTCATGCAGCGACGCCAAGATTGCGCGTTTCGTCGCGGCATCCGCGCGCCCCCACCCGGCGATCTCATCACGGGTGCGCAGGCAGCCCTTGCAGTACCCGGTCGCGTCATCCAAGACACAAACACTGATACACGGGCTTTCAATGTGCGGCTCTGCGGTCATGCGATCCTCCTTAATGGCAGACCGAGATAAATGCACACCCCACAGATTGCAAGCGGACTGAGCAAATTTGACACGTTTCCGCTATGGCACACAGGGCGTGCGTGGCTATACTACGGGAATGAGAGACCTGCCCAATGATGGTCCGAGCTTGCTCGGCGACGAAGACTCGGCACCGTTCGAGGTGATCAACCGCGAAGGCGGGGCACATATTTTGTTGGTCTGCGATCATGCCAGCAATGTTGTACCGCATCAGCTCGGCCATCTCGGACTCGATCCAGAAACCTTCGAGCACCACATCGGCTATGACATCGGGGCCGCTGCGGTGACACGAGGCTTGGCGCAGCGTTTGGATGCACAAGCCGTACTCGCTGGCTATTCACGCCTGGTGATCGACGTGAACCGGCCGCCCGGGCATCCCCACAACATTATCCCTGCCAACGACGGCATCCCGGTGCCCGGCAACCAAAACCTGGACGAGCCCGCGAAGCGCCAGCGTATTCGCGATATTTTTGAGCCCTACCACGACGCGGTAAACCGCGCACTGGCTAGGCTTTGGAACCGCGCAGCAGCACCGGCGATCTTGTCCGTGCACAGCTTCAGCCCGCGCTTCGGCGACAAACCAAGGCCTTGGGACATCGGCGTGCTGTGGAATCGCGACCCACGCATCGCGATCCCGTTGATGGAACACCTGGAACGCTATGATCTTCGGGTCGGCGATAATGAACCGTATTCCGGCCATGACTTAGCGTACACCATCGATGTGCACGGCGCCGCAGCAGGCATCGCCAACGTCGCGATTGAGATCAACCAAGATCAACTGGGCACACCCGGTGAGATTTTGAAGTGGGTCGATATTCTGTCTGAGAGCATCCTGCCAATTTTGGACATTCCGGGTCTGCATAGGGTTGAGAGGTTCTGATGGTCGGCGGCAGTCCTTCATTCACGGTCGGCATTGAAGAAGAGTATTTGCTGGTCGATAGAGAAACCCGCGCCCTCGCCTCCGACCCACCGAAAGAATTTTTCGAAGCTTGCGAGAAACGGCTCGGCGCACAAGTCGCGCACGAGTTTCTAAAATCACAGATCGAGGTGAACACCGCCGTCGCGCGCACCGTGCCCGAAGCCGCACAAATGCTGACCGAGCTCCGCAGCGTCATCGTCGAGATCGCGGACGCCTACGATATGGCGCCGATTGCCGCGTCGACACACCCGTTCTCGCACTGGTCCGAGCAAGGCTTCACCGAGCAAGAGCGTTACATGACCATCGCCGAAGATATGCAGGCCGTCGTCAGACGCCTTGTGATCTGTGGGATGCACGTCCACGTCGGCGTCGACGACGACGAACTGCGCATCGATCTGATGAACCAGATGTGCTATTTCCTGCCGCACCTTTTGGCGCTGACGACGTCTTCACCACTTTGGCAGGGGCACAACACAGGGCTCAAATCCTATCGCCTGAGCGTTTGGGACGAGATGCCCCGCACCGGCCTGCCCAATGCCTTTGATAGCTTTGGCGAATACCAGCGTCACGTTGATGCGTTGGTGGGCGCCGGCATCATCCAAGATGCGACCAAACTATGGTGGGACATCCGGCCGAGCGCCCGTTACCCGACGCTGGAAATGCGCATATCCGATGTGTGCACCTATGTACATGATGCCGCCGCCGTCGCCGCGCTTTATGTCTGCATCATGCGGATGCTTTGGCGCCTCAAGACGCATAATCAGCGCTGGCGACAGTATGCGGTGATGCTGATTTCGGAAAACCGCTGGCGGGCGCAGCGCTATGGGCTCGACGAGGGGCTGGTCGATTTCGGCAAGGGTGAAATTGTGCCGTTCCCAGCCCTGGTCGAAGAATTGATCGAGCTTGTCAGCGAAGATGCCGAAGCCTTGAACTGCACGGCCGAGCTCGAAGATCTTCGCCGCATCATCGAACGTGGAACCAGCGCACATCGCCAGATCGTAACTTTTGAAGCCGAGCTCAAAGCGCATCCATCGGAAAACGACGCTCTTGCGCTGAAAGCCGTTGTCGATCAACTCATCGACGAAACACGAGACTTTTCCGGCATCAAATCAACATAGCAGCACCCCAATTACATGTTGTCTTATTTTAGATGTTTTTTGTCTGATTGCCGCGATACGGCGCGCCCTGCGTCTGATATTGTCTTCCCATGACTGACGCCAAGCGCAACTTTCTGTTTTTGAATATCGGGCACCTGCTTGATCATTTCTTCATGCTGATCTTCACCACTGCGGTGTTGACCATGGAAAGTGAGTTCGCGGAGTCCTACGGACATTTACTGTTGTTGACGACGTGGAGCTTTTTCTTTTTCGGCGGTGCCTCGCTCCCCGCAGGCTGGCTCGGCGATCGCTGGTCGCGACACGGCATGATGCTGATTTTTTTCATCGGCATCGGCGCGGCATCGGTGATGACCGGCTTTGCAGAGACCCCGACGCAGATCGAAATCGGCCTCGCCTTGCTGGGCGTATTCGGCGCTATCTATCATCCGATCGGCCTTGCGCTCGTGGTCGAAGAAGCGGGCCGCGTCGGGCGTGCGCTGGCGATCAACGGGGTTTGGGGCAACATGGGCGTGGCACTGGCGGCGCTAACCACCGGTGCAATTGCCGAACTTTACGGCTGGCGCTGGGCGTTCATTATCCCAGGCATCGCGTCGATTTTCGTTGGTCTTCTGTATGGACTGCATTTGGCAAAAGCCAAGGTAGCTGCGGAAGCCAAGGTAAAGAAAGCCGCACCCGCGATCTCCATTTCCTTGCAGCGGCGCGCGTTCATTTTTCTGATCATCGCACCTTTGTTCGGTGGCCTGATCTTTCAAGCCACCACCATCTCTCTGCCTAAAATAATGGATGAGCGACTAGCCGGTCTATTCCCAGGCACGGCCGAGATCGGCCTGATCACAGCACTGGTGTTCGCGTGTGCCGCCGTTGCACAGTTGATCGTCGGTGAGCTATTGGATCGCTTTCCGACCAAGCCGATTTATCTGGGCTTGGTGGCGCTTCAGATCGTCTTTGGCGCCCTCGCCATCCCGGCTGCGGGCTGGGGCTCAGTCGCCATCACGCTGCCGTTGATGCTGGTGACGTTCGGCCTGATCCCAGTTAACGATTGGATCGTCGCGCACTTGATCAGCAAAGAGTATCGATCACGGGTCTATGCCGTGAAATCCGTGCTGGTGCTCGGCATCGGTGCGGTGGCGGTGCAGATGAGCGGCCGCCTGCACGACATGACCGGCAATTTCGACACGCTGTTTATGGTATTGGTCTCAAGTGCGGTTGTTGTGTTGTTTGCAACGGCCCTGATCCTGCCGACCCGCCGCCAAATCGAAGCCAGTCAGCCCACGGCAGCTGAATAAGCGCTCTACTCGACCACGTTATAGCGCTGCACAGCTGCTTTGAGGCCGGCCAACAATTCCTTGCCGATCTGTCCACCGTCACCCGATACCTTCTCGCGGATCACCGCGCGCATGGAATCCACGTGCGCTTTCACGACCTCGACTTGGTTATCTGTTTCCGGGCAGCCCTCGCGGGTTGAGTCGTACAACATCTTGCCGAACACCGAGATCAACGGATAACCGAACGTGCCCCCCTGCCCCCGCAATTCGTGCGCGAGCTCATTAATCTCGGCAAACAGATTGCTTCGCTTCGCGGGCACAGCCGACGCTTCATCGCAAAGTTTACCCAAGTTCGCCAAATACTCGTTTGCCCACGTGGTGAAATCGAGGGCCGCACGCTCCAGACTTTGTTCCGCCTCTTCCATGATGCTTGCCGGCAGCGAAGGCGGGCCGCCCTTGCCGCCGCCTGCCTTTTCTTTTAACGAGTTGGGCAGTTTGAAGCTCCATACATCGCTGGCTGATTTCGCTTTTACGGTTTTTTCGGCCGAGTACACATATGTCACATGGTCGTCACTAGGGCGCCGGCGCTCTTCGGTGCCGGGCGGCCCCGTATCGCGGTTACGCCGACGACACGGCCCAAAATACTTTTGCGTCGCGATCACCGCGCGTGGGCGTTCGATCACCTGCGCCAGATGCGTGAACACGGAATTGACGGAGAACGGTTTCGCGAGAAACTCGGTCATGCCGAGATCACGGGCCGATGCCACGTATTCCCGGTCCGCCGCGCCAGACAGCATGATGTAAGGCACAAATCGGTTCGGCGATTCCTTGGACGTCCGCACCCAGCGCAACAGCAACAGCCCGTTGATCGGCGACATGATCATATCTGAAATAATAATGTCAGGGCCAGGATTCTGCGCCCGCTTCATATCCTTAAGATATCCAATGGCATCTTCGCCGTTCACCGCCGTTGCGATGCGACCAATGCGAAACGAGCGCAGTAGATCTTCAATCGTTTGTCGAATATAGCTGTTGTCTTCGACCAAAAGAATCGTGAATCGATCGAGTTGATAATCGCTCAAACCGCGTTCCCCTTTAGCAATAACACTTATTTTTTATGAGCTTAGTAGAAGTATGCCAAAAACGGAAACATAACCAAATAAATAGAATCCTTGCCCCTTGCCGGGCGCGGGCCTGGGCGCTACCTTTCGCGCAACGGACGGTCTCGCAGATTATCTAAACCCGCATTTCAAGAGGTGAACCCATGGCTGATGTCGGCGGCGTCGCAAGCGAACGCTTAAAATCATTTGTCGAGCGCATCGAGCGCCTCGAAGAGGAACGCCAAGCGCTTTCCGGCGATATTCGCGAAGTGTATTCCGAAGCCAAAGGTTCCGGCTTCGATATCAAAGTGCTGCGCCAAATCATCCGGCTCCGCAAAATGGACTCCAGTGACCGCTCCGAAATGGAAGAGCTGATCGACGTCTACAAACGCGCACTCGAAATGGAATAAGTCCGAGACGGTGCCGCGCGGTGCCTAACGCCCCGACTCACCCCTCTCACTTCCACCGTCATTCTCGCGAAGGTGGCAGTCCACAACGCATCATGCCTCGCCGCGTCATCCTGAACTTGATTCAGGATGACGCGGAATTTGTTAGGTGGATTCCTTAAATTCGCAAGACAAGTGCAGCTCCCTGTTAGGAGAGTGTTGCGATGGGCGTGAGCGCCCGCCGAAAGACTTAAGCGAAACGTGCTTTCACCCTGGCAGCGACGGCTTATACGCTTACGTAATTCATGTTTAACCGGCGCCCACCCCAGCGGCCCGCAAAGTATCGACATCGACGCCGCGCCCGGTGCAACAAGCGGCAAGGACACCATTGACGGCCACTGCCGGAACCGATTTAACGCCGAGATCGTTCGCCCTGGCCACCGTGTCGGCGTCATTCATATCTAGAATGATCACTTCGCAATTAGAGCATGCGACCTCATTCACCAATTCGATGGTGTCCTTACAAAGGCCACAGCCCGCGCTGAAGATTTCGACTTTCCGTTTATCTGCCATTTTCGTGCTCCTTACTTTCTAAAGTTATAGTTTTACCCAATTGTCTGCCGACACTCGATCAGCACCAGTACATAGTCCGCATCCTTTAATCGGCTCGCCTGATTTCACCGGCCAAGTATTCCAAACGGAGGCTGCGACTAAAACTACGAGTCCCAGCCACATTGTCGTATCGCTCTCGTATTCAAACTTGCCGATTAAAACGATGATGGTCGCTGCCAGCCCGAGAAAGAAAGGGCCATATCCCCTTCGCATCTTTGCGCGGTAGGCCATCGCGAAAACAGATATCGCAAGAAATAGCGCAGTAAGCGGCATCAAATAGGGGGTGTAATTTACAAAGCCGACGCCAACGGCACTTAAAAACCCAGCATAGGCCGCCCAACATGCCGGACACGTCAGCTTGGGCAGCAGCACTATCATAATCGAGGGTAGCATTGCTGCCTTGAGAGGAAATCCCTGATGACCCTTTTTGGCTTGGGGCAGCGCATCCATACGATTTTTTAGAGCATCAAAAATCATTTCCAATGGCGGCACGCCCTGCATCTTACTCTCATTAGAATAGATTCGGCAGCAATTCCCTGCCTCACCAGTTGGGACGTTCGCAATATCCTGACCGTCAATTAGAATTGTAGGTGACCCGTACGCACGAACATATGCGGGTGCATCGGGGTCGTTTACCGACCACTCAATCCAATGCGGCCTCATTTCCGCTTTTTGAAATGCCGCTATCAGACGACTTCGTGTCGCGCCAATAAAGGGACAGGTTTCCTCGTATACGAACTCTACGCTTGTCATCACTCAAGTTTCCTCGGCGTCCAAAGCATCGAGGATCGGGCACTCGCTTGTTGGACCTTGTCCTTCACAGTCCGTCACCCACTCCGAGAGGACGTCTTTCATGCGAGTCAGGGTAATAATCCTATCTTCCATTTCCTGTACTTTGCGCTCCGCACGCGCCCGCACATCGCAACAAGACGCCTCAGGATCGGCTTTGAGGGAAAGTAATTCCTTAATATCTTTGAGCGTGAAACCGACTTCCTGCGCTCTCTTGATGAATCTCACCTGGCGGGCCGCACCTTTGGAATACCGGCGATACCCGTTTGCGTCCCGATCTGGTTTGAGGATCAGCCCCTGCTTCTCGTAATACCGCACGGCCTCAACGGTTACGCCACTATTTTGAGCGATTTTGCCTATGCTCGTCATTTCTATCTCCACAACATACTCAGGACTCTACACCCTAAAGTTAACTTTAGGGTCAATCTCCAAATTGAGCTTTTTCATCTTTTCGATGATGGAGAAAAATTTGCGCCCCGCGTTTGCGACGATCGTATACGGAGAGCGTTAATCGCCGAACCGTGCCCTAACCTCGGCGGCGACGGTGGTAACACAAGAGTCGAGATCGAGAATGGTGGTATCGATGCGAAGGTCTGGGGCTTCGGGGACCTCATACGGCGCACTGACGCCGGTGAATTCGAGGATCTCGCCGCGCATGGCTTTGGCATACAAACCCTTCGGGTCGCGGGCTTTGCAGACGTCCACGTCGGCGTCGACATAGACCTCGATAAACTGCCCGTTTGCCGCCTTGCGCGCACGGATACGGTCTTCAGCATAGGGCGAGATCAGCGCGGTGATGACAATCGCACCGGATTTTGCGAACAGCGCAGCCACCTCGCCGACCCGGCGTAGGTTTTCGCGGCGGTCTTCGGGTGAAAACCCCAAATCCGACGTCAAACCGTGGCGTAGGTTGTCGCCGTCCAACAACACGGCGTTCATATCGGCAGCAAATAAATGCGCCTCCAACGCCACGCCGATGGTGCTTTTGCCCGAGCCGGAAAGCCCAGTCAACCAGACCACGCCGCCCTGATGGCCGAACCGGTAACGCCGGGCCTCCGCGTCAATCTGATGAGCAACGGCGGTGATGTTCGCAGGAAAGTCAGTCATAGGGCGTCCTGGTGGGCTGGCACGGAAAAGCTAAAGCTTCGGCTCGTCATCTTTTAAGCGAAACCGCTGCCCGTCGAAAGCATCTTCGAGCAAACCATTATGCCGCCCGCTCTCGGCGCCGAGCCCGCCGGGTTGATCGCGCGGAAACACGCTTTGCTCGGTGAAGCGTCGTTCAAACAGATGATCCGCCAACACATCGAACGGCGCAAAGCTGTCACCGGCGACCCCCTCATCAGGGGAAGGCGTCGCTTCGACGGGGGCCAGCCACAAGGCCAATTCAGCGCCCGGATACATGTCAGCCATGACACCCTGAGGCAGGGTCATCGGCGGCGTCAGATAACCCTCGGCACCACTAAGGCGCACCGTATGAAATGGCATTTCCAACGTCTCAACACCGACTTTGTTATGCACCAGCACGCTACCCGGCCCGCAGGACGGTGTGGGCAGCAACGTCACCATGTCATCTGTGCCCAAGCCCGCCTTGGCGATCAAGCGCGCGGCCCGAACACTGAGGCTCATATCACCCGCATGCACGCTGAGCGTATCGATACCGGACGCAATCTGCCCGCCCGCCAACGCAAACATCGCGTTATCGATCGCAAAGGTGGCCGTATCGTCCTCGTTACGCGTGAACACATAATCTTCGATGCTGAACGCACCACCCAGCGTAAAAATCCGCGTGCCATCGCGAAAAACAATGTGCAGCGCCGCGTCCGGATCCAGCGAGAATACATCCCCGGCAAACACCGCGCCACCCAACGCCGGCTGGCTTTCAACCCGATCACGATCAAGACGCATCATGCGTCCGCACATCGCCTCGATACGGCCGGCGGGCTTGCTGTCAGCGGCGTGGATGTCGACGGTCATTGCGAAAGCCTAGCATCCACCCCGACCCGAGACCAGTTTGCACAACGGTCCTTGGGGCTCAGCTCGGACGGTGCAGCACCGCAACGGCTTCGGCATGATGGGTCATGGGGAATTGGTCGACCGGCGTCACTTTATCCAAGCGGTAGCCGGCATCGATCAAGATGCGCAGATCGCGCCCGAGCGTCGCCGGATTACACGACACCGCAATAATGCAAGGCACTGTGCTGTTGGCCAGTTCTTCGACCTGCACCTTGGCACCGGCGCGGGGTGGATCGAAGATCACCGCATCAAATTCATTGAGTTCATTCGGCATCAACGGTTCCATCTTCAGATCACGCACGTCTGTCGACAACCGGCCCCCAAGTCCGGCGCGGCCCGCAGCGGTTGCCAACGCACCGGCCTGTGCTGCGATTCCGTCCACGGCCAATACGTGTTTACGCGCCGCCGCCAACGGCAAGGCAAACGTGCCGACACCACAATACAGGTCGGCGATGCGCCCGCCTTTGGCGGTGACGACCTCGCCCAGGCCTTCGATGACCAAATCTTGCAAAAGCGCTTCACCGTCGACAGACGGCTGCAGGAATCCGTTAATCGGCAGTTGGATATCAACGCCGCCCAGATGCAGCATCAAATCGCGCCGCTGCACGATTTGTTCCGGCGGCAAACCCGGCTCGGACCACGCGATGCGGACCACGTCTTGGGCTTCGGCAAAGCCGGCCAACGCTTCGCGCGCCTTCAAATCGACCTTATGCCCGCTGGTGATCACCAATTCCACGTCTTGCCCACTAACGCCGACGGCGGTCATGGCGATGTCGGCACGTTCGCCGCCCTTTAAAATATCGACCAGCATTGCACGCACAGGTGCCAGTAAATTTTGCAATGCCGGCACCAACAACGGGCAGCCTGAAATATCGATGATGCGGTCAGAATGCGCTTCGTTGAATCCGAACCGAAGCCCGGCCTGCGTCATCACAGCGGCCAAGCTGGCGCGGCGACGGCTTGCCAACGGCACGGTGCGGAGCGGCTCTAGTTCGATATCGATGCCCTGGCGCGACAGCCCGGCGGCGACCGCATCCCGCTTCCACGCAGCATAGGCATCTGCCGGCATATGCTGTAACTGGCAGCCGCCGCACTGCCCGAACACCGGGCAGATCGGCTCGACTCTGGGTGCGGTTTCGATGAACTCCAGCACGCTAGCGACCATACCGTCACCACGTTTAGCACCCGGTTGCACGCGCACAACATCGCCCGGCAGCGTCAACGGCATGAACACGCGCACGCCGTCCGCCAGCAACGCTTCGCCGTCGCCTTGCTGCGCAACCTTGGTCACGGTCACGACTTCAGGCGCGCGTAAAGGAGCTGGGCGTGGGCGTTTTTTGCCGCGGCGTGGACGGCTCATCGTGATCTAAGATCGGCTAAGATGTCCGCAAAGATGATATTGAGCGATTGATTCAACGCATCAACGGCCGCATTGACGCCTTCCGACGAGGTTGCTGTTTCGTGACGATAGGATTTTAAGAACAACAGCTTGCCGTCGACTTGACGCCGTAACGAAATTTCGAGTTCCATCGCTGTCGCATTAGGGCTGCCGATGATCTGCTCCAACCGACGAATCCGGCCCGTCAGCACATGATCGGACGGAATCCGCATTTCCGGCGTCACCACATTGTCGGCGACGTTGGCGCCCCGAAGGTACGTCACCAACTCGTCACGCAGCATCACCGTCGGCGGCTGCGTCCAGAAATGATAATGATATTCGAGCAGTTGGTTTGGATTATCCGCCTGCATATAAATAATCGGCCGTCCAGCCGTCAGGCCGTCGGCACTGAAGCGTTCAACCTCAAGCGTACCGGGGAGCGCGGGCGCCCCCAGCGAGGCCGTCGTGACAACCGCCTGCAATCGGTAATAGCGATCTTGCGGCACCGGCGGCTGCGCCGCACAGGCCGTTAACACACCAACGATCAACGTAAAGCCGGCAACGCGCATGGACCAAGATTTGATCATTTCACGACCCCTTTATCTTCCGGCGATGAGCCGCCCAGCAAGAGCCCCGGGTTTTGCCTGATCTGGCGACTGAACTCGTACAGGTTCCGCGCCGCGCCGTCCATATTCTGGTTCAAAGAGTCGATGTTGCGCGACACCGACTCAACGATATAACGGCTTTCTTTCATGGTCCGCGCAATGTCACCGTCTTCGTCCAACACCAAATCATCAACATCGTGAAGAATCGAGTTCATGGTGATCAGCACGGTGTCGAACTTTTGCGTCGCGGCGTTTAGGTTTTCGATCATGCCAATGATCTTTTCTTGATTGTCCTCGGTCAGAATCGTGTTCAGGCGCTGCACGGTGACGTTAGCCGCCGTCAGCATTTGCTCGGTCTGCGCCGCAATCGTCGGGATGCGGGTTTTCAGGTCAGCCATCACGTTTCGCGCCATGCCCATGGTATCGCGAAGGTCTGCGACGATCATCCGCCCTTCCCCATCGTCTTCCAGGAAGCCATTGATTTGCGTGACGACGCCGTCAACATTTCGCAGCAGCGGCTTCAAATAGTTTTCCGACAAATCACCGAAATCACTGGTAACGTTAGCGATCGCAGCAAACATATCCGAACGTTCACGTGCAACAACCTCGGCATCTGGCGCATGCGGGCTCGGACTGGCGCCTGCTTCAATAGATAATGTGACAGCCGCCAACAAACCGGGCGCCGCGATTTCGATAATACTGTCGTCCGGGATCGCCCAGCCTTCAGTCACGTCGAAGTTGACGCGAAAGCGCATGCGACCGTCTTTGGGTTCCGGCACAACCTCAACCACCTGGCCGATGGGATAGCCTTCGTAGACCACTTGCGTACCGAACTTAACGCCGGTCACATTTGAATAATACGCGTGGTAGCTATCCGTCGCCCCGGTGCGTCCGGTAAGTACGGCAATCGCAACGATCAAGGCAATGATCGATCCGAGCACGAACAGACCGACGAAGAAATAATTGATCTTGCTGGTTCTCACGGTTCTGTCCTCATAAGTGTGCGGTCCCGGGATTGCGCTCGCCGACCAATCTATCCAGATACTCGTCCGGGTCCATGACGTCTTCTTCAGGGGTCCTGTTCAACAGCGCCTGGACGCGGTCGGATTTTGATTTCAAAACTTCTTCGACGGTACCGATCATTAAAATTTTACCGCGATCCAAAATCGTGATGCGGTCCGCAATCTTAAAGGCACTGTCCAATTCGTGGGTGACGACGACAATGCTCATGCCCATGGCGTCGCGCATATCTAAGATCAGGTCGTCGAGCGCAGACGCCACCACAGGGTCCAGTCCCGCCGACGGCTCATCACAAAACAGCACCCTAGGGTCCATGACGATGGCGCGTGCGAATGCGGCGCGCTTGATCATGCCACCTGAAAGCTCGGACGGCATTAAATCTTCGAAGCCGGAAAGCTCGACCACTTCCAACTTCATGCGCGCCATGATTTCCATGGTCAGTGGATCAAGGTCGGTGTGCTCGTAGAGCGGCAGCATGATATTCTCGCCGACCGTCATCGAGCTGAACAGTGCGCCTGATTGAAATGCGACACCCAGCTTCTTGCGGACGTCCAGAAATTCTTTGCGGCTGATCTTGTCAATGTCGTAGCCCAAGATACGCATCGTGCCGGACGTTTTGTTTTCAAGCGCCATTAGGTGGCGCAGCAATGTCGACTTGCCCGAGCCGGAGCCACCCATGATCACCATGATCTCTTTTTCGCGGACTTCCATGCTGACGCCCTGCAAGATCATCCGTTCACCATAGTGGGTGATCAGGTCTTCGACTTCGATCACCGCGTCTGGACCGGATTGCGGGCGTTGGCGCTTTTTACGTTCTTCGAGGATGGTGGTAGGATTTCGTGACATATGCAGTCCCTACCGTGTTGCCACGAATGCGAAAAGCATATCGGTGACGATGATCGCCGAGATCGACTGCACCACCGCGCGCGTCGTCGCCGTGCCGACGCCTTCGGCGCCGCCTTGCACGCCGGCACCGTTCACGACACCGATGACAGCAATCAATATCGCAAAAATCACGCTTTTCCCGAGCCCATGACCCAAGTCATCCAACGACAAAATATCAATGGTGTCGTGAGCGTAAGCGGCGAGAGAAATGCCCAAATCTGCGTTCACATACAAGCCCGCTGCAAACAGGCCCATGAAAATGCCAAACAGCGTCAGTGCCGGCACCATCACCAGCATCGCCAACAATGCAGGCACGACCAAAAATCGTGTCGGGTTGATCCCCATCACCTTCAGCGCGTCAATTTCTTGGTTGATCTTCATGGTACCGATGCGTGCCGCCAATGCCGAGCCCGAACGGCCTGCGACCAAAATGCCGGTGATCAACGGCGCAAACTCGCGCACCACCGAGAACGCAATGCCGATGGTGACGCGACTTTCAGCACCAAAAATACGTAGCGTATGAATGCCCTGGATCGCCAGCATCACGCCAATGGTGCCGGTCAGCATCAAAATGATCGGGATCGCGCGCACACCGATTTCCATCATCTGATGGATCACAGCGGAAAGCCTGACGGGCTGTCGTTCGCGGACGCCGAATAGCAACCAATAAATACTTTCGGCAACCAGTATGCCGCCGTTGCCGACAGCCTCTACGAAAGCTACCGTCGTGCGACCGACGTCTTCAACCCGTTCCGTTTTTGAAAGCTTACGCTCCGCCACCCGTTCCCCCCTCATTGCACGTCGGTGTCGTCAACCGACCGCAGCAATGCCCTCGTCCAAGGTTGCGCAAATTTTAAAGACTCGGTCCAAGCGCGCCAATTGCAAAACACGCAGCGCCCCTTCGCTGACCGAGACCAGAACGAACTGCTGTCCTGATTTTTTTGAGCTTTGTAGGCATTCCACCAACGACGCCACCCCAGACGAGTCAATATACCCTACACCGGACAGATCGACCAGGATTGGTGCACCTTTGCCGACCAGCGCCAGCAATGCCTTGCGGGCATCCGGCGAGGACTGCAAATCGATGTCCCCAGAAAACGCGATCACCAGTGTGCCGCCATTTTCTTGTACGTTATGTTCCATCAGACGCCGTTCCCTTGATTTTTTTCACCAGTCTTAACAGATTGCCGCCATCGATGGGCGGCGGCAAGAAATCAACTTCGTCCATCACTTCCGAGATCAGATATGTGCCGAGCCCGCCTGGGCGCACATCGTCCAAATCACGGGGTTTGATGCGTGAAATATCCACGGGGTCCGCGAAGTCACGGATCAAGATGATCATCGCGTCGGCGCGACGGCGTAACTCAATTGAGATATCACCCTCACCTTCGCTACCATAAGCATGGCGGATGACGTTCTGACATGCCTCATCGACGGCAAGCACGATGTCGCCGACGTCGCTACCGGAAAAACCGCAGAACGTGGCCGTCTCTTTTACTGTATTGCGGATCAAACGCAGGCGATTGGCGCGCGCCGATACGCGAAGCTGCATCAGTTTTTCACCCTGCGTCCCGGTTGCGCCGGCTTCGGCAGCCTTCGTCGTCTTATCCTGAGGTGCCCCGATATTGGCGCGCAGAGTATCGTCAACGGCGACAATCGTCACATCGTCACGCAACGGCGCGCCGGTCTCGCCGATGCGCGCGCGCACCGCGTCCAACACCACCGCCGTGCCGACGTCACGCGCCGAGCTGATCAAATCTTTCAAGCCACCAATACCAAACTCTTCACCATTTTCCACATAGCCCTCGGTGACGCCGTCGGTGAAAACAAACAAACGCCCGCCGTTCAAATTAAATTCGGTTTCCGGAAAGCCGTCTTCGTCCAGCAGCGATGGCGCGATGCCGAGCGGCGGCGCCTCGGCTTCAATCGCCGTGAAGCTGCCGTCGGGTGCGACCACCAACGGCGGCTCGTGCCCCGCATTGGCCAAGCGCACGTGCCCGGTTTCCGGATCATAAATACCGTGCACCAAGGTGACGAACATTCCCCGGGTCGCAGTTTCGCAGATTTCGGTATTCACCAAAGTCAGCAGGCGCCCAGGCTCTTTGATGGCTTTGCCGAGACAGCGTAACAAGCTCGCCGTCTTGGCCATCAGCAAGGCCGCGTTCATGCCCTTACCGGAAACGTCGCCCAACGTGAAGGCGATGCGCCCGTCGTCCAGCGGATAAAAATCATAGAAATCGCCGGACACGACCCGCGCCGGCACGTTGACGCCGCTGACCGGAAACGACGCTTCGCCCGCAGGCGGAAGCAGCGAGCGTTGGATTTCTGCGGCCAGCTCAAGCTCGCGCTTAACCCGTTCTTGCTCGACTAACTGCAATGACATGCGTGCGTTTAAGACCGCGAGTCCCGCCGATGACGACAACGCCTGCAGAAGGTACAGGTCATTGTTGTCGAACAATCCGTCGCCGCCGCGCTTGTTGATCAACTCAATTGCGCCAACCCGCTCGCCCTTCACGCTCATCGGCGCACAAAGGATGGATCGCGTCTTAAAGCCGGTCTCGCCATCCACAGCGGCATTGAAGTTTGGGTCATCGGCAACGTCGCGGACGATCTTGCCGTCGTCGTTCTGCACGCAAAAGCCGACGATGCCTTGGTCGGCGGCAAGTTCAAGCCCGGTGATCTCAACCGGACCGACACAGGCGTTGCACTGCAGCTTTAGACCGCACGGCGAAAGCATAAACAGGGCGCCAGCTTCGGCGTCGACGTATTCGGTTATCCGCTGCACGGCATTTTTAAGGGTCACGTCCAGGTCTTGATTGGACGCGAAATCCCGGCCCATCTCGGCCAGCAATTCCAGGTGGTCATGCACCGAAGAAGACGCCACGCTCAGCGCTGCCCCGCCCGATAAACCTTCGCTGCTGATCGTTTCTGCCGTCATGGCGAAACTATGCCCCGAATCACCTAGTCGGGCAATCGCTCGGACTAAACCCTGACCCGAACGTACGATCCCGGCGCGTCTTCGATGGGTTTGAGCTTACCACCGCCCGGCTTGCGGGCTTTAACCTGGGCGCCTGCGTACTTTTTCACCCATTTCTGCCAGTCCGGCCACCATGAGCCGTCGGTCTGCTTCGCGGTCTCGAAGAATGCGTCCGGGTCGACCGGCAGTTTAGTATTGGTCCAGAAGCAATATTTATTCGCCGCCGGCGGGTTGATCACACCGGCGATGTGACCGCTGGCGGATAACACAAAACGCTTAGGCCCTTTGTAGATCTGCGTCGCCTTATACGTCGCGGTCCAGGGCGCGATGTGGTCATCTTTAGTCGAGAGCCAGTACACCGGCACTTTGATCTTGGATAAATCGATCGGCACACCGGCCAGCGTGATCCCGCCCGGCTCCACCAGTTTGTTTTCCAAATACATTTTCCGCAAATACAGCGAATGCATCATTTTCGGCATCCGCGTATTGTCTGAATTCCAGTACAATAGATCGAACGCCATCGGCTCGCGGCCCATCAGATAGTTGTTCACGACAAACGACCAAATCAGGTCATTGTCCCGCATCATGTTGAAAACCTGGCTCATGTACTGGCCGTCCAAGTACCCCTGCTCGTCCATGTGCGCTTCAAGGCGGGTCAGTTGTTCTTCGTCGATGAACACGCCCAATTCCCCGGGCTCGGAAAAGTCCGCCATGGTCGTGAAGAACGTCGCGGATTTGACCCGGGTGTCGCCTTTCGCCGCCATGTAAGCCAGCGTTGCCGCCGTCAACGTGCCGCCGATGCAATAGCCAATCAGATTGACGTCCACCTCGCCGGTCGCGTCCTTGATGGCGTCGAGCGCGGCCAACGGGCCATCCAGCATGTAATCCTCAAACCCTTTGTCGGCGAGTTCTTTACCCGGGTTAACCCAGGAA
>TARA_R110001599_G_scaffold353209_3_pt1 | contig 77787 bp, 63 predicted proteins | sample TARA_R110001599 | Tara Oceans TARA_R110001599 (sample SAMEA4398360) | marine metagenome | biome: Polar Biome; feature: [MES] marine water layer (ENVO:01000295) within the mesopelagic zone...; material: water (ENVO:00002006), including particulate matter (ENVO:01000060) such... | reverse complement strand
GAAGCGATTTCAGCACGTAATAGATTGTCTATTACATATTTCGGGTTAAAATAATTTCTACCAAGTTCTGGGAAGATCCTTATTGCCATCATCCATTCCAGAAGAAGTATCAGTGGTGTAAGTTCTTACCTGTGGTTTTGCGATTGGTTTCACAGGGGCTTCTTTTTTCTCAGCCGTTTTTTCATCCAACATAGAGTAAAGTTCTTCTCTACTCACTGAGTTGATCTTGCTGGACTTAGACGCTTCATCTACAGCTTTAGGTTCCACTACCTGTACCCCACTATTGATTTGAGCTCCTTTGTGAATGTGAATAGCGCTCGTAATAATATTACCAGATACCTTTGCATTGGAATAAACAGTTGTGTCACCTTTAATATATAAATCACCAACAACTTCACCATTGATGCTGATTTCTTCTGCGATTATATCTCCTGTAATGGAAGCTTTTTCTCCAACTACCACCTTTTTATCTGTTCGAATACTGCCTACGAGTATACCATCTGCTCTGATATCACTTTTGGAAATAATATCACCTGTAAGTTCGAAACCCAATGATAAAACGGTCACTTTACCTACATTGGCTTCTTTATTCTGTTGCTTGCTGGATCCGAATTTCATATTATCAATCTCCTTTTTCTTGTTTAAAAGTAGTAAGTATAGTAGAACTGTTACCTAAATCAAGCCCTACTGCTTTATCTTTTGCTCCCCCATTGATAGCAAGGCTATTGAAGCAATAACCTATGGATGCCATTTGCTCAGGAGATTCAGGAACGTGAACATTCAATAACCCATCAAATTCATCCTTAAACAAATTAACAAGTTCACTGTAGTTTGCTCCACCCCCAGCTAAATAAATGTCTCCTGACTTAGCAAAATCGCTATCAGAAAATGCCTTTCTCAAAGAAGGTGAAATCACATCATTATAATACTGAGTAATTACCTGCTTTCTAAGTTCTTTTAGATCTAAACGTTTTCTGTTTAGTATGATCGTTCCTTCACTGAAATATTGATCAATTTGATGTTCAGTTTTCAGATCCAGATAATTGTCTTTTTGAAGTTCCCTAGTAATTAGGTTTATCGCATACCTAAGGCCAAAAGTAGAAACACTGGATCTCTGAACCAATCCTCCTTCTGTACTTAAAATGGCCTCCATAGTACCATATCCCAAACTGATCATGAAAAAGTTTTTCGGAGCATCATTGTACAGTTGCCTTACAGCCATACTACATCCTACTACCTCTGGAATAACAGCTACTCTATCTACCTCTACAGCCATTTTTTTCTTACCGCCTCCACCAAAGGTCTGGGTATCATACTCTATAATATGCTCATTTTCTAATAATCTGTAGGCATTCTCCTTAAACACCTGAAAGGTAGAAAAAGGAAATCCTGTTGTAACAGTAATCGGGCTACCCAATTTTTGAGAAGCTAATAATAAGCCCGCTTTTAAAAAAATTCTATAGTCATTTTCTTCAGGAGAACTGTTGATATTTCTATGAGGAGATGTACCTTCGGATAAAGCCAAATCCCCAACTAAATATCCTATGTTGTCGTGATATATCTTAAGCCCTGAAACTAAATCTCTTGCTACATTCCTAAGTTCGAGATTACTACTTTCCAATACACTTGGGTACTTTATTACTTCTATCATGGAAATTATTTTTATCCTTTTTTAAAACGGTTATCCTTATTTTTTTTATTAAAACAATCTCAAAAATCAACTTATTACTGAACGTCCTTTCAATTATATATTGTATAACTTTTTATACGCTATCAGATGTCAGGGCTTAAACACTTAATCTTGTGTTTAAAGACAAATTAAAGGAACCTTAGCGAAATAACAAGCTTGTTCCTTAAGTTTATGTTCATTTTTTTGTAAAAGGTTAAAAATAAAAGATTTTATTACAAAGTTTCATTTTTTCAACTTGCTAAAAGCGGAAATTCACGTTTCCAATTTGATTTTTATTAGTTTTGTCATAGAACCAAATCATAAATACTATGAGACGGATACCCATAATCGCCTTCTTCCTCATCCAATTTTGCTCCTATTCACCCCTACTAGCACAAGAGTTTTCCATCGGCCCAAAGATCGGGATTTCTCAAGGAAACATCACAGTAAACGGCACCTCTTTTAGTAGTGGTAATGAAAAAATGGGATATCACGCCGGCCTTTTCGCAAGACTTGGAGGCAATCATATTTTCATCCAACCGGAAATACTTTATACCAATTCAGGAGGAGAATTTATCAGAACGCAGGGAAACCACACAGTAAGTTATACTGCCAAATTTGATAAAGTCGATGTGCCAATAATGGCGGGATTTAAAATTGCAGAGTTCTTTAGATTACAGGCTGGACCTACAATAGCTTTTATCTTAGACAGCGACTTGTCATCAAATGCTTCCCTACCTGTAAAGCCAGACTACAACAAAGCGACAATAGCCTATCAGGCTGGAATAGGTTTGGACATTGCCAATTTTATCTTGGATTTGAAATACGAAGGGCCTTTGGGCAAAATCGCCAAATCCTATGTGGGCCTACCAACAGATCAGAGACAAAATCAAATAATCCTCTCTCTTGGCATCCGACTTTTTTGAATAGTTAAGCATTATTTCACGCTATCTAAACTATCCAGGTATTTGCGTGATTTCTCTGGAGAATTTTTAAACTCACTGGGAGTTAAACCTGTGGTTTTCTTAAACTGTGTAGAAAAATATTGCACACTCCCATAACCGAGTTTCCAAGCGATCTGACTTATATTGTATTCTTCAACACTTAACCATTCCTTAGCTTTTTCAATTTTTAATTCAATAAAATATTGTGCAATTGTCTTTCCCTGAGAATGGCTAAACAATTGACTAAGGCGACTGTAGTCCATCCCAACTTTTTCAACTAACAAATTTGAAATGGGGGAATTAAGGTGAGAAGGATCTTTATCCAAAAGCTCAATCAATATCCTTTTTACGGATTCAATCCATACCTCTTCCCTGCTTTTCGCTATAGAAAAACCAAGGTTCCGCAATTGTTCTTCAAATTGCTGGAGTTGTAAGGGCTGAAGTTCTTGTTTAAAAAATACTGTCCCAAGTTCTACCTGTTCATATGGAACATCCATATCCTTTAAAACCCTCTCCACTGCCATTACGCATCGAGGACAAACCATATTTGTAATAGAAATTATTGGCATCTGTATACAACAATGGTTTTAATAAATAAATTTCATCTACTTCATCGTTTCGGACTTTTCCATTAGCCTAGATTTTAACAAGTTCTATTCAATGTCAGGACATTTAAAAAAGGGGAGGGATAGAAGTAAAATAACCATAATGCGTTGAAATCACTTCCCCAACAAGAAATTAGGCTGGATTATTTCGAATCTTTGCACGGACCCTAGGTTAAACTCCAAATAGGCAATAGACCTTCTATTGCCTGATTACCCCACTTCCTGAGTAAAGCTAGGACAGGTTATAACTAACCCAATTGCATAATCCGGGTTAAATCAAAAAATAGAAAAACTTAAACACAAAAATAAAAGGGACTGATAGTCAGCCCCTTCTAGTAGTTAGTGGTAAGTGTTGTTTTTTTTATTAATTAACGAAGATAAATTTACCTTCACCATTTGCTTCTACGATTTTCACATCAATGCTCTTCATTGATTCAAGATTTTTGAATTTGAATTTTTTCCCAAAAGTCAAACCAGTTATGGCTTCTTCATGAATCAAGTTTCCATTGTCATAGATTTCTAGCGTTTTATCTACTCCATTTAGGTTGCTCATTGAAAGTGCCAAAGTCTTGTCATCTACAGCTATCATTCTAGCGAAAAAAGTTTTCTCAACTTTATGAGAATCAAGAACAATATCAAAATCAGACAGCTTTCCGTCTTTACCATTGAAGACTTCTAATTGATAGCTTCCAATATCCAATTTGTTCAAGTTGTAATTTTTGTAAAACACCTTTTCAGCGTCAATTACATCTCTAAAAATAATTCTATTCGTTTTGTCTTTGATAGCAACAGTCACCTTACCCTCAGGTATTTCTAAGTATTTCAATTGAAACTTGTTATCACCTACTTTTTCCAGGGTGACGATTGGATTCTCAACAGGTGCAGTGGCAAAAACTGTTGTTGTTAATGTAAAAGCGAGAATTGTTGCAATAATTAATCTCATGATCGTAAATTTTTAAAGGTATGTTAACTTTAAAAACCTCTGCCAGGAACTTCCTGACATTTCTTTATTGAGGCTAATTACTTTGGGCAGGTAATTGAGCTAGAATTAGCAATCGCTGTTCTTTGATATATTTCCACTTTCCTTCAATCTGTCTGTTGATACTGCATCAACCCTAGGCTGGCAGTATTCGCTTTTAGCTTGTTTATAAACTGATTGTTCGGAAATTTCAATACTTCGCAGAACCCTTTTGGCTCCTTCTATTTTTATGACTTACGTAAGCATGACACAAATGTAATTGAGCAATACATGAATTACAAATAATTCAATAAAAATATATTAAAATTATTTTTTACACAACAATTCGATTAATTATTATGTATTCCTAAATTAATATTTAGCTAACAAGCAATTCATATTAAAGAAACATAGGTATAATTTCAACCTGGTTTTAACAAAAAATCAGAATTTAATTTTTTTAGGTTATTTTTAACACCATAAAAAATCATTTTAACATTTTTTTTAACTAAATAGACTCAAAAATAAACCTACCTAACCAATTTCAACCGATAAAAAACATTATACTCCCTTTCAAACAGTGGTTCCAGGTTATCATTGATAAAAATATCACCACTTTCTGTGGCAAAATCCAGTGCACCAGGAACAGGCAAGCCTTCCACCACGCCTATTTGTTTGCCGTCCTCAATTACCAGGTAAAAGGTCTTCACAAAGGTCTTTTGGGCTTCTTGGAACTCTGGCAACTCTTCCACCCTTGAAGATTGGGCCTTTAAACGGAGCAAAATATCTTCGGGAATTCTAGTTTTGAACTCTACAAGCACCCTTTCTCCGACAAATTTAAGGTCTGTAAACCTAGGGTAAGAAGAAGTAAATTCAGCTTCTTTCGAAATTTCAGGGACCACATCAGGCCTAAATCTATGAGAAAGCGCCACCTCATAAAGTAATTTGGGCTCATCACTTGAGAAATCATAAATAAACAACTGGTTTCCCACCTTAGGGAGTAAGGCCAATTGATGTTTGCTTCTATGGTACGCAAAGAGTGGCTCTGATTTCCCCACAAACTTTTTCTCCATCCTTGGTCCCCATGTTTTCGGATAAGCTTCAAATTGCTTCAGAACTTGATCTTTGGCCTTATAGGTAAATATTGTTTTGACGGAATCATAGTAAACAGATTGCGCTAACTCTCCTTTAGACAAAGGACCCGGATCAAATAGATTGTTTTCAATTCCGAGGAGCATCTCCTCATCCTCCTTTTTAAAACCTCTAAAAAAAGTTTGGTAAGAACTTATCGTCACACCAAAAAGACCTAAATTAATAGATTCCAACACTTTGGTTTTTTCCCCTTCGAAATCATAGATTTGGTACCTGTACAAAATATCTTTAGCCACCCATTTGTCTTCTCCCAAAAAGTTATAACCAAAAGCACCATTTACGCCTATCCCATTAGGCCCTTCATTCAACACTTCATAAACTTTAATTACTTTTCCATTATTACTGATCAGATAAGGTTTTCTACTTTTTCTCCCTCTCATTAAAAAAGATTCTCCGGACAATTGCTGATCATCAATTACAAGTGGCTCAAGTATATCAACCATTACACTGTCGACTAATACAAATTCCATTTTATGCGCTGGCCCTTGCTCTTCTTCTATATTTTTTGAGGAACAGCCAAATAGGATTAAAACAGAAACTAAACAATTACGGAAATTGACCATTTTTGATTTTATGAATTTTAGTTTTTACCAAAACATTGAATAAAGGTATTCTTAATGTTTTTTCTCTAATCTGGTTTAAATTAGAGAAAATAGACAGGTTATTAATTTATTCTCACCGGGTTCACAACTTATTCATTATTCCCAGGCAGATCTCAACAGCTGGCTTAATGCCAACCAACTTATGGAACAATAAGGAACAAAAGTACATGAAAGGAATCACCATTTCTATAATTCAGGTAATAATCGGCCGGTAATTACAAAACGACAAATTAGCTATGTCATAACAGTAAAAAGTAAATCATTTTAATTCTAGTGGAATACTTACAATTAAGAAAAACTAAATCAATCTCAAGGATCTACCCATTTTTCTTCCACAGGAATACTGGGAGGGCCAAAAATACACCCACCATACTAAACACCAAACCACCAATAGTACCTATAGCCAATGAAAACCAAAAAATCTCACCCTGTCCCTCCATGACAAATGGTATCAATCCAAAGCAAGTAGAAAGGACTGTCAATAAAATAGGGGTGGCCTTGCCTCCTACCGCCTTTAATACGTTTCGATTGTAATTGCCTTTGGTTCGGTTATTAAGATCATTGACAATAAATATAGCGGCATTCACTGCTAACCCACCAAGCATCACAAAAGCAGCATAACCTCCTTGGTCAAAATAGAAGTCGAACAATGAAAATATCAGAAACAAGCCAATAAAAGAAATGGGGATAATGAAGATTATATACAAGGGCTGCTTGAAATTTTCAAATAGAATGGAACAAATGAAGAATATCCCCACGATTAACACCAACAACAGGCTATATTGTCTTTTGGCCTTGTCATAATTCCAGCTATAGGATTGTTTACTTATAGAGTAACCTATTGGCATACTAACTTTCATTTCTTCAATGACTTCGTCCAGGTATTCCCCTCCAAATTTTGCAGAACCCATATAATCAAAGGATACCAGTCGGATGTATTGCCGGTCCTCCTTATGAAGCGCATTGGTCGTACTTTCTTTTTTCAGAGAACCAAAACCCGAGACTTTAAAAATCCTATCTTCACTCGATATCAAACTGGTGTTTTCCAGGTCAAACTTTGAAAACCGGTCTGATTTTTTCTCTTTTACCACAACCCCATACTTATCATTGTCCACCTCCAAATACATGGAAGGCTGAGCATGTTGGGACAAATCATTAAGGGCATTCACCACCTCGAATTGATTGGCTCCAGCCATTGCCAACCTACGTTGGTCAAAACGCAAAACATATTCCTCTGTTTTTTTCTCTGACCAGCCACGACGTTCATTGGTATTTACTTCCTGAATTCTTCTATGAGCCAATAACTTTTCCGCCAAAACCTCAGACTGCCTTTCAAGTTCCGAATAATTATACCCTCTCAGTTCAGCTCTGAAGCTGGGAATACCTTCACCACCTGGCCCTACCGAAAAGCCCTGTCCAACACCATAAATACTCCATCGAACACCACTCCAATCGGTTGACTTCATTGCCAACTTTCCCTTAAGCCTATAAGGCAAAGCTGAGGTTTCATGCTCTTCAGTAAAGGTGATTTCTATACGTGCGCTCTGTCCGGAACGAACAGTGGTCACAAATTTATCCACACCTTCCACACCTTTGAGGAAAGTTTCAAACTCTCCCATTATAAAGTTCATTTGCTCTAAAGTATTCCCAAATGGCAATGTCGCATTGACATAAAGTCTGGTTCTCTCCGCCTCTCGGTAAGAAGACTTTTCAAACACACCACGAACAAACATCCTGAAAGAACCTCCAAAAGTTTTGTCTACATAGGGTCTGATTTCTTCTTGATAGTAACTATTTCCCACTGTTTTATTGTACCACTCCTGTCCTTCCCAATTAGCTGGTAGATAAAATATAGGAAGCCCAAACAATAAGATCAGTATAATTACAAATGATTTCCTAAATCTCGCGACAAAGCCTATAAACTGATGGAATTTAGTAAAGGCTACCACTCGCTTTCTAAGCTGAGTTAGTGTTAGTCTTTTGATGGATTTTTGCTTCTCTCCGAAGAGCAAATCATACATGGCAGGCGTAAATAACAATGCCACCAACAAGGAAACGGCTAGCATTACAGCTACTACCACAGAGAATTCCCCAAGGTTTCGCCTGTCATCTTCAGGCAGTAAAAAAACCATAAGCAATGCCACTATGGTGGTAAGTGAGGCTGCAAGAAGGGCCAAAAACACTTTTCTGTTTTTATGCTTGTGCAAATGATCAATCATAATGATGGCATTGTCGACAATCAGCCCAAAAGAAATGGTCAAACCCGCCAAGGAATACATGTGAATGTTCACTTTTAACAAGTAAAGAATAATTACTGTTAAACTAACATTGACTATAATGCCTAAAAATAAGGTCAGTAAATATTTGAAGTTACGATTGATTAAAAATATAAACACCACCAAAATCAATATGGACAAACCGGATCGTTTGTATATTTTCTTTAGCTCCTTATCCAGGAAAGAAGTGTCGTCAAATTCCAACCTTACATCAAAGCCCTCCGGAAGGTTCACTTTTGAGGCATTAATTATCTCTTTAATCTTCTGCGCCAGCAAAACCTTATTTACCCCATCCCTATTGGTGATGGTAAGGTTCACTGAATTGTTGCCATTGATCCTATAATATTGCTGAGGCGTTGATTCCTCAAGGGTAAGGGTCGCAACATCTTTGAGGTAAATCGCTTTGCCATCCACACTGCCTAACAATAGGTTCTCCAAAGCACTTTTATCCACTATGGAGCGATCAATTTCCAAAAACATGGATTCCCCAGACACATTCTTCACTAAGCCAGGGAAATTTCTACCAAAAGAATTCCTTATTTTATTCTCCAAGGTAGACCTGGAAAATTTTAATGATTGTAGTTTTTGGATGTCATAAATAACATAAAGGTAGAGCGCATTTGCACCTCTAATCTCTATGGTTTCAATTTCTTCTACTCGATTTAATTCGCTTATCAGGACATCTTCGGCAATTTTCCTAATCTCAAAAGAGGCAAATGGGCCATTGATGCTGTAAGTTAGAATTGGTTTTTTTTCCTGAATGCTCTTCTGTGAGGATTGAGTCACATTCGGGTAACTGACCTTACTATCCATTGAGGGAAAAACCTGCCGGATCAATGCTGCGACTTCAAATTTTTTGTAGTCCATGTCCGTGCGTTTGTCAAAGCGCAATTGAATATTCCCAGAATTATAATTGGATTCTGAAGTGGTTTTCTTCAATTCTGATAGTTGGGTAAAGGCTCCTTCCAATGGTGAGGTCGCAAGTTTTTCCACCAATTCAGGCGAAGCACCACGAACACTATAACTAATATTTAATATTGGCTCCTTTTCTGGAGGATTGAGATCCACAGACAGCTTGGGAATCAAAGCAATCCCTATAATTGAGGCCACAAAAAAGAGGATAACTAATCGAAAAGGTGTCATTTAAATCCTTTATGTAAAGTACCTATTAAATAAATATGCGCCATTTGATCATAAATGCTATTACCCAATTTCATAGAAGTAATATACCACATGATCCTTTTCTTCTTCCACTTTAGGTTGGATAATATTTCTATCAGCAAAAAGATGACCTCCTTTAAATTTAAAGCGGGTGTCATTTTGCCCTTCCCATAGAATTTTACCCCCTTTTCTAATTTGATAATAAGGGATTTTGTATTCTTTAACCAATGCCATAAAATCCTCACCACCCAATAAATCTTGAGGCAATGCATCTACTTTGTCCTGAGGTGCCGCCCCCAGGTACCCCGTAAGCAAATAACCGTTGGATGATGAAAAGTGAAAATATTCAGATCCTGCCAACTTATTGAAAACACCATTTCCTAAAGCTTCCACCGGAAACGGCTTAACCTGAACGTATTTATCAGAGGGGTTTAATGCTACCTTGCCGAGCAATTTTAATTCGGGGAAAGAATATTTGTAAATTTCTGGAGAATTGGAAAACAACAAATACAACTCATCCTCCATCATAATGGAATGAGGTGCCGGCTCACTGTATTTGCCTGGATGTTGAATGATTTGTGATTCCTTAGGTAGGTATTGCTCTGCTATTACTTTTTTCTTGTCGAGATCATAGGTTGTAAGGAAAGGGTGACGAGCAAGGTAATCTTCATGTGCATAAAGATCTACAGAAGCTTTCTCCGGGTACTTATTAGCAAATAATTTATTATCAACAAGGAGGGTCGCTATCCCACTTCCTAAAGCATTGGTAAAAATGTTGAATGGAGTTTCTTTGCTTAACAGATTAAATTGGAAATCAAAGGTGTAAATCCCACCTGAGTAAGGGAAAATCAAAAGCTTGTCATCAGCATAGTAATGGGCAGAATAAAAATAGGTCCCGAAGCTATCTTTTCCGTCTGCTGATAGATTTTTGCTTAGCATGATATCACCATGTTCATTAACACGTAAAAATTCTTTTCTTTGGGGATCATACATCAAGTATTCTGATCTATCTGCTTTGATATCTAGAATGGTCAAGACACCCAAATAATCTACAACCAAGCTGTCTGTTACTATAAATTGCGGCACTTCTTCAATAGACTCAACCCTATCACTGCCAGAAGAGCAAGAGAATTGGGTATAAATCAGTAGAAGAAGGGACAAACGATACAGTGTAAGATGTCTCATGGTACTTGATTGCATAGGTTTATATTGCCTAAAACAATAAAATCAAATAATTAAGCTTGATCAAATTTAAGGAGACGCACAAAAGCGACTTTAATCCAAACCTTATAGTGTCGAACCGACAAGAATTTGGTCTAACATAGCTCCCAAACCAAAAACGGGTTAAAGCAATTCTACTAAAACTAAAAAAATAATTTCAAAATAAAAAACAATACTCCTCGAAATTTCCAGCAAAAAAATAAAGGCAATTATTCGAATTGAATAATTGCCTTTACAACAATCAGGAAAAGATTTACTTTAAGCCTTTATTTGGCATAATTCACTGACCTCATTTCTCTTATTACAGTAATCTTTATCTGACCAGGGTACTGCATTTCTTTTTCGATTTTTTGAGAGATCTCAAAAGACAGATTACCAGCAGTAGTATCACTCACATTGTCAGCATCTACAAGTACGCGTAACTCACGACCTGCCTGCATGGCGAAACATTTGTTTACTCCCTCAAAGCTTAAAGCCAATTCTTCCAAATCCTTTAGTCTTTTGATATAGCTGTCCATAATCTCCCTACGTGCACCAGGACGTGACCCAGAGATGGCATCACAGGCCTGAACAATTGGGGACAACATGGATGTCATTTCTATCTCATCGTGGTGAGCTCCTATAGCGTTAATGACTTCAGGGTGCTCTTTGTGCTTTTTAGCCAACTCCATACCTAAAATAGCATGAGGTAATTCGGCCTCTTCAGGATACACCTTACCAATATCATGAAGTAATCCTGCTCTCTTGGCCAACTTGGCATTAAAGCCCATTTCAGCAGCCATGGTAGCACATAACTTAGCCACTTCCCTAGAGTGTTGAAGGAGGTTTTGACCATAGGAAGATCGGAAACGCATCCTTCCCACCATCTTGATTAATTCAGGATGTAATCCATGAATACCAAGATCTATACAAGTTCTTTCACCAATTTCGATGATTTCTTCATCAATATTTTTTTCCGTTTTGGCAACCACTTCCTCTATTCGTGCAGGGTGTATCCTTCCATCCTGAACAAGACGGTGCAGTGATAACCTGGCAATTTCTCTTCTAACAGGGTCGAATCCTGAAATAATAATGGCTTCAGGGGTATCATCAACTACAATTTCCACTCCTGTGGCAGCTTCTAGTGCTCTGATATTTCTACCTTCTCTACCGATGATTTTACCTTTAACATCATCACTCTCAATATTAAACACGGACACACAGTTTTCTATTGCATGCTCTGTAGCTGTTCGCTGAATGGTATCCAAAACAATCTTTTTGGCTTGTTTGGTAGCACTTAATTTGGCTTGATCCAGGATGTCTTTGATATGTGATGAGGCTTTAGTAGCTGCTTCATCTTTAAGCATTTCTATCAATTGTTCCCTTGCTTCTTCCCTAGTAAGTAAGGCTACTTTTTCAAGATCGGTAATGCGTTGATGAGTTACTTTATCCAGTTCATCTTTTCGTACCTGAACGGCATGCAACTGGGCATTGAGGTTTTCTTTTTTACTATCGAGCTCAGCTTCCTTCCTTTTGATTTGCTCCATCTCCTTAGATAGGATCTGCTCACGTTGTTTAAGTTTATTCTCATTGGTGATAAGAATATTCTTCTTTTTACCTACTTCCTCTTCAAAATCTGATTTTAGCTTAAGGTATTTTTCCTTGGCTTCCAGAATCTTGTCTTTTCTTATACCCTCTGCAGTTATTTCTGCCTCACGAACAAGGCTGCGCGCTTTTTCGCGAGCCTCGTCTTCTATTTTCTTACTGTTATTTTTAATAATTAATCCTGCCAGGAAAGCCCCGATCAAAACGCCAATTGCGCCGGATAGTATTATGTATATTGAAATTCCCATAGATATATTTGAGTTTATCTACCGGACAGAATGGGTAACTTCGTTGTTAGGCCGAATGCGACTATAATAGATCAGAGCAATGATTCAAGATTTTGGTTCACCTGTTGAAGTACATGCTTGACTTGCTCAGTACCTTCCGTTTGGTCATCCTTAATTTCAAGGAATTCAACCATGCAATCGAAAGCCACCATTGCCAACAAGTCCTGACGATCCTCCAGTCCAAATTCCTCTCTGTACTTTTTTATTTTATCGTTAATTAATTTACCTACCCTTCTGATTCTGGCTTCCTCATCGGTCTTCACTTTCATTGGATATTCTCTATCCCCAATTTTAATTCTTATCGAAAGTGTATCCATATTATTCAGACAGGTAAGTAATAATTTTATCGATTTCTTTTATATAGTCATCAATTCTCCCCTTCAATTCAGCAGACGCTTTATTTTCTACCGGTATGTTTCTTACAATTTTACTAATTTTAATTTGATTTTTAAAATCTTCGAGTGCTTCTTCCTGCTCTAACAGTTTCTTTTGGTAGGCCAAAAGTTGATTTTTGAGGGCAGTATTTTCCTGTTCAAGGAACTTTACCTTTTTTTCAACCTGTTCAGACAGGCTCTCTAATCTTTGAAGCTCCTCATATACCTTCATATTATTTTCTAATCAAAGCACCAGCATTTTTTTCGAAGGTTTGCATTAATTTCCCCATGGTTTTGTCAATAACCTTATCTGTAAGGGTTTGCTGATTGTCCTGAAGGTAGAAACTTAAGGCATACGCCTTCTTTCCTTCCTCCAATTTATCCCCTTTATACATGTCAAAGACATTAATTCTTTTCAACAATTTGCCTCCAGCCGTGGTAGCCAATTGTTTAATTTGATCAAAGGTGATCTCTTGATCGATTACTAGGGACAAATCCCTTCTAACTTCAGGGAACTTTGATATTTCCTGAAATTTCCCCTGAGATTTAGCCAATTTGGTAAGCCTAGTCCAGTCAAGCTCTGCAAAATAAACTTCCTGCTTGACATCCGCCAACTTACCAACCTCTGGAGATAAAAGACCTATATGACCTACAGGCTTTTTATTCACTACTAATTCCAAGCCAAATAAATAGGGGCTGGTTTCAATAACATTCACCTCTTGATTGGAGATATTTAGCTTTGTTAACAAAGCTTCCACTACAGCATACAAATCTGTAAAAGTGACAGCTTTCACTGCCTGCATCCAATTTTCACGCGTAGCATTTCCGGTTAGAAAAAGAGAAAGCCTTTGCCCTTCGTCATAACCCTCAGAGCCTTTTGCGTAAACAGTTCCAAACTCAAACAATTTCAGGTCCTTCTGCCTTCTGTTAATATTGTGAGCCAACACTTCCAAGCCAGTAAACAATAAGCTTTGGCGAAGCACTCCCAAATCCTCACTTAGTTTATTTAAAATAACTACGTCCTTTTCCTGATCAAGGAAGGATGCTTGGGTGGCATAACTTGATTTGGTAAGGGAATTGGTCAGTATTTCACTATAACCTATACCTGCCAACATTTCAGAAACCCTGTATTGTAATTTGTTTGTGTCCTTTTCTGGGTGCTCAGCAAGGAAATCAGCTTGATAATCCTCTTTTAAAGGTATGGATTCGAACCCATATATTCTTAGCACTTCCTCAATGATGTCGGCCTCTCTGGTCACATCCACTCTATACGGTTTTACCACCGCAACAAAACCAGACTCGGTTTCATTACTTACCTTAATCTCCAGAGATTCAAGAATTTCTTTAATCCTTTCTTTACCTATTTCTTGTCCTATCAATCTATCGACATGTCGGTAACTGACTGGAATTTCGAAATCTGCAACTGGATCTGGGTAGATATCAGTGATTGGAGAACTTACAACGGCGCCGGTTAGCTCCTTGATAAGCAAAGCTGCCATTTTCAAGGCAAATACAGGCATATTGGGATCAGTACCTCTTTCAAAACGGAATGAAGCATCTGTTTTGATACCATGGAACTGAGCTCCTTTTCTAACTACATCCGTTCCGAAGCATGCACTTTCAAGAAAAATTGTAGAAGTTTGCTCACTTACTCCAGAATCAAGTCCGCCTAGTGTTCCTGCAATACAAAGTCCTTCTGATTCATCACAAATCATCAATTCTTCTCCAGACAACTCTCTTTCTTTCCCATCCAAAGTGACGAATTTCGTTCCTGAAGGCATTCTTTTCACCTCTATCTTGTTTCCCTGTATTTTGTCCGCATCAAATGCATGCAAGGGCTGACCCAAGTCATGAAGGATGAAATTGGTAATATCTACAACATTGTTGATAGGTTCAAGACCAATCGCTTTAAGGTAATCTTGAAGCCATTTTGGAGAGGGCGCAACCTTAACATTACTAAGCGTCAGGCCTGAATACCGTGGACAATCCTCGTTATCAGCTACACTAACTTCTATGATTCGGTCTGAATTGTCAATGGTAAATGCATCAACATCTGTCAGTACCAAGTCCTTTTTTAAAAGTGCTTTCAAATCTCGGGCTACCCCCAAATGGGAAGCGGCATCTGCACGATTTGGTGTTAAACCAATCTCTAGCACTTCTGTTTGTTTTATATCAAACAGTGGTCCTACAGGACTGCCATTTGGAAGATCAGTATCTAACACCAAAATTCCGTCATGCCCTGCACCAAGACCTAGTTCATCCTCTGCACAGATCATACCCAAAGAAACTTCTCCGCGAATTTTAGCTTTTTTAATTTCAAATGATTCTCCGGACAAAGGATACAATATGGCACCAACGGTGGCCACGGGTACTTTCTGGCCTTTGTCCACATTCGGCGCACCACAAACTATAGGTACAATTTCATTGCCTAAATCTACTTTTGTTAGGCTAAGTTTATCTGCATTAGGGTGAGGCTCACAGCTTAGCACTTCCCCCACTACTACGCCATTAAGGCTTCCTTTAACTGATTCATAGGTCGTTACCCCTTCTACTTCCAAGCCACCTGCAGTAAGCAGATCAGCAATTTCTTTGGTAGACAGATCGAACGGTATATAATCTTTGAGTCGATTGATCGAAATTTTCATTATTACGGTTTTGACTAAGATACAAATTTACAATAAATGACCTCTCCTAAAAGGTTATTTATCGTAATTTTTCTCCCCTGCCCTAATGGGGATTTCTAAAATATTCTCACGGGGTGGAATTGGGCACGCAAAATCAGGATTATAAGCGCAATACGGGTTATAGGCAAGGTTAAAATCAATGGTAATAGAGGAAGATCCATCTTGTCGTAGGTTGATATAACGTCCTCCTCCGTAAGTTTCATCGGCACTTGTTCCGTCGGCAAAAGCCAGGAAGAAGTTTCTCAAATCATTTTCATCCTCTGCCTGTAGCAAAAGAAGTCTGATTGTTTCGCCTTTTAATTCAAATTCTACAAAAGAATGCCTGATATACCTTTCTAAGGTCCCATCAGTCATAGGTATTTCCACAATTCTTTTGTTTTGAACAGGTACAAGCCTCCCTCTTACTTTATAAGCCGGGTCAATTGGAAAAAAATCCAATGAATCAAGTTCTTTTTTTTGTTCTTCCTCTAATGGCGAATCAATATTGAACTTCAGAAACTTAAATTGCCGCTCTCTTTCTGCCGCTATATTTTCTTTATAAAGCTCGGGATCCGTTGTACCTGTAAAGGTATAGATCAGTGAACCAAGGACTACCGTACCCACTAAAGCCAGTAATAAATAATTTTTATTCATAGTAATTTAGATCATGCTTTCATCTGCAAAGCTAAAATAGCCAACATCTGTGAAAATTACATGATCCAACACCGGAAGCTCTAAATTTTTACCCACCAAGCAGAGTCTTTTAGTGAGACTAATATCTGCTGAAGATGGTTTTAGGTTCCCTGAAGGATGGTTATGAACCAAAATAATGGCACTTGCTAAATTTTCCATGCCGTATTTAAAAATCAATTTAGGATCGGCGATAGTCGCAGAGGTCCCCCCTTGGCTGATCAATTGCTTTTTGATAACCACATTGCTACGATTTAAAAACAAAACATAAAAATACTCAATTGCCTCGTCTAACAACTCCGGACGCATTAGGGCATAAACATCTGCCGAGGAGGTTATTTTTACTTTCTTCTGAGGCTCTGAGCCCTTCCTTCTTCTTCCCAGCTCGAGCGCACTTACTATACTTATTGCTTTGGCCTCCCCTATGCCTTTGAATTTCTTCAAATCATTTACCGACAACCTCGCAAGTTGGGCCAAATCATTATTGACACTGTGTAATATGTACTTGGAAAGGTCCACGGCGCTAAGATTACGGGACCCCGACCCTATAAGAATGGCGATTAGTTCTGCATCCGTAAGCTGAGACTTACCTCTCAACAAAAGCTTCTCTCGAGGCCGATCCTCTTCAGCAAGGGCAGATATCCTGATTGACCTGTAATCCTCCATAGGCAAAAAACGAATAGATCCATTTAATGAAAAAGCCCTATTTAACCGGTTTTGTTGGCACACACAAAAATATAAATACCTGATTACTTAGGGTATATCCTCTAAAAATATAAAAAAATAGGCATAAAAAAAACCTTGCTAAAAAGCAAGGTTTAAATTTCTTGTAAAACGAACTCTTAAAGTGCGTTCACAAACCTAGTCAATTTTGACTTTTTGTTTGCAGCATTGTTTTTATGAAGAACGTTCTTCTTAGCCAGCCTGTCCAACATGGAAGTAACCTGGTTTAAAAGTGCCTGAGCTTCCGCCTTGTCTTCAGTATTTTTCAATCTTTTGATGAAAGTCCTGGTGGTTTTGGCCTGGTACCTGTTTCTTAACCTTTTGGCTTCATTTGCACGAATTCTCTTTAAAGCCGACTTGTGATTTGCCATATTATATATAATTAACTTTTCCTTTTTTGCTTAATATTGGATCGCAAATTTAGCTGTTTTATTTTTAATTGCAAAACAATTAAGTAAATATGCCTAAATAGAAGATTTCAAAATCTACAATTTTTTCACTATTTTGAATTTGTGATATTACATTCAAATTTAAAAAGAAGATGGATACTGTGTTTTTCCCTTTTAATGGCCTGTAGTTTTCAAGAGCTTTCGGCTTGGGGATTTTATGCACACCGGCTGATCAACAGACAGGCTGTATATTCACTACCGCCAGAACTAATGGTGTTTTTCAAGCCACACCTGACCTATATCACCGACAAGGCCGTCAACCCTGACAGGCGAAGGTATGCCGTTAAAGGTGAAGCTGAAAAACATTATATAGATCTCGATATATATGGAGACAGTGCTGTTTACAAGCTCCCAAGATTCTGGAAAGATGCCAAAGCAATGTATGGAGAAGACAGTTTAAGAAAATACGGAATCTCACCTTGGAGCACTTACGAAACATTTAAAAACCTAAGCTATGCCTTTGAACGAAAAGATGTACAAGCAATTCTTAGACTAGCAGCCGACTTAGGTCATTATTTGGGAGACATCAATGTCCCTCTACACAGTACACAAAACTACAATGGACAGAACACCGGACAATATGGTATTCATGGTTTCTGGGAAAGTAGGCTTCCGGAATTGTACGCTACAGAATATGATTTCTTTGTAGGCAAGGCCAGTTACGTTCCTTCCCCTCAACTAGAAATTTGGAAAGCGATAGAAATTGCCCACCATGCTTTAGATTCTGTTTTTGGGTTTGAAAAAGTATTGACTCATGAATTTCCTGATGACAAAAAGTACAGTTATGAGGACAGAGGCAATATTACTACCAGGGTTTACTCAAGAGAATTTAGCAACGCCTATCATCAAATGCTAGGCGGTCAGGTAGAACGACAAATGAGACGCACCATAAAATTAATTGCTGACTTCTGGTACAGCGCATGGATCCTGGCAGGGCAACCGGATCTTGGGGACCTGAATCCTGATAAGATGCAGGTCCCGTATGAAAATGACAGTAGCTATACTCCTCGAGATTCATTAAAGCACATCAGAGAGCATCGAGCTTATATTATTGATCCAGAAGTACTTTTTTGGAAGAATTCAGGTAAGTATTTATACTTTTGGCAAGCCTTTCAAAAGTATTGCGAAAGACGTCCTCGTTTTCTTCCAGTAGGGTAACTCTAAAACCTCTTAAATCAGAACAAAAGGAACTTACTGGAACCACACAGATTTTTTCGGAAGCAAGCAAGTTATAAACAAACCTTTTATCGTTTGGCATGTCCTTTTCTTGTAACCATTTTTCTAGGTGTACTTTAATAGCATCGTCCTCTACAGGGAGAAATTGATCTTCCTCCAATACTCCTTCGTCAAAAATAACTGTATTGTAGAATGCTCCTTTAGTTTTATTAAACTTAATCCCTTTCACATTTCCCAGCACCTCTTCCATTATCCTACTCCTTGTCCCTATAGCTGCATTTGCAGTAACTCGGTATTCTTTATAGGCAGGGTGGCTCATGATCTTTGGTATGGCCAACTGAGGCAAAGTGGTAGAGCACACTTCTATCATTTTGGCATTTTCCAGCGTTATACAGAGTTTGGTAAACTCTTCGGAAGTATGCTTGTTGTAAAACTCCATCCAACCGCATCTGGATCCAGGCCAAGGAAACTCTTTTGAAATGCCTTTTAAAGATATTCCAGGCAAGTCATCTCCTAAAATCTCAGCTAGACCAATGGCCTCATAGCCATTATAGGTTATATTCTGATATATTTCATCTGCAATCAAAAGCAAGTTGAATTCTCTGGCAATCTCCACGAACCGATCCAGTACTTCTCTTGGATAAACCATTCCAGTAGGATTGTCCGGATTGATGATAAGTATACCTACAACAGATGTATTGTACTTGACTTTATTGTACAAATCCTCCATATCAGGATACCAGTTGTTGTCAGGATCCAATTTATAAGTCAATGGTGCCGAATTGGCATGCGCAGCCTCGGCAGAACTGTGCGTTGAATAAGCAGGAGATGGGCCGATTATCCTGGCTGTAGGAGTAAGAAACTGGTACAACTTGGCAATTCCATCTCCTAACCCATTAAAAAAGAGGATATCTTCAGAACCAATTTTAACGCCCCCTTTTTCGTTGTTCAAATCAGCAAGAAACTTCCTTGTCTCGAGCATGCCTTTACTATCCGCATAGCCATAGCTATGGTCATCCTGAACGAGTTCAGAAACAATGGCCTTCATCCAGTCCGGTATGGTATTGTTCTTCTGTATTGGGTCCCCTATATTCTCCCAAGTAATACTGTACCCGAGGTCTTCGATCAGACGTGCCTTTTTGACAATCCCCCTAATCTCATAATTCAATTCTTCAGCGCCTGGACGCAATAGCAATTGTCTCATCATAATCAAACGTGCTCCTAGCTTTAAAACACAAATAAACAAAAAACGAAAATAAACTGAGCGAAAATTATAAAAAAGGAAGGGCTATAGCTCAAAACTTTTATTTATCTCTCTTCATTTACGCTCTGTTCTGTAATAGCTAGCAAGCCCTATAATAAAAAAGTGCTAAAAAAATCCCCTTTGCTACAGCAAAGCGAAACAAAGGGGACCTATCAAGTAATGGGTACTTATTTAAGTTTTTTGTATTTAATCCTTTTAGGCATCAAATCACCCAAACGTTTTTTCTTATTTTCTTCGTAATCTGAGAAATTCCCTTCAAACCAATAAACACTACTGTCACCTTCGAAGGCCAGAATATGTGTACAGATCCTATCCAAAAACCACCTATCGTGGGAAATAACCACGGCACAACCAGCAAAATTCTCAAGTGCTTCTTCCAAAGCCCTAAGTGTATTTACATCCAGATCATTGGTAGGTTCATCAAGCAATAACAGGTTACCGCCTTTTTTTAAAGTCATCGCAAGGTGAACACGGTTTCTTTCACCACCCGAAAGAACTCCAACTTTTTTCCCCTGATCAGATCCTCCAAAATTAAATCTGCTCACATAAGCTCTGGAATTCACTTCCTTATTTCCCAACTGCACAAATTCATTGCCTTCGGAAATGGTTTCATAAACCGTTTTATCAGGATCCAGAGTGTCATGCTCTTGATCGACATAGGCGATTTCTACTGTTTCTCCAATTTCAAAATGTCCGGCATCAGGTTTTTCATCACCAGTAATAAGATTGAAGAGGGTAGATTTACCAGCACCATTTGGACCAATCACACCTACAATTCCACCTTGAGGCAAAGAAAAGGTTAGGTCATCAAATAGCAACTTGTCTCCAAAAGCTTTAGAAACCCCTTTTACTTCAATAACCTTACTACCTAATCTAGGACCTGGAGGGATATACAATTCAAGCTTGGATTCCTTTTCTTTGGCATCTTCTCCGACCAATTTATCGTAGGCATTAAGCCTTGCCTTGCCTTTAGATTGCTTGGCTTTAGGCGACATTCGAATCCACTCTAATTCTCTTTCGAGCGTCTTCTGTCGCTTTGATTCTGTCTTCTCTTCCTTTTTTAACCTTTCTTGCTTTTGTTCCAACCAGCTAGAATAATTCCCTTTCCAAGGAATTCCTTCACCCCTATCCAGTTCAAGTATCCAGCCGGCAACATTATCAAGAAAATACCTATCGTGGGTAACCGCTATAACAGTTCCCTTATAATTTTTCAAATGTTGCTCCAACCAAAGTACTGATTCTGCATCCAAGTGATTGGTAGGCTCATCAAGCAACAATACATCTGGTTCTTGGAGAAGTAAGCGGCAAAGAGCTACCCTTCTTTTCTCACCACCTGACAAATTTCCCACCATTGCTTCAGCCGGAGGAAGACGCAATGCATCCATGGCTTTTTCTAGCATTGTTTCCAATTCCCAAGCGTTGGCTGCATCAAGTTTTTCCTGAACATCTCCTTGCTGATCGATCAACTTCTGCATGGCATCCGGATCTTCCATAATCGCAGGATCCATGAACTTTTCGTTGATCGCTTCAAATTCTTTTAGCAAATTAACAGTCTCACTAACAGCCTCTTCAACCACCTCTTTTACCGTTTTGGTAGGATCCAATACTGGTTCTTGCTCCAACATGCCCACCGAATAGCCTGGGGAAAATACTACCTCACCTTGAAATTCAGTTTCTACTCCAGCAATAATTCTAAGCAAGGAACTTTTTCCTGAACCATTGAGTCCAAGCACACCGATTTTAGCACCATAAAAAAACGAAAGATAGATATCTTTAAGTACTTTTTTCTGCGGAGGGTATACTTTTGAAACACCCGCCATAGAAAAAATTATTTTTTCATTACTCATGGTTAATTTCCGTTTTAATTAAATAGCAAAGATGGTAAAAAATCGGCTTTCTTAGGATAAATGGAGCATATTTAATTAATTTGCAGAAATCCGTACCACCACTAAATATTTACAACCAATCTTTAAATCATGACTGAGCATCCATTTGGATATATTATAGGAGAAAAAATCTATCTGAAAGGCTTTTTAGGCCAGGAAGATCGTGTAATAGGAGAGGTTAAAGAAGACGAAGCCTCTACCTTCCGGTATTTCGAAGATAGATTTGAAGCTGTAAAACAAAAGGTAGAAAAACTAAAAAGTGATATTCAGGAGAATCAAAATAAAGGTTCTTTTCTGATGAAACTGATCCACCTTAAATCCTCCCTAATGACATTTGATGGATTGGGAGATTTCCCTGCCCTGATAAAAGAATTGGAAGAACAAGAGGCTTTTCTTGAAGAAATCATTCAATCCAACAGACAAAAAAACCTGGAGATAAAGAAAGAGCTTATCCAAGAGGCTGAAAAGTACAAGGAAAGCACTGACTGGAAAGAAACTTCAGAGGTCTTCAAGGAATTGAAGCTAAAATGGCTTAAAACCGGCCCTGTAGAGAAAGAATTCGAAGAAGAGATCAATGAACAGTTTCAGGACATTTTAGACGTTTTTTACGGCAACCGTAAAAACTTTTTTGACGGACTGGCATTACAAGCAGAACAAAACATCAAGGTTTACGAAAACCTGTTGGAACAAGCCAGAGAAGCGCATGACATGGCAGATGTAAAAACTGCCTTTGAGATCAGTAAGAAGATTCAAAAGGAATGGAAGACCTCAGGTCGTGTTCCTGCTTCAAAAAGACAGCCTATTTGGGATGAATTTTCCAAATTAAACAACCGCATATTCAGCAAGTTCAAACGAATGAGTCAGAATATGCCAAAACTCAGCCCCGGACTTATCATTAAAAAGATCGAAAGATGGTCTGAGGAAATGAGACTAATGTCTAAAGGACCTGTTGATGAGAGCAAAGTCAACCACGCAAAGAAGCTGCAGGCTGAGTGGAAAAAACTTCCTCCAAAAAAACCAAGGAATGCACAACAAAGTATTGGTACTTTCGTATTCTTTTCAGAAATCATTTTTGAAAAATCATTCCTTGAAAATCTTTGCCATTCCAAATATGAAGGATTTGCTGACATGACCGATGCTGAGCAAAACACCCTTAAAGTAAACTTACTGAAGGACCTAATTGCACGGGATGAGCGAGAACTAATTACAGTAAAAGAAAATGCGGAAAACTTCCGAAGCCAGGAAGGCGAATTTGACCAAATGATGCGGAAAAAAATCGCTGCCCACAAACGAAAGGTTGATGTCAAGAAAAGTATTTTAAAAGAACTTACAAACAATTAATGCGTAAATGTTTTAGTTTAAGAAAGTATTTCTATTTTTGCACCCCTTTAAGGGGATCTTTAAACTTGTGTAGATTATGTATTGGACTTTAGAACTTGCCTCCTATTTGGAAGACGCTCCGTGGCCAGCCACCAAGGATGAGTTAATTGATTTTGCTATTCGCTCTGGAGCACCTTTAGAGGTTGTCGAAAACCTCCAAGAGCTCGAAGACGATGGTGAACCTTATGAAAACATTGAGGAAATATGGCCTGACTATCCAACAAAAGACGATTTCTTCTTTAATGAAGACGAATATTAAGTACCAAGCCTTCTCTTTTTTTAAGTGAAGGCTTTTTTACTCCTTATATCCGTAAAGCCTTTTTTAGTTTCACCATTCCTTTTTTACTAACAGGTAGCTGCGTTCCATCTTTAAGAAAGATAAGGTAGTTTTCTTTTTGGTAGGGCTCAATTTTGCTTATTACCGAGATATTCACCAGATGAGAACGGTGGATGCGGATGAAAGCATGTGGATCAAGCATTTTTTCGTAATAAGCCATCGTTCCTAATTTCAGGTAAACTTTCCCTTCCGAATTGATCCTTACGTAATCCCCATCAGAACTAAATGATACAATATTATTTGCGTTGATTACTTCTATCCTATTGCCTGTCTTTACAACAACCCTCTTTAAAAACCCATCTTCAGGCAAATCCTCCCTTACCTTACCCATTTTAGCCTGAGTAGAAAGCCCCGTCTCCTCAATGCTTCTTCCTATAGCTTGGGCCAACCTGTCTTTAGAGAATGGCTTTAAAAGGTAATCAATGGCTTGCAATTCAAAAGCCTTGATCGCATAGCTATCATAGGCAGTGGTAAAAATCACTTTGGGAGGATTCTCTAAAAGCTCCAATAGTTCAAAGCCGGTTATTTTAGGCATTTCTATATCCAAAAACAGCAAATCAGGTTTAAGTTCTCCTATCGCTTTGAAGGCCTCAAAGCCATCGTTACATTTTCCCAGTACTTCGATATCAGGAAAATCGGCCAAATAATCCTGAAGTAAATCCTGGGCCAAGGGCTCATCATCAACAATCAAACATCGTATCATCTTAATTGAGGTATTTTTAAGGTAGCGGTAAACTGACCGTCGACTTCCTGATATTCAAGCAAATCTTTACGGCCAAAAACAAGAAATAATCTTCTCTGTAGACTTTCCAACCCAAAACCAGTTCCAGAGGCCTGACCTAAATCACCATCACAGGGATTATGTACGGAAATCAGGAGATCATTGTCCTTCTGACTAACATCAATTTGGATTAAAACATCACCAGTAACACCATAAAGCCCATGCTTTACTGCATTTTCGACAAGCCCTTGCACCATTAAAGAAGGTAATTTTAAAGTGGATGGATTTTCAGGTAAATTTATTTCATACTTCAACCTATGGCCAAACCGAATTTTTTCCAATTTAAGGTATTGACCAATGATTTTCATTTCATTATCCACCTGCTCCCACTTTTTTGGATCCATCTTCAGATTTCCTCTATAAAAATCAGCAAGACCCTGAACCATCTCTCTAGCCCTCTCTGGATCTCTTACCAATAAGGCATTGATGGAATTTAAACTGTTAAAAAGGAAATGGGGCTGCATTTGCTGACGCAGGTAATGAAGTTCAGCATCAGTGGACAGTTTCTGCCGAATCTCCTCTTGTTGAAGCATATTTAAATCTTTGGTACTGGACTTGTCCGACAAGACAATTAATCCTATAAGATGCAGTAGTAAAGTAATAACTGTGCCCCTAAGAAAAATAGTAGTGTCAAAAAGTGCAAGAGCATCGGTATATTCCAACCAACCGGACTCCCATAACAATCGATTCAAAAAGGTAAGTATACCCGCTATAGTGAGAGAAAATAAAATTGTCGGCCAACTTTTTATCTTTCCAACAGGATAATAATTCAACATTAACCTTATAAGAAAAACACCTATTCCAAGAGTGATGGTGCTAAGCAAGGCATCAACAGTACTCCACTCCAAGTTACCTTGCCAATAGTAGGTACTGCCAAAGACCCCAGCAAAAACCGTCAAAAGAAAAATCACATGGTCTCCATAATTATCATTGATCAAATAGGATTCATGTGATTTTTCCATAGCGGGTTATATTTTAGTAGGAAGTAATTTCTATCCCTCCAAAAAGGACTGTTCCTGTAAGGATTAATCTCTTTTCAGGGGATTGGGTATTTGCCTGCTGTCCATACCTTTTATCATCTATACCTGCTGCCAGGTTACTCACGCCCAACTGCACATCCCAGTGCGGAGGCACAATTAATTTTAATCCACCAAATGCGACCGAAACCTTCAATACCGCCTGGTCTTGAATATCAGCATGCATTAAGTCTATATTCGAACCACCAAAAACACTGGTTACTTCTCCCCCTTTAAAGTTCTTGGACATAACCTTTCGCTTTATCCCGGTAAGAAAGGCATCTACTTTTATGTAATTAGAACTGTCATGACCTAAGGTACCTAAATCCTCGGAAGTACTTTGGTCAAAGCCCTTTTCCCATCCAGCCATATTAAAGGGCTTGGATCTGTTTTTCTTAACAATAATGTATAACCCCAATACAATCAATCCTATAGGAAATAACAATGCACCTATGTGGTAGGGAAGAAAAAACGTGTTTCTCAATAGGAAAAAACCACCTATTAAAATCATGATTATAGAACCTGTATTCTGAAATCTACTTTTATAGCCTGTATAAATCCCAATTGCAATTAATATCATAGGCCAAGAAAAAATCCAATATGGGATAAAAAAACCCAACTGCTTTAACAATAGTAATGACCCTATTACTAAAATCAATACCCCTAATACGAAATTTCCATTTCTTTTATCATTCATGGTTTTATTATTTATTTGATGATTGAAAGGTAGGTCAATCAAATCCCAATAAATAGACTGCTTCGCCTAACGAAAAAAAAATACCGATGAACGACCTGATTTAACTGTTAATTGGCTTTACCATTTAAGCCAATTAAATAATCAGCATAACTCAAATCTTCAGGTGTGGTTAATTTAATATTTTCTGGATTCCCTGCAATCAAATGTACTTCCCACCCCATGTTTTCATATACAGTAGCATCGTCAGTAAAATAGGATTTTTCTTCAGTGCTGAATGCTTTTTTTATTTTATTCAATTGGAATGTTTGTGGGGTCTGTACTAATCGGTAGTTGTCTCTATTTTTGAATTGAGAAGATCCATTTGAATCAATACTTCTTATGGAATCTTTTAAAGGCACCACAGCGATGGCACTTCCATATTTGGCTGCTGCTGTAAAGCTCTTGTGAATCACCTCCTTAGATACAAACGGGCGTACCCCATCATGAATAGCCACCAAGCCTTCCTTCTCCGCTATGCTATCCAATCCATTCTGAACAGATCTAAACCTACTAGCCCCTCCTTTTACTAGTTTATGTGGGACATTGAAACCAGATTTCACGCATAAACCCTTCCAATATTCAAATTGATTCTCAGGCAATACCAAAACTAGATGAAGCGCTTCATCATAAGCCTTGAATTTTTTCAAGGTGTGCATCAATACAGGTAAACCACCTATGGGCAAAAATTGCTTGGGTATATCTCCTCCCATCCTTACTCCTGCTCCTCCTGCAACTACAATGGCATATTTTTCTTGATCCTTTAGCATAGCTTCTATCAACTTACCAGAAGTTTAGAACATACCAATGCGGACAACACTTCTTCTTGACCACCATAAGCTACTTTCATGTTCTTGTCATAAGCCTCTACTTCCAAAATCTCTACCTCTACACCTAAAGCCAGGCCTTTGCTATTGAGGTACTTTAAAAACTCATCAGAAGTTTTGCTTAAAGCCTTTAAAGTCACCAGTTCATTGGGTTGGCAATCTGAAAGCAACCTAAATTTTTGTGTGGCAATTTCTCCATTACTTGTAGGTATAGGCGAGCCGTGTGGATCCCGTTCAGGGTAGCCTAGAATTTCATCCATTCTGTCAAAGAAGGCATTGGACTGAATATGCTCTAGTTGTTCGGCTATCTCATGTACCTCTTCCCATCCAAAGCCCATTTTCTCAACCAAATACATTTCTGTTAGCCTGTGCTTCCTAATAATTATGGCAGCCATTTTTCTGCCTTTGGCTGTAATTTTAAGCGGCTTGTATTTTTCATACTCCAGCAAACCCATTCCGGCTAATTTTTTAACCATGCTGTTTACGGAAGGCAGACTGACTTCTAAAGCCTGGGCTATACTAGTAGTGTTAACGTCATCAGTCGCTATGGCTTGATTAAAAATTACTTTAAGGTAATTCTCTATGGATTGGCTATTGGTCATTCTTTAATTATTTCAAAACAAAGATAAAAAAATATTGAAATATATTTGTTAGTCAAATCTAACTATTTAAATTTGTCTCGGCTAAATTAAAGATGAAGCTAACTAAACACAAGTTTTTATAAGTGATACCCATTCATTTAAGAATTGATGAAGGATTATTAATCACATGATTACTCAAAAAAATAAATTTTAAAAGATAATATAAAATGTTTGACATTATTGTTGACTACCTAAGTAGTATTTCTCCGGCATACGCTGCTTTGATTGCAACCACATTTACTTGGTTTGTCACCGCCGTTGGAGCTGCTTTCGTGTTTTTCTTTAAGAAAATGAACAGGCCTTTCCTAGACACAATGATGGGATTTACCGGTGGAGTAATGATAGCTGCCAGCTTCTGGAGTCTTTTGGCACCAGCCATCAATATGAGTGAAGGAGAGAGCTTTGTTAAAGTTATGCCTGCAGCCATAGGTTTTTTAGGAGGCGCATTGTTTATTTTTGTTTTGGATAAAATCCTGCCTCATGTCCATATCAATTTCAAGAAAACAGAAGGTATCAAAACCCCTTGGCAGAGGACAACCCTATTGGTTCTTGCCATTACAATGCACAATATTCCTGAAGGATTAGCGGTAGGTGTTTTGTTTGGAGGAGCAGCCTCTGGTGTTCCTGAAGCAAGCATTGCAGGAGCTGTTATTTTAGCAATAGGCATAGGCTTACAAAACCTCCCTGAAGGAGTCGCAGTGGCTGTTCCACTGAGAAGAATGGGAATGAGCAGAAGAAAGAGCTTTTTGATGGGACAGGCCTCTGCCCTGGTAGAACCAGTTGCAGGTGTATTGGGCGCCGTAGCTGTTTCACTTTTCACTCCCATTCTGCCATATGCTTTGGCATTTGCTGCAGGAGCCATGATATTTGTTGTGATAGAAGAAGTAGTACCTGAATCCCAGCAGGATGGCAATACCGACATGGCCACAATGGGCTTTATCGGTGGTTTTATCATCATGATGGTTTTAGATGTAGCCCTCGGTTAAGCCAGGCCTATTTCCCTTGGCACACTTCTGGGTTTACAGGATATGGCAAAGGATCTCCTTTCAGCCCCGCTATGACATTCTCTACAGCGCACCTGGACATTTCATCTCTGGTTTCTTTTGTAGCTGAACCTATATGTGGAAATACAACCGCATTCTCCATTTCCAATAGCGGATTGTCCTTGGACATGGGTTCAGGGTTTGTTACATCAAGGCCAGCTCCCCATATGATCCGCTGTCGCAAGGCTTCAGTAAGCTCATCTTCCTTATGTACGCCTCCACGTGCAGTATTGATAAATATTGCTGTAGGTTTCATTTTCTTGAACTGCTCCATCCCAAACATGCCTTTTGTTTCTGGGGTAAGTGCTGTATGTACGGAGACCACATCACTTTGAGCCAAAAGCTCATCCATACTTACCTTCTTAGCTCCAAGTTCTTTCTCTGCTTCATCATTTGTGCTTCGGTTGTGGTAGAGAATTTTCATTCCCCAGGATTGGGTAACAATTTTCGCAAGCTCTGTACCTATTCTCCCTAAACCAACAATCCCGAGGGTTTTCCCAGCTAAATCAAAGCCAAGGTCCTGGGTAGGCTGCGAGGCTCCCCATTCTCCCTTTTTTATTTTATTATGTAGGTAAAGCGCTTTACGAGCAACTGTCAACATCAGCAATAAGGCAGTTTCAGCAGTAGCTTTATTTAAAACATTGGGCGTATTTCCCACAGGTACACCATTTTCTGTAGCCGCTTTTATGTCCACTCCATCAAACCCTACTGAGTGAAGCGCAACAACTTTAAGGTGATTGCATTCTTTGAAAAAATCAGCATCCAGACCCGCTTGGCCAACGCTAATAAAAGCATCATGTCCTTTGCAAAACTGAATGGCTTGCCCCCTATCCAGTATTGGTTTTTCCTTCCACACGGTATAGGCAATACCTGCCTCATCAAGCAATTTAAAACCTATTTCAGGGATAATTTTATTTATAAAAACTTTCATAAAATTTCATTTTTCCACCTAATGGTGTTAGTGTAAAAAAATAATGACGGGATTATTCCCGCCATTATTGGTCATTATTTAACGTACCTAAAATCAAATTTTTGATCAAAATTCTTTAAAAAGGCAAGCATTAAGCCAATCACATTTTCGATATCCTCCTTACTAGCCGTTTCTACAGTAGTATGCATGTATTTTAAAGGCAATGAGATCAAAGCCGCTGGTACACCTCCATTGGAGTAAGCAAATGCATCTGTATCAGTACCTGTACTTCTTGAAGAAGCTGATCTTTGAAAAGGGATATCCTCTTTCTTAGCGGTATCAATGATTAAATCCAATAATTTTTTATGTACTGCAGCACCACAGGTTAGCACCGGGCCTTTTCCAGCAGTATAATCCCCACTGGCAATTTTGCTGTACATTGGAGCCGTAGTATCGTGACAAACATCAGTGATAATCGCCACATCAGGCTTAATTCGAGCAGCAATCATCTCCGCTCCTCGCAAGCCTATTTCTTCTTGAACAGCATTGACGATATACAAACCAAAAGGCAATTTAATATTGTCCTGCTTCAATAATCTGGCCACTTCCGCAATCATAAAACCACCGATGCGATTATCCAGAGCACGTCCAGTATAAAACTTTTTATTCAATTCGGTCAACTCATCCTTAAAAGTAATGACACAACCCACATGAACCCCCATTTCCAAGACCTCATCTTTTGACCTTGCTCCAATATCAATGAAAATATTTTCCATTTTAGGTGTCTCCTCTTTTGCTTTGTCTCTGACATGAATGGCTGGCCAGCCAAAAACACCAGGTACAATTCCTTTGTCGGTATGGATATTGACACGCATAGAGGGAGCGATCATATGGTCTGAACCACCATTTCTGATCACATAGATATAACCCTCTGGGGTGATATAATTGACAAACCAGCTAATCTCATCAGCATGGGCCTCTATAACTACCTTGTACTCTGCATCGGGATTGATGACACCTACTGCTGTTCCGTAAGGATCTGTAAAATAATCATCCACAAAAGGTTTTATATAATCCAACCAGATCTGTTGACCTGAAGCTTCAAAGCCTGTTGGTGAGGCATTGTTAAGGTATTTGTAAAGAAATTTTTCGTTAGTATCCATATATAGATTAAATTGTATTCAGTACTTGACCGCAAAATAGCTGCCATTAATCTCTGTACTGAATTCAGTGCAGAAAAAGCTATTCTATCAAATCAATTGGGATAAAGTTACAAACAAGATTGTTAGGGTAAAAATGGTGCTGGCATAAAGCATTAACTTTTCATAGATACCTATCTTTATGCCACTAGTCCATTCACTGTCCCTATCCAGGTCTTTTGCTATATTTGCCAATTTCAGTGCCGTTTTCAAATCAATCTCACTAAAAGCCAAATAAGCCGCTGCACCAGCATAATTATCCGCCACCGTATTTTTACCGGTCAGTAGTTCCTCTTCTATAAATTGTTGAATAATTCCATTTGTCCTTGTTTCAATAGGAAAATTGACCTCAGTATTATCACAAGATAAGTAAACCCGGGCATCGTGCTGTTGCAATTCAATATCGAAATTTAAAGTCTCATAAAAACGACTTGTTACGGAAGGAACCACTACAAATCGGGCTGCATCTTTATGGTAATCATAGTCATAAGTCCCATAAAGGGTAGTGTCAGAATTGAATATTACTACCCATTCTTTTGGATTGGGAATGGTAAAAATGGAGTAACTGCCAGCAGCCACTTTTTGACCTCCAACCATAACCTCATGGTCAAATCGTATTTTGGTACAATTCCCCGCTCCTGTGCGCCAGACTTTACCCCAAGGGACTAATCCTCCAAAAACCTCTCGCTTTCTGGCTGAAGGCCTTTCGTATTCAATTGCAATCAAGGTATTTCCCACAATCTGAGAAATACTCCCTTTGGGACTAAAAGAGGGAAAGTTAAAATCTACGCCTTGCCCTCTAACTTTAAAGGTTGCGAAAATTAGTATTGTCACAATTATAATATATCGCATCATTTTTAAATCTAAATGTATATGAATAATAGAAGGATATTTGGCTGAGTTTATTAACAGCTTAATTTTAAATAGGGAAAAGCAAACATCTCAATGGTCTCCTATTTTGTTATTATTTAATCGAGCTATTGAATGACAAAGCTTTATCAATCCAATATTCTAAATCAGAATCCCTATCAAATCCTTCTGGAATTATGAAAATATAGCCTTTCATAGGTCTACCGGTAAAATCCATTGGTAGGCAAACCTCTTTTTTTATCTCTGATTCGTAAGCTTCTGGTCCAATCTTCGCCATTAGAAGACTGTCTCCATATTTTTTATCAATATGGATGCCGCAACACATTTTACCATTGACCATAAAAACCAATCCTCCCATCATTTTCTTGTCAATAAAAAAGATTTTTTTTGTTTGTAGGAATTGTCGGATTCGATCGCCTAAATGTTCATCATATGCCATTTTTAAAAGGTACTAAATTCAAGTGTAAAAATTAAGTCCACCACAAAAAAATGACCCATAAACCATTAATAAACAAACTTATACAGAATACACCTACCCATCGTTGCTAAGCAAATAAGCAGTTGCCTTAATATCAATTGACCTAGGATGATAATGGGACAATGGTTCTCTATAAACCCCAGGAAATTTCATCAAGTATAAAATTGTACAACTGGTTTAGCTAAGTTTCCCTTCAGAAAAAAGCCTTCTGATTTCTTTCTTGTCAAACTTTCCAGTGCTGGTTTTTGGGACTTCATTGATAAAAACAAACACTTTTGGAATCTGGTATTTCACAAAGTCTCTTGATAAAAACGCAATTAATTCTTCCTCCGAAACCTCATCTTCCTTGTCCATTAAAACCATCGCAGCCAATGGCACCTCTACCCATTTATCGTCTGGAATCCCTATAACTGCTGCTTCTCTAATTTTAGGATGGGCCATTATTGCAGATTCCAGGGCCACGCTGGAGATCCATTCCCCTCCACTTTTAATAAGGTCTTTGATCCTATCCTTAATCTCCATATACCCATCTTCATTAATTGTACTTACATCACCAGTTTTAAACCAGCCATCATTTGTAAAGTTTTCGTGATTATTGGTCTTGAAATAAGCGCTAACGATCCAAGCTCCTCTTGTTTGCAGCTCCCCTATGGATTTACCATCATTTGGCGCTACCTTCCCATCATCTGTCACTACCCTTAACTCAACCCCAGGAAGCGGAATACCCTGATTGGCCCGAACGGCAACTTTTTCTGGGTAGGAAAAAGTGTCGTGTTTTGGCTGAAGTCGGCTGACGGTTGCCAAAGGAGAGGTCTCGGTCATCCCCCAGACTTGCACCCCTTTTACCCCAAAGTCTTTATCAAAGGCTTCAATAAGGCTTTTTGTCAATGCAGAACCACCAACAAGGTACTCTTCAAGCGCTAACTTTTCTTTCGGCGGATTCATCTTCAAAGCATGGTACACGCCCAACCAAATGGTCGGGACACCATTAGCTTTATTCACTTTCTCATCTATAAGTATTTGAATAATTCCCTCTGGCTTTAAATTTGAGGATGGCAAAACCATATCTGAGCCCGACAACAAACAGCTATAGGGCAAACCCCAGGCCATCACATGAAATTGGGGAATAATCAGTAAAACAATGTCTCGGTTATTGAAGTTAAAAGCATTTGGAGCCGTAATGGCAGATGCATGTAGGTAGGTGGATCTATGGGAATACAAGACTCCTTTTGGCAAACCTGTGGTTCCACTTGTATAACAAATACAGCAAGCGTCATTTTCATTGATTTCAGGCCATGCAAAATCATGGGATTGTTCTACTAACAAATCTTCATAATGCAGGGTATTAGGCAATGTGGTTTTGAAATCTTTAGGCGCATTTAATAGAATATAGCATTCTACCGTTTCAAGTAAAGGGGCTATCTTCTCTAAAAGATGGACCAACGTAGCGTCAACAAATATTACCTTGTCTTCAGAATTATTGATTATATACTCGGTTTGATTGTCTGACAAGCGAATATTTATTGGATGGCATATCGCTCCTACACCAGATATCCCATAGTACAATTCTACATGCACACCATGATTCCATGCAAAAGTGCCTACCATATCCCCTTTTGTGACGCCTAATTTCTTGGTCAAGGCATTGGCTAGCTTTTTACATCGCTTGTACATGTCACCAAAAAGGTACTCTTCACGGGTCCCATCAGGCAAATAACTGATAATTTTTTTATGATGATAAACACTGTTTCCATACTCAAGAATAGTATTTGTCGTGAGTGGGTAATTCATCATTAAGCCTTCCATTCTTTAATATTTTGGGTTTTATATTTTTAATTATTCTACTTACTATTGAAGATTACAGTAGCTTTCCTATGAAACCTACTCAAAAGAAAAAACCTATTCTCCATCATTATACAATGCTAAGAATAGGTTATTACTGGGTAAATGAAACCTGTTTAAATGGGTGATTTCACTAATGAAGTTGGTTGCGATTATTTTATTTTTTGATGATAACCCTAGAAGGGTTCGAGTAATACCTGGAAGACTTTTAAAAAAATATCCAATCCAATTAAAAACCCTTAGGAGCCAAATACTACAGGAAACCTGGTCCGAACAAGCAATAAGTTCACTCCTTTTCAAAATTATTTGGGTTAATGTTATATTTAATTTTAGACTTCCTACCTTAAATAGTCAAATCTAGGAGTAAATGCATCTCTACATTATCTTCATTACTAATCTACTGATTTTTTGAAGGGTACAAAATGATTTGTGGATACATGGTTAAAAAATACCCTAAACCGGCTACTCGGGCATCTAATTAGCAACCCTATCCAAATTCAGAGAGGAGATTGTCAAAAGGCCTTAACCTCGGTATTGCCTGTAGGCCACAATCACTTTGTGCGAGATCGGAATACTTTTAAAATAATTATTGATTTATCAATTGTAGCAGAATCCCTAATAGCCCAATAAATAAACAGAGGGGAGAGAAAAAATTCAGATCTGCTTTTCCAAATGGGGTGTTTTTAATTTTTTTGAAAAACCCCACATACTTAAAATCACCAATGGCTCTGAAAATAAATATCCCAGGGATAATCCATCCCCCATAAGTCATTACCCAAACAGGGATTGGGAGCTGTAAAAAACCTGATTTCAATAAATAAAAGAGGCCGAAAAAAGTTAAACCAAACCCAACAATTGCACTATCAATGTTTTTTGGATTTAATACCCTTTCACCACTTTCATTGGTGGGTAAGGTTTTTTCTAAACCCCAAGTTCCTCCAAAAGCCCAAGAAAAATGAATAATCCCAAGAACTGTAAAAATAGCAAATAGCACTAATGCGCCTATTGAATGCATGATTTTTTAATTTAAATTTCCCTACAAGGTTTCGAATTTAACTATTACTTGTCTTTCCTCTCCAATATTTCATTATAAAGGGTTGTAATGCTTTCAGTGGAAGGTTCTTTTCTCATATTGCCTACCTGTTCTTCGTGTGTAGCCTGCCACCTGTACAACCAGGAAGCACCCCATTTTTTATAATAATTTTCCTTTTGCTGGTAAACCTTATCTGTCAAAGCCTCTCCCAGACTTATGAATTCATACCCTCTCTTTTTTAACTCATTTATTAATTGAGGAAGATAATCTGCATTCAGTTTAGTGTCGTGGCATAAATATATTTGATTGACAGTACGCTGATAGTCCTTAAAAGCCAGGTCTTCAAAAAATTCAAAATAAGCCAAAGTTGTCCTCAAATATTCCTCTCCGATCTCTTTCGCTTTTTCAACCTCCCCTTTATCTAGGAAATCCTCATAGACAAAATTGAACATCCAGTCCACACTCTCCACTGTATAGGGCGTAATAGTATACCCATTATCTTTTAAGAAGTTTCTTACTTGCACATGTTGGACAGAATCTTCGCCTAAATCATTGAATGGAAACCTAAAGTATTGAAGGCTTTTATTGTATTTCTTAGCAAGTTGTCGAGTGATGGCTTCCCCATTTATAATTTCACTTGCATAGGCATCTACTCCTGTGATGGAATACCGAGCATGGCTAAATGAATGATTGCCTAAGGTTATGTATTCCTTTTGGGCCCAATCGTTTAGAAGTCCAAAGTTTCTGGTTATGGAGTCTGTACTATAAACACGTGCCTCGTTAATGAAAATGGCAATGGGTATTTCTAAGGAATCCAATTTCTGCATGAGAACAGATTGGAAGCCATCTTTTTCGAACCTGCGGGTGTTGGGAACATCATCAATGGTGATAGATACCATTTTTTGACAATTTGCCAACTGGCAAATCATTAAAAACCCCGTTAAGAATAAGTATTTCAAATTCAATTTATTCCATGATTTTAGTTACATGCTAAGTTCTTATAATTTTATTAAAATTAGGCTATTTCAAGTATGCTTTGATTCAATTTCTTAAAGAATATTCTATTTCCGATCATTTTATTGAAATAAAATTAAAAACTGTATATTTAGGAATGAACAGAAATATTATAATCCTATTTCTATTTGTATTAAGTTCTTGTGAGACAGCATCAGAGGACCTTTCCTACAGAATTATCCAAGAGAAGGATTTCAAAGTAATTCCCATTACTTCACAAAAGTATTATTTCGAGGAAATCATCAACCCTTCTAATATCGGATTAGTTGACGACAAAATTCTGATCTCTGAAGCATGGAGAGTTCCTGAGGAACATCCCCGAATTCATATTATCAATTCCAAAGATTGGACTTATGATAAACCAAAGGGGAAACATGGTGAAGGTCCTTTAGAATTGATTGATGCTAGCTTGTTTTATAAAGGAGAAAATGCTGATACTTTTTGGACCTATTCGATGAATAGGAGGAAAATAGTCGAATATTCGATGTCAGACGCTACCCTTCTTGGGAAAAGTGAATGGAAAATGACTGAGCCAATGATGGATCTTTGGTTTTTCACTCAGGCTACTGACAGTAGTTTCCTGGGAATATCAAGAGTGAGTGAAAATCGAATTCTGGAATTTGATAAAGAAGGTAATAAAATCGGAGGATATGGAGCTTGGGAAAAGGTAAAGGATAGACCTGACCTGAATGATTACCAGCTATCCCACTTAAACGGCGGTTTTTTTAAAGGAAATGCTAATGAAGGTCTTTTTATTAGAGTGGGACTTTTCAGGGATAGACTTGAGGTTTTTAACAACCGAGACAAATCCTTTATCATCATAGATGGGCCAGATCTAGCATTGCCACCGTTTGAACTAATTGATGCAGGTGGCATTGAGCATTTGTATCTAGGTTTGGACCCTCACTATCACTATAGAGATGCTATTGTTACTAAAAGCTATATTTTCGCATTGTATGGGGGAGTAAGCCTATCTGAATTCAACAAAACATCGGTTATGGCTGAGCAAATATGGGTTTTTGATCACAAAGGAAAGCCCCTCTGGAATTTAAAGTTGGATAGGTCACTCATCAATTTTGTTATTAATGAAGATACAAATGAAATTTATGGATTGACTACTGACGAAGATCCTGGCATTTCGGTTTATACTATCCCAGAGGAGTTGTTGTAAAACAAAAAACAGCTAAAAAGGGTAACCAACCTATTTCCCTTTATTTAAGTCAGAAAGCTCTTCTTTGCCAATGGTATTCATTAGTTCTGGGGACAAGCTTGTGATATTATTGGTCAATTCCTCAACGCCCGAAACATTAGAAAGGATGACCACCCCATTTTTTGCTTTCACATCTATAATTATGGAAGAGGTATAGCCTCCCGTTCCCCCATTGTGCCAATTCCATTCTTCTCCCGATTCTGTTTGAATGACACTCCAACCTAAAGCCATAGAATAACTTTCGCTTACTTTAAAAAAGGCCGTTCGCGAAAGAACCAACGCTTGGTTTGAACTGTCAAATTGTGCCAAGGCAAACTTTGACAAATCATTTACCGAGGATAAAATTCCACCGGCCCCCATCAGCACAGCCATGTCCCAATTGGACACCTCTTTCCCTTCATCATTAAGCCCCTTAACCAATTTATCCTCCACCTGGCTCCTTAGTGTAGTTGACGTATTCATCCCATATTTAGAAAAAATTTCCTTTTGAAGCATCTCTTCGTAAGTCATCTGCGCTTTATTGCTTAGCACATAACCAAGCATTCCTACGCCAAGATTTGAGTAGTCTGAAACCTCCCCAGGTTTATGCATCATGACCAATTCTTGGGTCAGATAGGTTTTAAGCTCCTTTTCCCCAAAATCCTGGTACGGGTTATCTAAACTCAGCGCCTCTAAACTTGCTGGCACTCTAGGCAAGCCGGAGGTATGGGTAGCCAATTGCTTAAGGGTAATTTTAACATCATCCTTCAATGAATAATTTAAATAGACGTCAATTTGATCCTCCAAATTGACCTCTTCCTCCACCAAATAGTTGGCCAGCAAGGTGCCTGTAAAAACCTTTGTAATGGATCCTATTTCGAAAACCCGGTCCTGATTTTGAATAAACACAGTTGAATCCTGTTGGCGTTTGACCCCTACAAAATTAACCTTCCCATTTTCAATAATGGCTATGGCAACCTCAGCTTGGTTTGGCAATGCCTTTACCTTGTCAAAAATCAATTCATATTGCGCTTTAGTCAATGTTTCTACTTCTTCAACCTGAGCTTTAGATTCCTTTGAAGTCGGATTTCCACAGCCATAAACGACTACTAATAAGATTAGAATTTGTAGGTACTTGTTCATTAATTCCTGAGTTTATGACTTCCAATAGAAGGATTGTTATGCGCGTATCACTTCAATACAATCGACAATAGCACTCAATTCAAATAGCCATTTTACTATCCTTTTTAACAATGATAACACATAGAATTGTTGAAACCAAAGTCAGTAGCGTTCCAAGAATTAACTCTAATAGGCTTTCCGAAAAAAGATTACCAATGGTATTAAGGCCAAAAAAAGCCGCAAAAACCCAAATGAGTGCATTTATAATTTTATTCTCTTTTTCCCTTTCAATCAGTTTGTATTTTATGAATAGTATGGTCAATAGAAATATATTCAACAGGATAGAGAAGGTTTCAAAAGTTTTCATCTCCTCCACAGAGTTGAGTCTTCCAGCCCAAACGATATCGTAGGGAATAAATTGAAAAAATACCAAAAAGTGAAATACCAAAACCACTCCAAGAAGGCCAAACATTATCACCAAAGCTGTTTTCTTCTTCATATATCTAAATTTTAATTCCTGCCTTACAAAACTCTTTACTTTTAACCCTTTAATTCTGAGTAGCTTAATTTTTCAACACTAAAAAACCCAGTAATCTACTCACCACAATACTTTTAGTACAAAACAATTGACAAATCCTTTAATGACTATGTATAACAAAAACATTTCTATCTTTTGACCTCAGTGTAAAGGGTAATTGAAAAAGACATCAACCCAAATTGAAATGTTGAGTACTACACATCAGGAACTTTAACCCGAAATATGCAATAGACATTCTATTACATAATCCGGGTTTAACAACTCTTGTATTTGAAACTATGGAAAGTTTATTCCAAGTGAATAGGGCTCAAAACCTCCCATCCATTGGCCAATTGCCAATAAATTTAGCTCCAAAGCTGGTTTGATTTTGTTAAAATAACAGGTGCATCATCTGTGACTAAAATTGTTTGTTCGTGTTGGGTAACATATCCACCCTTGTTCCCCACCAAAGTCCACCCATCCTGCAACTCCACAGCAATATTTGAGCTGGTTGAAATAAAAGTTTCAATCGCCACAGTAGTGTTTTTCTTGAACCTTTCTCTATTGCTTCTGACCCGATAGTTTAAAATATCCTCAGGTTTTTCATGTAAGCTCCTTCCAACACCATGTCCTGCTAAATTCTTGATTACCTTGAAACCATGTTTTTTTGCTTCTGTTTCAATCAAGCCCCCAATATCTGCTATTTTCACACCTCCTTTAATATTACCAATGGCTTTGCGTAAAATATTTTTTGAAGCATCTACAAGTGGCTGGAGCTTATTAATGTCCTTTCCAATAATAAATGAGCCTCCATTGTCAGACCAAAACCCATTCAATTCGGCCGAAACATCTATATTAATTAAATCTCCTTCCTTAAGAATTTTATGCTTGGATGGTATACCATGCGCGGCTACTTCATTTACACTAATGCAAGTATATCCGGGAAAACCATATGTTTCATAAGGAGCTGATTTTGCCCCAAAGCCTTTTAGAATTTCACCTCCATATTCATCCAGTTCCTTGGTTGACATACCAATTTTGGCGTATTCTCTCATCAATTTCAGGGTTGTACCTACAACCTCACTGACACTTTTCATCCCCTCTAAATCGGATTCTTTTGTAATCGACATGCTTTGTTTTAAAAAGGTTAATAACCTGTATAAAAGATAGAAAAGGTAATCTCCACCTCTTAACTAATTTATTATTTTTAACCGACAAATGGATATTTACAGTAAATTCAAACCCATATTCAAAGGTTAAACAATTGAATATGGGTTGGAATTCCAATTGCGAATCAGCTTATTAAACCTTTGTTGATCGCAGTTAATGCAAATTATCTCATCGACAGCAACTGGAGGTTATAATTGCTATTAGCTTGGAACCTCTCCTATCATCACATCCACACCCCCACTGGCAAAGTTAGGAATATCACTTACAGCAGCTTGCCCTTCAGGGGTAGCCATTTGCTTTTTTAATTCTTCTATAGAGTCGAAATACAATTCTGCCATTCTATACTGAGAAGGTTTTCCTCCATCCGGTGTTCCAATGAATTTAGTAAACTCAACACGACTTAAACCCTTAATTTTAGCGGCGATGGGAAGGTGAGTTTCAGAATAGTAAGTCTCAAAGGCTGCAGGATCTTCTGGGTGTCCATACATTACAACTAATTTTACCATGTTTTTTATATTACTGTGACTATTTTTTTTTATAATTCTACTCCTCAATAATTCCTCAAAAAAACATTACTTGAGAAAATAATCTTTTCAAGATAAGAATATTTCCTTTAGAGGTTATTAGAACACGAGTAAAATGCAAGAAAAACAAACTTTCTTTCTTGACCTGCAGAAACATTTTTCCTGCAGCCTTTAATTTCCAAAATTTCAATAATCTCCTATATTTATATCAGTCAGTAACTATTTCGATTTCCATTTGATTCCATTTATAATAGGTACTGTGATTATTTCCGGCATCAGACCAGATCAAGACCATCTTTTTACCATCTTTACTGATCCATTTTGGGCTTAACTTTATGCCATAAGTACGGTTTTCCTTGTTGTCGGGATAAAAGGCATCTTTATAATAAAACTGTTTCCAAGGCCCCCAAGGATTCTCTGAATACCAAAACCCAATGCTTCCTGGAAGTGGGCAGTCCCTGCACCAGCCATCCCAGAATTCCTTACTTGGATCCTTTATTCCATAACTGGCCATAATGTATAAATCCAGGCCAGCATTGTAAACGACACTAGGAAACCAACTGGCCCACATCCATTGCTCACCTTCACCTGCCTCAGGATACTGTATTGTAGCACCTCTCTGACGCATGTCTGAGGTCCATATAGCTTGATTGTTATTGATTCCTTGAAAATATTCATAAGCTGATTTTTCCAAAATTTTGTCTTTATGTACCCTAGCCAAAGCCAGATTTCGAGGATCATGCTGTTCCGGAGAGTACATATAAACAAACTCATCTTTAGCTGCTGAGTTGGCTTTCCCATTTTGTAAAAAAGCAATCCAATTGAAAGCATAAGCCTCTTTCCCCTCCTTAGGCCGTGGATCTTCCATATGGAAGAAAAAGGCGGTTGAGTCTAATTCTTGAAAGGACTGATAGTTCTCTAAGGTTCCATCCCAACGGTAAACCGTTTTGCCAAAATCTTTCGTATACAAAAGCCTATTGGCGGTGGCCCTTCGGTACCAGGTATCTGTTTCACTTCTCCATAGCCACATATAGATAGTACTATCTACGGCTAAGGTGCCGTACCCATACAATGGAGAATCAACTAAACTAACCGGCCATCCAGGCATTTTTTTTACGTTCTTTTTGGTGAAATTTTGATCCCCAGAAATCTGTAAGAACATAGATCCTTCCCAATCTGCTAGGCTGTTCAATTTCTCTGAACTCCCCCACCATCCATTTCCATCGTCCAAAATTGTATATACATTGTCATCAATGGCCCAGGTCTGACACCAGTTGTCACCAAAGTTCCCTTTGCGAACAAGGGTAGAAGTATCGAAACGAACACCTATTGGATTGGTCTGCGAAAAAGCGGAAATGGTGCTCGCTACAAGCAAAAGAAATAACAAATATTTTCTTGGATTCATGATGGTAAAGAAAGTAGTGTAACTTGTACAATTGACGATGAAAGGTTATAGGCGCTTCGCCACCATTTCTATAGTTATCTATCGAAAGTTGGAAAATTATTCTTCAACAAATTTTTACATCCCAGAGCAAAATACATAAAAATTACTGACAGCTCAAAAACAAGAAAAAATCATCTATTTCATTAAACCCGAAATATGCAATAGACAATCTATTTCGTGCTGAAATCACTTCAAAATCAGCCACTTCGTTGCTGTTTTCAATTTCACCATAGCGGTGCTATGCTAAAATCTCCAAACAGTCCGATTGTCTCGCGATTGCAACACTTCCCGTAAACACGGGACAGGCTTCACCCCTGACTATTGGTCAGGACGGAGAAATCCTATTACATAATCCGGGTTAAATGGAAAATGCTTCAATAAGTCTGGTTTACTTTAGCGTTTTTAGTACTCTTCATTGTCTGTGGGATCACTTTCTTATAAAAGAAATTGTCACTAAGAAATAGATACACATCAAATATGGATTTATAAAAAAATAATAAAACTTTATGGGGTCATTCTATCAATTGGCTTCCTCTTTATAGTATACAGCCTCAAAAACCACTAATTACAAAAATGCAAAATCCACTACAAGCCAAAGATGCATCAATATCCCCCTTAAAGCATTCTGAGTCTGTCAAACAGTACGAAAGCAGGACAGACATTGAAATATGGAAAGCGTTTAATAAAGGGAATGAAGCTGCATTCAATTACATCTATCGAATTTACGCACCTGCCCTGTTTCAATATGGAGGACAATTTTCTAGAAATGAAACCTTGCTACAGGATTGTATGCAAAATATTTTTATTGATTTGAGACGTAAAAGAGGGCATTTGACTGAAGTAAACAATATAAAATCCTATCTATTCAAAACAATGCAAAGGGAGGTTATAAGAAGTATCAAGTGCGAAAAACGCACTTCTTTTAGCTCGTGCGAACATGATGAGCAAATATTCCCAATAGAAATTTGCCATGAAACCAAAATCATCCAACAGGAATTTGAAATGGAGAGGAAGGAAATGGTTAAAGCGGCCATGGAAAAGCTAACCGTGCGACAACGACAAGCCATACTACTTCTTTATGAAGAAGGCATGAGTTTTAAGGAAATTACTGAAGTGATGGAATTTAATGAAATTAAGTCTGCTCGAAAAATCATATACAGGGCTTTGGCTTCTCTAAAAACCCTGATCAAAAACAAAGAGTAGAACGATTTAATCAGTGGTTATTTATCCACTTTATATGAAATACGAAGATTACACTATTGATGATTTCTTAATGGATGATTTCTTTATCCATTGGGTAAAATATCCGAACGAGAACAATCGACATTTTTGGGAAAAATGGCTAGGCCAACATCCCGAAAAGCGAGAAATAGTGATGCAGGCAGTGATTATCATAAGTTCTGTACACTACCAGTCTAAGATGGTTATGGGTGATCGACGCTATGTTGAAGCTTTCGAAAACATCTTAAAAGCTAACAACGAGTCTGGTCAAAAAAGAATAAAAATGGCTGGTGGTTTCCGGGGGGCTAACCTTCCATGGAGAGGGATTGCTGCAGGAATTTTGATGCTATTTAGCTTAGGCGTATGCTATAACCTCATCATTGAGCCTACCATCACCAATGAATTAGAAGTTTCCGAAACATCAATGGTGAAGAGAGTCAATCCGGCAGGAAAAAAATCAATTTTAACCTTATCAGATGGGTCTAGGATATTTCTTAATTCTGCAAGTGAAATCAGTTATTCCTCAGAATTTAATGACAGTTTAAGGTTAGTAAGCCTTAAGGGAGAAGCTTTTTTTGAGGTCAAAAAGGAAAAAAGGCCATTTATAGTAGAAACAGAGCAAACTAAAATCAAAGTCCTGGGAACATCATTCAATGTTAACCAAAAAGAAAATGGTGCCTTGATGGTAGCCCTTGTTAGTGGCAAGGTGCGAATCAATGACAATGAAGGTCGACAGATTCAACTTGAACCTTCTGAGATGTTGGTAAGAGATAAGGGTGGATCATTTCATAAGACCGGATTTGACCTATTGGCCATAACCGGATGGAAAGATAAAACGCTGGTTTTTAGAGAGAGTTCTTTTTCAGAAGTCAAAGAAAAAATTGAAAATTGGTTTGGCGTTAAGATGTTTTTACAAGGAAATATTGATCCCGACATGACTTATTCAGGCACTTATAAGGAAGAAAGTCTGGAAAATGTTTTAAGGGGAATTTTTTTCACCACCGGGCTAACATATAAAATTGAAGATAAAACCGTAACAATTACCAAAACAAAATAATATGAATAAACAAAAAAATGAACAGTAGCTAAATAAAAGGCAACACTCGTTCCGTGGGGGAACAAGTATTGCCAAATCCAGACCATTGTTTCTTCTCAAAATAGACAATGGCCAACATTCAAGTGGTATAACTTAAACTAAACAATAGTATGAAGAAAAATGTACTTAGACAATTAATAATGCTGTCAAAAAGATTATTATATGCTTTTCTGGTGCAACTATTTATGTGCACAGTTTTATTGGCCAACACCGGTAACGCTCAGCGTAAATCTATTGAGGAAGTCAAACTTTCTATAGATAACAATGGAAAAACCCTTATACAATTCTTTCAACAAGTGGAGAACAAAACCGATTTCAAATTCACCTACGATCATAACTTGGTGGATTTAACACAAACGGTTGCTGTAAAGGGGGAAAATACAAGCCTCTACAAATTACTAGAGTCCATTTCTAAGCAAACAGGTCTACGATTTATTCAAGTCAATGAAAACATCCATGTGAAATCAGTTGATGTAACTTCAGATTCAGGAAACACTCAATTGGTAGATGTGACCATTAGCGGTACAGTTACCAACGCCCAAGGTGAACCTTTACCCGGAGTAACCATTACAGTACCCGGAACCACCTTGGGAACCATCACTGATTTGGACGGGAAATATAGTTTAACTATCCCGGAAGGCTCTTCTCTCCTTTTCTCTTTTATCGGTTTCGAGACACAAAGAATTGCTATTGGGTCAAAAAGTGTAATAGATGTAGAATTGTTAGAAGACATGGCCTCGTTGGATGAGGTGGTTGTTATAGGATATGGTACCATGAAGAAAAGTTCTGTCACTTCTTCTATAACTAAGATCGAAAACAAGCAATTGGACCAAGTACCTGTAGGTAGACCTTAATCTGCATTAGTAGGGAGGATGGCAGGTGTAAATATATCGCAAATAAGAACTCTTCCCGGAGAATCCCCTGAAATTACAATAAGAGGCCCAGGGTCCATATCTGCAAGCAATTATCCATTAATTGTAATTGATGGTTATCCCGGTTTAAGTTTTTCTAATGTAAATATGAATGATATAGAATCCATTGAAGTATTAAAGGATGCATCTTCTGCAGCCATTTATGGATCTAGAGGATCTGGAGGGGTGATCTTAATTACGACAAAAAAGGGTGAAAGTGGCAAACCTAGAATACGATTCAATTCATACTTCGGTGTCGCAAACTCCATTAGACATGGCATGGATGCTTGGGTACCTGGAGGACAAGAATTTCATGACTATACTGCAGCCTATATTAACAGAGACTATGCATGGGTAGGTGGAGACACAAGCCTCCCATTGTGGGGAGATGAAAGACGACCTGTTCAGTATAGGGTTAACCCTGTTATTTCCGAAGGTAATTACAATTGGGAAGACATTTTACTCAACAACCCCGTCCCTGTTCAAAATTACAGCATGTCAGTCTCGGGTGGTAAGGACAATTATAAATACTATGTTTCCGGAGTATATAAAAATGAAAAAGGATACATCGAACCCACATCCTACAAGCAGTATTCTTTTCGGATAAATATGGACTTGGATTTAACTTCTAAATTAAAAATGGGATTTTCTTTTAATCCAAGTTATTCCAATACGGAAGACTATATTAATGATGGTATAAACAATTTAATTAAAATGCCTCCTTTTCTTTCGCCAATACCTTTAGAGGATGGTAGCTTTCTAAGGCCTAGAGATTATTGGGGCAGTACAGTTTCAGGTGGTGTTAATCCATTGGCATCAATCCGAGGCACGGAATATACTAGTCAGTCCATGAGAAATGTAGGTGATTTGTTCTTAAATTATCAGATTTCAGATAAAATTTCTGTCAAATCAACCGTAGGTCATGCCTCTACTTATACCACAAATGACAATTTCCGATTGGCCAGTGCTACCGGGGGAACAACAACAGGTAATGCATACGATGGAAGATCATTTGATCTTTTAAATGAGAACACCTTCAATTACCACACTCAATTTTCTGAGGATCATGATTTCACGGGCCTATTAGGTGCTTCATTTCAGAAAAGCACTTCTCGCGGATCAGCTATGTATATTCAAACAGGTTCATATGCCAATGAAATCGTACATACTTTGAATAACGCATTGATCCACCCAACCTCAAGCTACACTTCCAAATCTCATTGGGGGTTAGCCTCCTTTTTTGGTCGAGCAAATTATGCCTATAAAGAAAAATACCTCTTTTCAGCCTCTTTAAGGACAGATGGTAGCTCCAGATTTGGAAGCAAAAACAGATGGGGAATATTCCCTTCAGCATCAGCAGCATGGAGGATAATAAATGAGGATTTCATGGCAAATAACGGATTTTTTGATGACCTAAAAATACGTGCAAGTTACGGTGCTGTAGGGAATTTTAATATCGGAAACTTCGCTTATCTGGGAACAATTGGTGACGTTGTTTATGCTCCGGATAATATAGTATCCAAAGGAAAAGCGCAAACATCTTTTGGTAACCAAGAACTACAATGGGAAAGAACAGAAAGCATGGATATCGGTGTCGACTTTAGTTTGGCAGATTATCGAATCAATGTGGTATTGGATTTCTATGTTAAAAACACAAAGGATCTTTTATACAATGTAAGTATACCCTCTATCTCAGGTTTCACCAACACTATTGACAATGTAGGCAACATCAGAAATTCCGGGGTGGAATTTGAATTAAATACCAGAAACATGGTAGGGAAGTTCAATTGGAATACCTCGTTTAATGTTTCTTATAATAAAAATGAGGTTATCAGCTTAAGTGATGGCGTTGATGAAGTCATCAATACCCACAGTAGAGGTATGGGATGGCTATTGCGTAAAGGAGAGCCAATGTTTTCTTTTTACGGATACAAGCAGGTGGGAGTATTTATGAATCAGGAAGACCTAGACACCTATCCACATGTTCCCGGTCAATTTGTAGGAACATCAATACATCAGGATACAAATGGTGATGGTAGCATTACTCCAGAAGACAGGGTAGTGCTAGGTAATTTCATGCCCGGTGTTTTGATTGGTATGGTGAATGATTTTTCATACGGGAATTTTGATTTGAGCATTGCCTTACAATCAACAATCGGTAATAAAATGTACAACCTAGAAGACTTGTATTATCAGGGCCCTACTGTGAGTGCATTTCATATTCCAACCATTGAAAACCAATGGTGGTCGGAGAGCAACCCTGGTGATGGAAACCATCCTGCCACATCACTTGCTGGGCTAAACTATGTGGCCGCTACTGATTTCTATATTCAGGATGCTTCTTTCTTAGCTATTCGTAACATCAACTTGGGGTATAAGCTTCCAACTCAACTCATAAACAAAATGAAAGTGACCAATTGTAGGGTGTATACCTCCATCAGTAATGCCTTGCTTATCACAAAAAAGGAATTCCATGGCTACAACCCTCAGGGGTATACCACAAGTGGAATTAGTGGTATTGGAAGCATGCCCGGCTTCAATAATGGAAGTGAGCCATTGCAGCGTACTTATGCTATTGGTGTAGATATTACATTTTAACTATAAAACATACGAAAATGAAATATATAAATCATATACTATTACTTGTCATCGGCGCTTTGTTTTTGAATTCCTGTGAGGTCATCGACTTGACACCAATTTCATCAGTTACAGAATCAAATTTCTATAAGACCGCAGACGATATAGATCAATCTGTATTAGGAATTTACAGTAATTATCAAAGTAGAATCTCCAGAGACTGGACCTTATTCGAAATGCCTGCCGATGGGTTTCATCCATCCACTTATAAAAACATTAGCGGATTGGAAGAAATGGCGAATTTGGATTTTCAGCCACAAAACGAATTATTCAAGAGTTTTTGGCAATCAAATTACAATGGAATTTTCCGATGTAATGCTGTTTTGACTCACATAGAAGTTCCAACCAACTATAATTCAGACCAGAAAAACCAGTTAAAAGGAGAAGCATTGTTCATGAGAGCATTGTATTATTTTGATATGGTGCGTGCTTTCGGAGGAGTTCCTGAAGTATTGACTACAATTACTGTAAATGAGTCTAAAACAATTCCAAGATCAAGTGAAGAGCAGATATACAGTACCATTGTGGCAGATCTAAAAGAAGCTACCGGCCTTTTGCAAGAAAAAACCAATGTAGCCAAAGGACGGGCCACCAAAGGAGCAGCATTTGGTCTTTTGGGAAAAGTATATATCTATTTGGAAAATTGGAGTGAAGCGAATAATGCATTGGAAGAAGTTAGCAAATTAGATTATTCCTTACTGGATAATTTCAGTGACCTTTGGACACTAGAAAACGAAGACAATGATGAGATAATCTTTGCTATTAAATATGTTGAAGGAAGCAATGGGCAAAGCCTTTCCAGTGATTTTCTACCCTATTTTGGTGTAGAGGGAATTAGTACCAATGGTGGAGAATTAGCCAATATCTCTTGGAGTATACAAAAACTATTCATGGAAGAGGATAGTCGAAAAAATGCTACCATAACGGAAACATGGAGATCTCCAGGAAGTACAGAAATTCCCGAGTGGAGACCTTATGTTAGCAAATATGCGGTACCTCATGTACCATTTGCTTCAGGATTGGATCTCCCTATTTTGCGTTATGCCGACATTCTATTATTGAAAGCAGAAGCACTTTATAATCTCAATCAACCTGAAGAAGCGGTGCAAGAGTTAAACAAAGTTCGGTCTAGAGCTTTTGGTAATGACACTCAAAACTACACTATCTTAGATGTACCTGATATGGAAGCTTTCTATGACAAACTATTAAAGGAAAGGGCACTTGAGCTGGCCTATGAAAACGACAGATGGTTTGATCTTACTAGAACCGGTAGGTTTATGACCGTTTTAACAGAAGTAGAATGGAGCTACAATCCTACTACAGGGGAAGCTCAAAAAGTAAGTCTCAATCCGCAGGCTTATAAAAAACTTTTCCCAATCCCTCAACATGAAATTGATCAATCAGAAGCAGGAGTGATCGAACAGAATGATGGGTATTAGGTCTGGATTAAAGGCTAAAAGTGCCAGCAGATCAAATTATTGAATCATCTAAAAGAATAAATCAATGAATAGAAGGAAATTCCTTAGAGACACAACGCTTTCAGGATCTGGAATCCTGTTAAGTCAAAGCCTGAGGGGTGAAAGTCTCCAGAGTCTAACTCATCCGGTCAAGTCAGCTTCGCTGATGGACAATGTTAAAAAATACAGAAAGATCGATAGCCATGCACATGTGACCTTTGCTGAAGGGAGCACGGCAACACAGCTGGACTTTGCGGACCGGTTACACATCGATAGACTTATGATTTCCCTAAATCTTTCACCACATACTAAAGGGACTCCCGAACAATTTAAAGAAAACAATGATCTGATCATTAAAAATATGAAAGCCCATCCAGATCGGTTTATAGGAATGATGGTCTTGAATCCAGCGTACCAAAAGGAATCCCTAGAAGAAATTGACCGTTGCATTGATGCTGGGATGGTGGGTACCGGCGAACTTTATAATCAGATAAAGATAAATGACCCCTTGTACTACCCGATCATTGAGAAATTTATAGACTTAAAAATGATTGTCCATATGCATTCCACAATCGGGTATTCTAGGGTAAAGCTTAATGAAAGAGAACCTAAAAACATATCAATACCTGAAGATTTTGTAGACATATCCAATCGATACCCTGAAGCTATGTTCCAATTTGCTCATATCGGAGGTGGTATTGATTGGGAATATGCTTGCAAAGCACTAAAAGACTCTCACAATGTATATGTAGATTTATCGGGGAGTAATAATGCCGGAGGCATGATCGATTTTGCGATGAAGTATATAGGTGAAGATCGGCTCCTTTTTGGCTGCGACAGCGGATATTATCAAGGAGTAGGACACATGTTTTCTGCCAATTTAACAGATGCTCAGCGCAAGAAGATCTTTTTTGATAATTACAATAATATCCTAAGAAAATCCGGTAACCATGTTGATTGATAGCAATGCATACATCGGCCATTGGCCCTTTCGCCAATTTGAATACAATACCCTTGAAGCCCTGATGGGTAGAATGAAAGAATTTGGTACGGATGTATCCGTAGTCAGCAATCTAAATGGTGTATTTTATAAAAATACACAACACGCCAATGACGAGCTATACCAGGCAATTCGAAGCAAAAGAGCCTTCATGAATCGCTTTATTCCATTTGCTGTGATAAATCCAATATATGGAGGATGGAAAGATGATTTTGAAAGATGTACTTCAACTATGGGAATGAAAGGCGTTCGTTTATACCCCAAATACCATTCTTACGAGATTACAAATCCTAACTGTATTGAATTGGTCAAAATGTCTCGTGACAAAGGGATTCCAGTGGCATTCTCAATGCGAATGGTAGACAATAGAACCAGTTCCTGGATGGATATTGAAAAGGAGTGGTCGTTAAACGACATCGTCCCTATAATAAGAGAAGTTTCTGACGCTAAATACCTGATCTATAATGCTGCAAATAGCACTAACTTAAGTGAAGCGGATACTGAATTAGTTAAAAGGTCAGAGGTTTTAATTGATACTTCTGGGAGAGCCCTTTCGAATTGGCCTGAGTTATTGTCTAACTATGGCAATAAGAAATTTTGCTTTGGGACAAATGCTCCTATTTTAGATTATTGTACGGGGCTTTTACGTATTGAATCCCTTCGAGAAAGTGAAGCTGACGAAATGACCAAAGAATTGTTTCGGTCTGGAAACATTAAAGATATGCTTTCCCTATGATAGCCCAAAAAACATAACCAGTATGAAAAAGAGCAAATTAAGCCGACGAAAGTTTATAAAAGTCAACTCAATGACAGGACTTGGGGCTTCTATAGCATTGAGCCATGCCCCCTTCAAAACATTGGACTTTTTTGACAAATCAAATCGAACTCCTGCAATACTTGGAGGAAATCCGGCCGTAAAACATGACTGGCCCTCCTGGCCGATTTGGAACCCAGAAACAGATGAAAAACGACTATTAGAAGTCATGCGCAGCGGCGTCTGGTCGAGGAGGAATGTCACCATAGAGTTTGAGAAGAAATGGGCAGAAACAATCGGAACCAAAAGATGTCTTGCCTTGGTTAATGGCACCAATGCCATGATTACCTCTTTTGCCAACCTGGATATCGGGTGGGGCGATGAAGTAATTACCACTCCCTATTCTTTCATAGCATCTGCTCAAAGTATATTGGCAAATGGTGCTATTCCAGTTTTTGTAGATGTGGATCCGAAAACATTTCAAATAGATCCTTCCAAAATAGAAGCGAAGATCACGAAACATACCAAAGCCATACTTCCTGTTCATATTCTAGGCCTTCCATGTGACATGGGTCCGATCATGAAAATAGCTGCTAAATACAACCTTAAAGTCGTAGAAGATGCCTGTCAGGGTTGGTTGGCAGAATATGACAATAAAAAAGTAGGTACTTTTGGAGATGCTGGTTGTTTTAGCTTTCAGAATTCCAAGAATATACCAATTGGTGAAGGAGGAGCTATCGTTTCTGATAATGAAGCCTTTATGGACCGGTGCTACGCCTATCACAATTATGGAATGCCTTACGGTTCAGTAAAAAGTGAAGAAAAGGGAGCGGTGATAGTCGGAAGTAAATTACGCATAACAGAGTACCAATGTGCCATAGGATTGGCTCAACTGGAACGACTTGAAGATCAAACAGAAAAGAGGTCTATAAATGCGAAATACCTTCGGGATAAAATCAGCCAAATACCAGGCATCTTGTCTTATGAATTGTATCCTAAGGTGTCGCGTGCCTCTTTTCACCTGTTTCCTTTCCGATTCCAAAAAGAAGAATTCAAAGGTTTGTCGAGGGAAAAATTCCTAAAAGCATTTTCTGCAGAAGGGATTCCTGGTTCATCTGGTTACATTCCACTAAATAAAATGCCCTATTTAAAAAACACGTTTGAATCCAAAAACTTCAAGAAGTTTTATGGTAAAAAGGCATTAAATTACAATAAATGGAGCGAAGAGAATGAATGTCCATTAAATGATTCGCTGTGTTATGAAGAAGCAGTTTGGCTCCCTCAAAATGTTCTTCTAGGTTCCAAAAAAGACATGGATTCTATATCTAACGCTATTCAAAAGATATACGACAATGCGGAACAATTAAAATAATTCATTAAATTTTGCCGTATAAAACAACGATACAACCCATTTTTCTCTTATGACCATTGACTATTTCTTTAGGAATGGCAAACCCTAAAAGGCAAGCAGTGAAATGCTTGTCTTTTTAATTTGTATCAAGAAGCTGTTTTAGTAAAAAATAAAATAAATTTCCCCTCTCTAGTTTAGTGAAGTTTTTGATCTATGAACCAATATTATTATTCCTGAGAATGCATTTAAAGGTCATAATTTAAATATATTTTTTTGTAACTTAGTTTTGTGAGTCTTTTATGAATTTCAATTCAACCCTACACATGCAATAGATAATCCATTACGTACTAAAACCGTTTCAAAATCAACCACTTCGTTGTTGATTTTGTATGGAAAGTATTTTTTGGACTAGAAGAAGATACTGAATGGCAATTACATGTGCGTCCTCATTGGATAGTAGCCAAATTATTTTTCAAAAAGATTTTCGTACTTGGACGAGTAATCCTCCCATTGCAAAGGGGATCGACTTGAGTAAACTTTCCGCAATCAGCCAAGGAGGAATCGTGATTGCCGAAATAGGCAAATTGGATGGATGGATGAATCATTTATACGGCACCAACAGGATGACTAAAAGGTAATGCTTATGCTGCCCCCATGTTTAGAAATGCAAGGTATGTGATTCATGAAAATATGACAATTGAAGGAGGTTACAACCATGGGATTGATTTAAACGAATTGGAATACCGGCGCATCATCAACTGTGACATATCAGGAGGCATGTTTATTAACAATAAAACTCCATAGCTTATAAGGCGGATTCGGAAGAATGGATTAAAAACTATACATAATTGATTTATATTTACTTGAAAATTTTCATGAGACCTATAAACTTGATCCTTGTATTCTCTGCCCTATTATTTTGGCATGATGGCTATAGCCAAATTCCAGATGAGAATACTACCAATCCTTATGCTGTATCTACCTATGAATGTACTGGCCTGTATTGGACAACACCTGAGTCTGGAATTTGCACTGTAAAATATAAAAAAGCATCGGATTCAGATTGGACGCAGGGACTTAACCTGGTGTATGATGATAGAGACGGCCAATATCGGGGAAGTATTGTCGGTCTTGAGCCTAATACTGAGTATCAAGTAGAACTATCGAGTGATCAGGACAAAACAGTCATGAATTTCACAACTCGAAACGATCAATTTCTAATTGGAAAGACAACCTACCTGCCGGAGGGCGAATCAACTGACCCCATCATTATCACAGAATCGGGAACGGCAGATGGCTACCATCTAATCACAGTACCTGAAAATACCAGTTCAGTGATCAATATGGGCAATGTTGGCAATGAGGGAATTAAAATTGATGCTGACTATGTAATCGTCCGGGGAATAGAAATACGTAATGCGAGAGTAGATGGTATTCGTATAAAGGAAAACAGACATGACATTGTCATCGAACAATGTTACATCACTTTTTGGGGAAGAATAGGCGGCCCCATCACTTACGGAAATCTAGAAGGAAGCACGGATAGTGGTATTAAAGCAGAAAGTGGCACATGGAATTTGACCATCCAAAGAAACTTGATTGAAGACCCCAGAGGTGCATCAAATGATTGGGAAACAGGTCATCCATCAGGACCTCAAGGTATCACTATTAGCCAAAGCTTAGGAGGGAATGTAATACGGTATAACGATATTCTTTCCACTGAAGATCATGGGTTCAATGATGCTATCGGTGGTGGCGCAAATTATTCCAATGTGGGCAATATGAACCGGGACTCGGATATTTATGGCAATCTGATCCGTAGTGTTTGGGATGATGCCATCGAAGTCGAAGGAGCCAATATGAACGTTCGGGTATTTGGCAATTATGCCCATAAGTTCTTCAATGGTATAGCTACCGCTTCTACTACGAAAGGCCCGATATATATTTATAAAAATGTAGTAGGAGAAAGCAGGATAGGACATCGTAACCCCAGTGGAGGATCCTTTATCAAAACTGGAGAGCGAGAACCGTTTGCCGGAGGTAGAAGATATGTATTTCACAATACGATAGTGCAACCGATGGGTGCTTCCCATGCTTTCTCTGGTCATGGTATTTCCAATACAGTCACAAGGAACAATATCTTTGATGTTCCAGGAAGACTGGCAGCTGATCGTGAAACAGTTGACAATAGCGATTACGACTACGATTATTTTTCAGGTCTATCATCGGGTGTGGCCAAGGAGAAAAATGGCATAAAATTCGGTACCACACCATCTGCCACCAGACTCTACAGGACTTCGTATTCCCTGGAATATTTCCCTCGATCCAGGATCAATTCTATAGTCTGGGGAAGGAAGCCCTATCAGTTCGGCGATGTCCAAAGAAACATTACAGATCCTGTTGTGCAAATTCGTAACCCATTGATTGATGGTGGCATCGAAATCCCGGGATTCAATGACGATTTCAAAGGGGATGCTCCAGACTTGGGTGCTTTTGAGGTAGGAGCTGCCCCTCTGGAATTCGGTAGACGTGCCTATTTGGCCCATGATGAAGGCTGGTCTGCCTGGGAGAAATAGATTAGCCCTGGATAAATTGGTTGCATGTAGTCTATAGCTGAGACCAATTATCAGTCGCTTTACCCAAAAAGAGTGCAATAGATTGTCTATTGCACTCTTTTTGATTAAACCTTACTCAGCACAATCAATTACAAATGGCGAAGCTATATTTATTATTCCCCGATTATAATATAACTTCCATTTGCACCAGAAAACTTGACTCCCGTATTTGAAATGTCCTTAGTATCCACAGATAAATCCCCAGAACATATTACCAATGGTCTGGTTTTAAAAGGTCGCGTAAATTCCAGTGTTTCTCCACCAACAGCCAATCCTGTAAGCCTTCGCTCTGAATTGAGATTTGAACGGGAATCATAGGTAAAAACACTTAAAACAGCTACATCCGCATCTTTTGCCTGTAACCGGACCTTATGCAGGCCAAAACCCAAATTCAATATGCCCTTGCGGTTTTCCAGGTAATTAACCTTTTTGTCGGTATCGATGAAACCTATATTACAAGATTGAGACTTCATAAGCTGGTCATCAACGAAGATGTCAAGCGTCCCTGCATCAGGATCATCTACCCAAGCTACTGAAAGATCAGTACAAACAACTTCAATTTCAATGTATTCCCCAGGCTTAAGCGTGATTTTCTCTGTGCCGTATGGCGCTCCCCATTCTGAATGAAACGGCTCTATCGTTTGGCCCGATAAGTTCCAGTTTGGATTTGATACAGGAAAAAAGCGTCTATTTGGGTTTACTTTGGAATCTACGTAAGTTAATTTGGCATTCTCTCCTGCTATTTCAAGAATATGCCTGTCCCCTAAACTGGTTCGCCCGTGTCGGAACATTGAATTGCGTAGGTTGTATGATGGACTTGACCTTCTTGATTCAAACTTTACCCCATCAACATAAGGTACTGGAGGCTCACTGTCGGTTTTGCCCCAGCTATTGATTGCATTGTCTTCAAATATGAATCTATTGGTCTTTATTCTTGAGCTAGTGGAATCAAACGTTACCATATTTCCTTCCCAACCGTAGGTATTTGCATGAAGCCTTTCAGGCAATTGAAGCTGAGCTTGCCCTGCGAAAATCGGATTCCAGCACTCAAAAGCTTTCTCCACTTGTTTGAACCAGAGATAATGAGCTGCTGCTTGTGGATGTCCATCCGATGGCACCAGGGAATACTTGTTTCCCAAGCCTGTAAGATCATCAGCTATTTTTGGATAATCCATATATGGGATCTGGTATCTTAGAGATAGCGCCTGAAGGTCTACTGTATTTGGCGTATATTTACCCTGATTCTGATAAGGGCTAAACAAGAATTCCGTATTGGGATAATTTTGTTGAATCCATCGTATTGCCCCCTCAAAAACAGCTACTTCATCTGGTGTATCCGTTTTCTCATTGGCACCACTGCCAAATATCACAAGATCAGGTCTTGCACCTTCGCTGCGGTTAAAAAGATCGGGATATAAATCTTCCCAGCTTTCCCCTTCCTTATGGCCATTTAAATTAGGATTGGGAGGTATTGACAATGAAAAATACTGCTGTAATCCTGAGTGTGATTCACCGATACTTGATCCATCAGCAGCCATAAAATTAAGGCATATTTTATCGGCACTAAGGTTGAATTTTCGCATTAGCTCAAGCTTTAGCCTTCCAGCATAACTGTAATAATGCCTCCACTCTCCATAATAGCCATCAAGATCCTCTCGACCAGCTTTTTCTGGATCAAAAAGACCTTCTGAAAGAGGCTGTTTGTAGGTAGCAGAGCTCGGGTCTTCGTCGTACATGTACATGGGAGGATTGGCACTTCCCCGGTCAATACTTGAGCCCATTACAATAACATGAATGGCTTCTCCTTTCCATAACTTTTGAATTGTTCTTGGAATGTGCCTGTAGTTTGGCGTCATCTCCCTTGAAGGATGGAGGCTATTTCTATAAGCCTCTTTAACGCTGAGCTTTGGAGCATAAATCCAGACCGTATCGGACGAGCTTAAATTCTCAAATTCAACCTGAATTCCAAATGTATTGATGTCTTTTGACCCTGATATATTGCCAACGCTTGCTTTTCCAATGATCGTGGCATTCTCTACCGAGACCTTAATGGTTCCGGACTTCTCCATTGAGGCGCTATATTCTTTGGCCACAACCAGCTCACCCCTTGCATGTTTCGGGAAACTACGGCTGTCTCTCATTCCAAAGTCCTTAGGACTCCACTCACCATCTTCACTATCTGCTTTCATCACTTTAATCGCAGATTTAAGCTGATTTGCCTCTTTTTGATATCCATGGACGGATAAACTCAATTCATCCCCATAGGCCAGACCTGCCTCGGGAAGTGTGAAAAATTGCCATATCTTTTTACCAGGGCTTATCGCTACCAGATTATGGGTTGAAAAATCAGGTCTTATGGGCTTGGAGACATGTGATTCGCGCATAACTTCAATATCACCCCATGCCTCAGTGTTCCAGAAAGCTACATTATGAGATTGAAAATCTGAAGCCTTTCCTGTTCTGTGACTCATAAAAGAATGGAACTCAAAAGATGAATTCAAAAGTAGATTGGGTGCCTCTTCTGTACTTCCTGAAGACGAGGGTTTTCCATCTTTAATGGTCAGGGCGCTTAGACTAAGGCATAGCATCAGTATTGTAATCTTCAGTGTATTCTTCATTTGTAGCTTTTATAAGGTACTTTTTAAATCTCAGTTTAGGGCCCCTCTACTTCACCATTCTCGCCAGCAACAAATCACACAAAAGATTGCTGTCAAAGAATTTTCTTCAATATATTATTGTATTAAAAACAATAAAAGCACAAATAAAAACCGATTTACAATAAATAAACCAAAATATACAAAAAAGACTATAGCAATGAAACAGAAGCAGGTCTGGAAGATCAAAAAACACAAAGTACCTTCGGTAAAATCTAGGATTCTCATTCAAATTCTATTCTTTGCAACAAAAGCACCTTATCTTTATAGGGCAGCCAATTTATTATTAGTGTTTTGAAAAGGATAAATAATCAGGAACTGTCTGTGAATACCTCCTCAGATGATTCGTACCCAAAATCTATTGTATTTGGCTTTAAAATTTTATTTACAATTTGGAAGATTCGCTATGCCTACCACTAATGTTTACAGCCATGCACTTCTGCAAAATCAACATTTGTAAAATGAGGAAAAATACTATTCAGGAAATACCAAAGAGAAGGACAATACTCATATTTTTAATTGGTCTTTCCCTTCTATTTATCAACATTTCAAAGGTGGCACAGGCTCAGGCCCATAAATCACCCGGTACCTTTACTGACATACTCTCCTCCTCAGAAAACCCCCGCAATAGTGAAGGTGATTTTATCACACTTAAAGATGGTAGAATCCTATTTGCCTATACCCGCTTTATGAATTCCACAAGTGACCATGCCCCTGCTCAGATTATGGGAAGGTACAGTGAAGATGGTGGCAAGACCTGGTCTGTTAAAGACAAACTGATCGTTGAAAGAGAAGGCGATCAGAATGTGATGTCTGTCTCTTTTTTAAGATTGCAGAATGGCGATATTGCATTGTTTTATGCACGAAAAAACTCACTTGAGGATTGCATACCTATGGTGCGTATTTCAAAGGATGAAACACAGACCTGGAGTGAGCCAACACCAATCATCACGGATCAAAATGGTTATTTTGTATTGAATAATGACAGGGTTATCCAACTAAAGAGTGGAAGGATCTTGGCTCCCGTTTCTCTGCACAAAACGCCAAATTCTGAATGGCGCAACAGAGGGGAAATCAGGTGTTTTTATTCCGATGATATGGGTAACTCCTGGAAAATGGGACAGGTATTGCCGGTTCCCATAAATGCAATCAGCCAAGAACCCGGTGTTGTAGAAATGAATGACGGACGTATCATGATGAATATCCGAACAAATCAAGGCGCGCAATACAGTTCTTTTTCACTTGATGAAGGCATCACCTGGAGCCTTGCAAACAAGACCATTATACCATCCCCTATCTCTCCCGCATCTCTGAAAAGATTAAACGGAACTGGAGACCTAATTCTGGCCTGGAACAACAATGGTAAATCAGGACCGGGTTATTTCAAATCCAAAAGGACACCTCTCACGGTGGCTATTTCCAAGGACGAGGGTCAATCCTGGGTGAATATTCAGAACATTGAAGGAAGCAGTCATGCTTCATATGCCTATACTGCGATTCACGAAGTGGATGATCATATTCTCTTCGCTTATTATGTGAAGCATGATGACAAACCGGGCTATGACCTTCGCATCAGACGGATGTCTCTAAAAGAAATATACGATTTCGATAATCCATACCCTGTTTTGATCGTCGCCAATAAACATTCCAATACTTTGTCGTATCTGGACCCAGTCAAAATGGAAGTTTTGGAAACCATCAACATAGGCAATAATCCCCATGAAATTACGATATCACCGAATCAGCGATTTGCTTACCTCAGTAGCTATGAAGCCCCTGGGGATAAAATTTTTGTAGTCGATTTGATGAAAAGGCAACAGGTAGACACAATCCACACCGGAGAGTATACACGTATACATGGAGCTGCTTTCTCACCTGAAGGGACACATGCCTACTTTACAGCTGGCCAAACTGGGCATGTGGTAGAAGTAGAAACTGCCACCAATACTGTATCCCGTGCCATTCCTACCGGAGGTGAGATTTCTCATATGGTATATCTTTCACCTGATGGAAAACACCTTTTGACGGCCAATATTTCTTCTGAAAATATCTCTGTTATAAACAGAGAATCTGGAGAATTAGAAACTTTAATTCCTGCTGGGAAAGGAGTGGAAGGAATGGCTTTCACCCCAGATGGTAAATATTTATGGGCTTTAAACCAAACAGGAGGAAGTATAACCGTCATAAATTGGCTTTCCAAAACAGTTGTAACCGAATTTGAATGCTCGGGAATGCCTGTTCGTATCAAGTTTTCTAAGGATGGTAGCCGGGCTTATGTAGCAGGCTGGGAAAAGAATGGAACATTGACGGTTATTGATGTAGCATCCAAGAAAGAAATTAAAAGAATACCAGTTGGCAGCTATGCCATAGGAGTTGAAATCTCCTCCGATGGCAAATATGCATTTGTAGGTTGTGAAGATGCTGGAAAAACAAGCATTGGCAAGGATGGTGAAGAAAATCTTGAAAAACTAAAAGCCAAGTCTGATGGTGTGCATGTGGTAGACCTCCACAAACTAGAGGTTGTAAAGGTTATTGAAACCGGTTTAGGACCAGACCCCATGCAATTATGGTGGCCTCCTAATAAACTGATTGAAGACTAAATACAAGGTGAGCGATTATAGCCCCATCTGGAATAAGGTAGTTAAACCCGAAATATGCAATAGACATTCTATTAAGTGCTGAAATCGCTTTAAAATCAGCCACTTCGTTGCTGTTTTCAATTTCACCATAGCGGTGCTATGCTAAAATCTCCAAACAGCCTGATTTTCTTGCGATTGCAACACTTCCCGTAAACACGGGACAGGCTATCACGAATCCATAATCCGGGTTTAACAAACTATTTTATTTAGGTTGGTATGAATAACTGACACCTTTGTTTGCATCAATACCTGTGGGAAGTTTAAAGATCAAACAACCCTTCCTAGCTTCTTGGCTTCAGCATCTTTTCTTGCCCCGTAAAGTATCCCTAAAAGCATTCCCAAAGTTGTCCCCATAGACAAACTCATACTTGACCCTAAAAGGGATTCAATAGAAGTTCCATAAAACATCCCTAATGCCGTTCCGAAAATCATACCGTAAACCATCCCTATTTCTGTATAATGTTTTTCCGTAGTGAAATAAAACTCCTCTTTTAGAAAAACTTTAAATTCAGACAGTTTTTGTTTATAGTATTTTTTCAAGTTGTCCGTTGAAGCATCTAGCTGTAGTGAATCAAGTTCTTTCTGTATTATTGGTGATTGACTTTCAGTTAAACCCTTGCTTTTTAAACTATTCAGAATTTGAATAAAGCCCTTGTAAATCTTTATTTCCCCTTTGTTGTCTGTTGTTTTCAATAATTTATTAAAAACTTCAATTGCCTCTGTAATGCTCATGTTCTTTGTATTTTTTGTTTGTATCCAAAATATTGGGTTGAGATATCTTATTTTATTCAGCTCTTAATTCCTCCATGTCTGAGATCAACTCGTCAAGCTTTCTAATTACTCTTCCATAAATAATATTTAAATCCCAATAGTAAATCTTACCTCCCAAAAGTGCTAAAACAGCAAGAATTAATATCATGACTAAAAGTCCGATCAATGGCATCCCAAAAACCACATTAAGGTCAGGGTATTTCACCATAAGTTCACTCATTACCGTTTCGTTTAGTTGTTGTCCATTTTTGCTCGAAAACCAAAACCCCATTATAGCAGATAGAAAAATTATGGGGTAATAAAACCTCGCCAATTTCATATTGACGGATATTTGATCATCCAACCAGCTTCTGAATGATTTAAGGTATTCATAGCTATTAACATTTTCATCAATGCTCTCCAAACCTTTTGAAAGTCTTTTATTCACTATAAACACCAAACTCGAAACCAGAAAAAGACCTATTCCCATAATGGGAATCCCTAATAAAAAAGAAGCTCCCAAAACCATTGTGGATCCAATCGCAATGGCATTCAAATTAGTTTTAAACATCCTCTTATATTTATCGATAAAATGAATCGATTTTTGGTTGTATAGGTTGGTTACTTTTGGACCTACCAATGCCTCATTTTTCATAAATCCTTCTTTCCAAATTGCTTCAATTGACTTTTCCATCTAATCGTTTTTTTAACCGTTCTTTAATTCTTTTAATGCGCACCCCGATGTTATTTGGGTTAGTACCAATAATGTCTGCTATTTCCTGATAAGACTTTTCTTCCAGATAAAGTAAAATCACTCCCCTGTCAACTTCCGACAGTTGCCTAATGGCATCATACAAATGATTTAGTGCCTCATCTGAAAATGCATGGCTATCTTCAACCACCTCTTCAGGCAAGGCATCAGAAGCGAAATACTGAGAACTGTTTTTCTTTTTCTTCAACAAGGTCAAGCAAACATTCAAAGACAATCTGTAAACCCAAGTAGACCACTCAGACTGCTGGCGGAAATTGTCTCTGCTTTTCCAAATTTGTAAACATACTTCTTGATAGTAATCTTCAAAATCTTCTTGCGTATTGGTATATGCGCGGCATATCTTAATAATGATTGCTGCATAGGGTAAAATTGAAGATCTATAAAAGTCGCTGCTCACTGTTTTTTTCTTGGTTAGTGGCGAGAATTAAATATTATTACACCTAATTGAAAATATTTGTGGAAAAAAATTGGGTGCAGGTAAATTGGACCCCTCAAATGAAGAGAAAAATCATTGCCCCTGAATAAAACCGAAAGATTCAAAAGTCTTTGAATTCGGTTATGAAATCACTTTTCGAAAAAAGATCGGAACAGGCCCTTAATAGTATGGCCATACATTATGAAATCTGAGATAAACTTAGTTCAGACCCATCGGCATTTCTCCAATGTTGTACCTAATGTCTGTAATATTAAGTTTTAACCAAGTCCAGTATCCCTGTACCAATTTCCACTCCGCCTTCGATTCAACTGGAATTTTAATACCATTCCTTTCTTCGGTTTTGGTAGCGGTAACTGTCCATTCAGTAGGCAAAACATCATTTGCATCCTTATACCGCATGGCCACAAATTTTTTAAAATCCCCATTTTCTTCAAAGTGAAATATGCCTGAACCTTCGGTCCCATTATATTCCATTGTGGCTTTCGCCGAATAGTCATCCATTGCCTCCCAACTTATATAAGGGCTCAAGGAAAAAGATGGGAACCAAACTATTTCGGCCAAATACCGCTGTAAGGTGGCTTGATTTACCTTTTCATTGTTTTTTGCATCTACAATAGTAAAGAAGGAAAGCAGCTTAATCGTCATTTCTCCTTGACCATTTTCAAATTTATCTCTCCCAACCACAGCTAAAAATGGATTCATTTTTAGCTTGACTGACCAATTAAAAGCTGGAGGTTCAATGGTGAAATATTGCCGAGCTTTTGCCTTGTTCCATTCTTTTTGCTCAGGTTTCATCAACATTTGCAAGTCTTGTTCCAAATAAACATTGTAAACCAATGGTTTTGCAATTGCCCCACTATTAAGTAACCATTTTTGAATTGTTGCAGGCAAGTCCACTATCATTTGCTCCGATAAAATGGTGTTTACTAAGGTATTTGAATCCTCAAACATTTTCGCTGTTTCATCACCCACCATTTTCTTAAAGCTTCCCGATGAATAAAGAAGAAAAATTAAAACCAGTACGACCAAATTTATAATTGTCCCGAACTTGGCATCACTCCAATAGTTTAGAATTAATAACTGTGAAAGGATTACACCCACAATTCCAATTGCCCACCAATAATTGGACTGAATGGACAATAAAAATACAGTTACAGCAAATAATACAAAGGTCAACAACCATAATAATCCAAACGCTTTGGAGATGGGTTGGGTAATGGCATTAAATTCGGAAAGGTCAAAGGCCTTTAAAAATCCAAACAGATGGATAACACCATGTATCACAATTACTATTATTAAAGCTATTCGCATGATTTTTCTATTTTTAATGTAGAATAATGCTTGACAACTTAATTTCTTTAACTGCTCTAAAATAGTGAAAAAATAAACGACTAACACCTCAGGCACTTCAAATCTTGAGAGGTACCTTTCAGCACATATTCTATATTGAATTTAGCTTTAAAAATGAGAGGGCATTCCTTTTCAGCTTTTCATTATTGATAGTATTTCATTTACTTTCAGGCTACATAAGCCAAACAAATACCTCTTATTGATTCACGAATACACACGAAGATTATCGACTCAAGAGAAAATTTCAATGTTTTCATAGTTCATTAAAGCCATGCTATGTACCTTAGTTTTCTCTGTTAATGGTTATATTATAGATTAAAACCATCCTTCAATTCCAAAAACAAATACCAACACTGATGGCACACTTTATATGCAATGGCTACTCTAAAATCTTTGGCTTTAGCAGAGGTAAAAATATAGGAATATCCCTCTTCCTTACACTTTTTACCTTATTACCCCTTCTCATTCAGGCGCAAGGCAAAAAAGAACTGAATGTTTTGTTTATGATCTCAGATGATCTTACAGCTACAGCATTGTCTAGTTATGAAAATGGCGCTAGCCATACCCCAAACATAGACAAATTGGCTTCTGAAGGGACGCGGTTTACAAAAGCCTACTGCCAATATCCTGTCTGTGGTCCATCCAGGGCATCCATGATGTTTGGCTATTACCCAAATGCGACAACCACCTATGGCTACGTTAGTGGACGAGAAAAGGTAGGCCCAAACCGCCAGTCATGGGCCCAATTGTTCAAAGACAATGGTTACTATACTGCTCGGGTTGGTAAGATATTCCATATGGGCTCTGTCGATATCCTGAAAGGAAGAAATGGAAAGGATGATCCTGTATCTTGGACAGAAAGATTTAACAGCCCAGCCCCTGAGGTTTTTGCTAAAGGAGAGCATGAATTGGTTCAAAATAATCCTTTTGGTTTGCTTACCTTATCTAAGGATAGCCTTTGGAATGGAGGCAATCAAATTCACATTGTCAAGACGGAAGAATATGAGATTCAGACAGATGCCGAAACAGCCAATAAGGTATCGAAACTCCTGAGAGCGCATAAAAACGAGCCGTTTTTTATCGCGGCCGGCTTTTTCCGCCCTCATGTACCTTTTGTAGCTCCTAAATCTTCCTTTGATAGCTATCCACATGAGCAAATTGTGATGCCTCCCAAGGTTGATGGCGACTGGGATGACATTCCTGAGCAAGGGATTAATTATGTGAACAGTGTAAATGGGGAAATGACAGTCGAACAAGAGAAAAAAGCTGTGGCTGCTTATTATGCTTCTACCTCCTTTTTGGATGACCAAGTCGGCAAAGTATTGCAAACCTTAAAAGAAGAAGGACTCGAAAAAAACACTATTGTTATCTTTACCTCTGACCACGGCTACTTTTTGGGAGAACATCGGTTTTGGATGAAAGTCGGATTGATGGAAGAATCCGTCAGGGTTCCGTTGATCATCAAAGTACCTGGACAAGCCCCAGCAGTGTGTTATTCTTTTGCAGAACTAATTGACCTCTATCCAACCATTTCGGAATTAGCAGGCTTACAAGTTCCAGAAGCTATCCAAGGCAAAAGTCTGGCCCCGCTGATCGATAATCCCAAGTTAGAAGTAAGGGACTTTGCTTTTTCCGTTTCTCAGCGGAATGGTAGAATGGGTTATCTAATTCGCTCATCTGAATGGGCTTATATTCAATATGGAGAGCAGGCTGAAGGAGGCATGGAATTGTACGACATGAATTATGATAAGGGACAATACAACAACCTGGCTTTGTATCCAAAATACACAGAGGTGGTCTCAGAAATGCAGGGCCTCTTAAAGGATAAATTAGCTGAAGTGCGTGCCAATGATTTGGGTATTGAGTATTAGCATATCCTCCACATCTATGCTAAAAAGGCCTTGATTCAATGCAAACCCTATCGGAAAGTGTTGAGCAAGAAAAGGCTGTGGCGGCCCATCTTTTTTTAGAACCACCATAGCCTCCCCACTCATGTCTGAATATCCGAATTTCAGCATGCAATAAATTTTCTATTGCATCTCGGATTAAATCATAAAAAAAGAATTTCTAGCTACATGTCTGCATCCCAAATGGTGGCAGCAATATGGTGAAGGTCTTCTTTGGTAGACCAATAATAGAGTGCTACCATTTTACCATCTTCACGCTTTAATAAAAGTGGGTATCCAAGATCAATGGTTTCCATATCCTCTGAGCCATATCCATCTCTCAGAATCTTCGGATTGCTCCAGGAGACACCTTCATTGTCACTGTACACTACCATCATGGTTCCAGGCTCTTTCCTATTCCCGAAAATCGCAACAAGTCTTCCATCATCAGTAATATTGAGTGCGGGAGGATTGCCATTCCCTGCCCCTGCATCTCCTACTTCTGATAGAAAGTTCCACGACTTACCGTCATCCTCGGAGACATAGGCATCAACCCAATTATGTCCTTCATACCTTCTGCGCATGGCACTGATCAACTTCCCGTTTTCTAGTATGACTGTCTGGGACATAACTGCGCGGCATTGGTCTGGATGAGGATTTAAGGCATCATCTTCTTCTAGTTTTACCTTTATTGAAAGGTCAACTTTCTTTTCATCAAAAGGAGGCACTATCCAGTTCAGGAAAGAAAAAGTTCTTCCGCCATCCATTGTACGCATGCTAAAAAGCCTGTCTGTTCCGAATTGGTCTTTTTCACGTACAGACATGAATACAAGACATTCATCTTTTCCTTTCACTAAATAATCTGTTCTTGGAGTTAACTCTGTCTGGGCAGGAAGAGTGGTATTTTTCAATTCAGGCCATTCCCGAATATCATCAGCACCAAGTCGATAAGGCCCACTCCATGACTTACCAGCATTATAGGAGTAGAAAAAGTGTCCTCTCTGATCTTCCGCACCATGATAGGAAGTCCCCACGATACGCATGGCAAATTGAGGATGAGAAAAATTTATGGGATTGTCTAAGGTTAAGAGTTCAGGTTCTTTGCCAAAGTCACCGACATAATTTTTCGGATCATAACCTTCCCAGGTTTTACCCATATCAGTACTCCGGGCCAGCCAGCTTTCCTGATTTCCTCCTATGTTGTGGTTGTCTTTAATAAGTTCATAATCTCCACGAGTAAACCCTACGAGCATGTTCACTCCATCTGCAGACCATGCGCCATTATTTGCAGGCCAACCGAGGAATTTATCCTCTTCCTGATAAACCACAACATGCTCCGCATTTTGAACCTGCTGATAATTTGATGGATTTACACCATTTGTTTGGGCAATTAAGGTTTGAAAATGCAAGAGAAACAGCATTACAAATAATGCTGATCCGGTGCCCTTTAGCATTTGAAAATTTATCTTCATTGGTTGGTTATTGTTTTTAATGGATTAGTTGTCCTTTTTTACTTTCACTGGAGGATACCCCCCTAAATCTCAAGTGTTCTTTGGCTTTCCAATAACGAATTAAAAATTCCCGATTAGGAAAGCTAAAAACATTTATTAATACCTCGTTTCCACCGGATGTGACTATCCTTATTTTTTCATCCGGAGCTAAACAAACATAAGTGGTGTAAATGAAACAAACCGTTAAAATAGAAAAAACTTTTAACTCAAAATTACATCCGATTCTTTTGTTAAGGCTAATTACTATATTTATTAATTCGAGTAAGATTTCAATACTTAGTAAAGCTTATATTTGATCGCCCATATTGGGATAAACGTTAACCCTGAATTCAAAAGAGACCTTGTAATTCTTGGTAAAAACGACTTAAAACGAGCCAATGGCAGTACTAAATCCACAGCAGGTGCTCCGAGGCGACTTCAAAAGCTGCCAGTTTTTACTGGATTGTAGCACTTAACAGAAAGATTTTACCCTGTTATAGGCCCAGTAAGAAGACAATGCTTTCAATAGAAATATTTTAAAATGAGTGAAACCCTTTCCATTCAAGAAGCCCAAAAACTGGTATTGATATCACACAATCTTCCGCCTTCTCATAAAAAAGGAAAAGCCATAGACTGTACCTTATCGAGCATAGAAAATCTTGGCTATGTTCAAATCGACACCATCTCAACCGTGCAACGTGCGCATCATCATACTTTATGGAGTAGAAACCCAAGGTATCAAAATTCCCATCTTGATGAATTGGTAGCGAAGAAAAAAGTCTTTGAATATTGGTCTCACGCTGCCGCTTACTTACCAATGAAAGACTATAAATATAGCCTTTATCGAAAAAATGCCATTTTAAGGGGTGAGCAAAAACATTGGTTTTCTAAGGATATTGGTCTTATGAAATCGGTATTGAATCGCATCAAAGAAGAAGGGCCATTAATGGCCAAAGACTTTATGCACCAAGGGAAATTAAAAGAATGGGGAAGTAAACCTGCCAAGCAAGCGCTTGAAAATTTGTTTATGCAAGGTGAATTGATGATTTCTTCTCGAAAAAACTTTCATAAGGTATATGACCTAACCGAACGTGTACTACCGAATGACATAGACTGTAGGGAACCTTCACAAATGGAATACATTAGGTATTTGATTAAAAACTATCTCAAAGCTAACGGAATTGGGCAGGCTGCTGAAATCTCTTATTTGCTTAAAAACACAAAAGCCCTAGTCACCGCAGCATTGCAGGAAATGCATTCCAGTGGGGAGTTGGTACAAACAAACGTTAATGGAAATATTTACTATGCACTTCCGGATGTCTTATCCTTATTGAACAATTCCCTGAACCGAAACCAACTAAAAATCCTCTCCCCTTTTGACAACTTGCTCATTCAACGTAAGCGCATGCTAAACTTATTTGATTTTGACTATCAGATTGAATGTTATATCCCGGAATCAAAACGTAAATACGGCTACTTTTCTTTGCCCATATTGTGGAATGCAAATTTAGTGGCCCGAATGGATTGCAAGGCGGATAGAAAGACTTTCATTTTACATATCAATCATTTGGCATTGGAGGAAAGGCTGCAAGACAAAGATGGTTTTACGCATGCTTTTTGTAAAGAACTTGAAGCTTTTAAGCAATTTAACAACTGTACAGAAATTAAATTGCACAAAACGACCCCACCTGACTTTAAAGCTACTTTGCAAAACCTTTTATAGTCTGCTCTTAATGCTTTCAATAATGTGGCAGACCTCTACTGCTGAGGCTCAGCATTTTCTCAACGCATAAGAGATCTCCACGCCTTCCAATGAGGATTCTGTTATGCAATTGAGGCGAACGGATGTTTACCGAAGCCCAATAAATTTTCAACCTTTTGTCATAAAAAGCAAAATTGAATAGGCCATCTCCTTAGCTATAAAGTAATAAAACAAGACATTGTGATTAGGCTAAATTAGACATCCGAAAGCTGGGACATTCCCTATATTTAAAACAATTGCTTATTGAAAGTCTATTAAACCCGAAATATGCAATAGACATTCTATTACATAATCCGGGTTAAATCATTTAAACACCCCCTTTTAAAGAATCATTATTTACTAATTTTAACACCTATTAATCCTCCTTACAATTACTTATGAAATCGCTTTTTATCTTTTTGGTTACCCTCCTCTCAGCAACAATGGTACAATCTCAACAACTGCCCAATTTGCAGTTTAACAATGACAAGGAATTTAAGGTTGTCCAGTTTACAGACACCCATGTCAACGTAGAAGCAGGTAAGAATATGGAGGTATTTACGACAATTAAAAAAATACTTGAAATAGAAAAGCCTGATTTGGTCGTTTTGACAGGAGATGTAGCTACCGACGGCAACCCCCAAAAGACCTATCAAGCCTTTGAAAAAGTATTTGAGGAGGCCAAAATGCCATGGATAGTAACCCTTGGAAATCATGATTCTCAAGCCGATCTCTCCAGAAAAGAGGTCTCCGACTTCCTACAGGGGTTAAGTTACTGTTTGAATAACGATAAGGGAGAAACTTATGGAAACTCCAATTTTGTGTTTCCCGTCAAGAGTAAAGAAAATAAAGCCGAAGCACTTATTTACATCATGGACTCCAATGCTTATAGCACTTTAAAACCTGAAGTAGACGGATGGGGCTGGTTCGATCATTCTCAAGTCAATTGGTACAAAGAAAAGAGTCAGCAATACACCAAGGCAAACAATGACGAACCTTTACCTGCCATTGCTTTTTTCCATATTCCATTGCCGGAATATTACCAGGCATGGAGCAATAAAGAAGTGAAAGCCATAGGTAAAAGAAAAGAAGATGAATGCGGACCGGAAATCAATACCGGCATGTTTGCCGCCATGTTAGAATCTAAAGACATCATGGGAACCTTTGTCGGTCACGATCACAACAACGATTATATAGGCGTACATCACAATGTGGCCTTGGCCTATGGAAGGGTTACCAAAACAAAAACCTATAGAAAAGCGCCCGTTGAAGGCGCAAGAATCATCGTTTTAACGGAAGGAGAAAGAAAATTTGATTCCTGGATCCGTGAAGTAAACGGAAGAAAAGTATATCCCTGTACCTGGCCGGATTCATTTGTGAATTAATCCAATTAGCAATAGGCCAACCCTTTTCGGTAACCTATTAAATAAATACTAAGACACGGAAACAATCACGAAATTGGCTAAATAAGACCAGGTATTATAAAATGCCCCTAGGCCTAATATTAGTTCTTAGCAATTAATATTAGGCATTTATGCCCCCAATTTTTGATCAATTTCAACAACAAATGTCTTGGTCAACTTATCATATAGGTTTTGGTTTTTATTGTCCCAAAGCAACCATATTATTGGAATTAAAAGAATGCTTGAAGCGTATTTTAAAAACTCACGAATGGCTCCCTCAGAAGCTTTCTTATAATCCGCTCCAGATTCAGCGCATATGACTTTTAAATTGAATATCTTATGACCTAAATTCCCTGAAAAAACCGGATACAATACGCCTCCAATCAAAAGTGAAAAAAAGGCCAGGTGTTCAACTTTTACAAATGCACCTACATTGGGGTCCATATTTTTGGTAAGCATTTTATATAGCACATTAGGCCCTATTAAAATTACGAAAAAAATGAAAAATTCTGTCAAATTGGCTAGAAGTCTGATTCCTTTCGGAGCTAATTTGTACCCGTAAACCAAATCTGATTTTATCCTATTTTCATTGTGATGTTTCTCACTATTCAGTACCTCTTCTATGTTTAACTCAAGGGCTTCACAAATTAAACTTAAAGTTTTACCCCGAGGGTCACTTTCTTTGTTTTCAATTCGCTGAATTGTTCTTAAATTCACTTTAGACATTTCAGCTAATTCCTCTTGAGTTAATCCTTTAGCTTTCCTTGTTTCACAAATTATTTCACCAATCACACCCATTTTTGTATCGTTAATTTTCTTTAAAGTTATTGAAGAAAATATATTTTGATAGCGGTTACCTTACGGCATTCTTACGACATTTTTAAAAATGCTGGTTTATCTTTTCAATTTTAATTGGCCTTAGATAAGTTTAATAGATTGCTCAATGCAATAAAAACACTTCCTAACACCATTTCATAGGTTTTTTGGCTGGTTTTAGGGCTATGGCCTGATCAATTAAAGAAACCCTTTTCTTATAGCGAAAAAGGGAAAAATAGAATTATGGTTCAGGAATATAAATATCAAAAGTAGCTCCTTTATTTAATTGGCCAGTTGCCAATATTACCCCTTCATGATTTTCTATTATTCTCTTTACAATAGCCAACCCAATACCCGTTCCGGTATAGGCTTCCTTATTGTGTAGCCGTTGAAAAACTTCAAATATTTTCTTACTGTATTGCTGGTCAAAACCAATACCATTATCGCAATACTGTATATGGTTATAATTTTGATCAACATTTAAAGCTTCAATTCCTGTTTCCTTTCCTTTTATTGATTCGCAACTAATTTTTATATGGACAGGCTGATCCTTTTTGGCAAATTTGATGGAATTACTAATTAAGTTAAGGACTACCTGTCTGAACTGAACGAGTACCACTTTGACCTTGCCAAGATTATTTAACTCAAAGGTAACATCGCTTTGTTCCAATTCTTCGGTTAACGTTTCCTTAGTGTCTTCAATAATCTCAAGAAGGTCCACAATCTCATATTTTATTTCTTGATCGTTGGTTCTGGAATAAGCAATAAGATCTTGAATTAAATTTTGCATTCGGTTAGCCGACTTATGCATCCTGGTGAAATACTTTTTACCATTTTCGGATAAAACATCGTATTCTGTTTCAATAATACGGGAAGCAAAAATCTGAATTTTTCGTAAGGGTTCTTGCAAATCATGGCTGGAGATGTATACAAACGATTGCAACTCTTTATTGATTTTCTCTAGGGCCATGTTCTTTTGTTGTAGCTCATTTGTTCCCAACTGAACCAATTTTTCCAGTTCGGTAGTAAACATTTTTTGCTCTTGAACATCTGTACTGGTACCTACCCACATTTTTATGGTCCCATCTGCATCTTTTTGTGGAATTGCTCTGCTCAGCTGCCAGCGATATTCTCCATTGTGTTTGCGAAATCGATGCTCCAACAAAAAGTCTTTCCCCGAACGAACGGCTTCCATCCATTGCTTAATATTCTCCTCCTTATCATCCGGATGAACTATCTGTTGCCAACCGTCTCTTTTAATTTGTTCTAAGGTTAAGCCCGAAAAATCAAAAACGGATTGATTGAAATAATTCAGGTTTCCCTCAGGATCTGAGGTCCAAACAAATTGCGGCATCGAGTCTGCCAATAAGCGAAACTTCTCTTCCCTTTCTAATAATTGCTGGTGAAAAGTCCTCTCTTCCGTAATATCCCTCACGGTTCCAAGCATGCGTTCAGGCTTATTGTTTTCATCGTAATAAACCTTGCCTTTTACATCCTTCCAATGCAGAGATTGGTCCTCCCATACAATCCTTATCTGATAATGCAACGAGCCCTCTACATAAGCCTTTTCAAATGCCTCCGCTCTAAGTTTTACATCATCAGGATGCACATGGGCAATAAGCTCCTCTTGGGTTAGACTCTTCTTATTCGCAAAACCTAAAATATTATAGCAACGCTCAGAGGCAACCATTTCTTGTGTCTTAAGATCTAAATCCCAAATCCCGAGCTCACTTGCCTCGATGATAAGTTTGAGCTTATCCTCATTCTCCTCAATTATATGTTTTGCCTTGACAGTAGCCGTTACCTCGGTGGCTACCACCATAATACCCGTTATTGTGTTATTTTCTTTTAAAGGATGGTAAACAAAATTAAAGAAGCTCTTCTCCGTTTTGCCATGACGGTTTAAATCCACAGGAAACTCATAACCATAAAAAGCATTACCTGTTTTATAAATACCCTCAATAATTGGGGCTATTTTTGTTCTAACTTCTGGCAAGGTTTCAAAAAGAGGCTTCCCTACAAATTGATCTTCAGTCTTGTCTATTATCTGTAAATAGCTTTCATTGGCTACCTCAATAACGTTTTCTGAACCTCGGAAGATAACTATACCCAGCGGTGCCTGTTTCACTGAATCCCGGAATCTTTTTTCACTTTCCTCTACTTTTTGAAAGGCTTCTATAACATCCTGCTCAGCTTTTTTCCTTTCAGAAATGTCACGTGCTACGGCAAATAACAAGTTTTTTTGGTCCACCTGAACCCCTCCCATATTAATCTCTACAGGATAAATGTGCCCTTGTTTATTTTTATGCATGGTTTCAAAAGGAGGAATTTTTTCCCTTTGCGCACGCTGAAAAGCTTCTCTGTATTTTTTATCATCGAAAACAGTATCTACATCTGGCACTTTCAACAAGCTCATCTCCTGCTCAGTGTAGCCCCATTTTTCAAGAGCCGAATTATTGAGATAGGTAAAACTTCCATCTTCCTCCATAAGAATGAAGGGATCAGCCGCCGTATCTGCCATAAACTTAAACAGCTTAATTTCTGACAGGGCTTCTTCTACCTTCTGCTTTGCTTCATGTAACTCTGTTACCTCAGCTGCTGTATTCATTACTGCGTCCACTTTTCCAGAAGCATCTAAAAGCGGGGTGAAGCTATAGTTGTAATAATAAGGTTTTAATTCCCCATTTTTTACTATGTCTACTTTTTGATTTTTAGCATGAAATGGAACCCCAGTACGCAAGACCTTACGTATCTGTTCAAAAATATGCTGGTTTCCAAATTCTGGTAATATATCCGAATACCGTTTCCCTACAACATCATTTCCTTTTCCCCAGGCGTCCATTATGGATTGATTAGCTAGAGAAATCCGCATTTCTTCTCCTACAAAAACACCTATGGGAAAAGGTGCACTTTCTACTAAAGCACGAATGTTTTGTTCGCTTTCTTTTATTTTGTTGTTCAGTATGGCTTGAGAAGTAACCTCTGTAGCGATGATACCAAGTCCATTTATATTCCCTTCCAAATCCCGCTGGGGATACACATTGAAATTGTAGTATTTCATGGTCATTTTACCATGTTGCAGGATTCGTACTGGCGTTTCAATGGCTGTAAAAGGAATTCCTGTTTCAAACACTTTTTCAAAGACCTCAACGTACCCTTGTTCCACCATTTCTGGCAAAAGTTCAAAATAAGGTTTCCCTAAAACATCTTTTCCTTTTCCCCAGTATTCGATGATGATATCATTGGCTATGGTTATCACTAAATCTTTTCCAGATAAAATAGCGATAGAAGATGGGGAAGAGTTTATAAGGTTATGATAACGCTTTTCGCTTTCTTCTACGGTTTTTCTTGCTTCTACCTGAGGGGTCACATCATAACCTATTGCCATGATGCCATTGATTTCCTCATTTGTATCATACAATGCCTCGTATGAAAAATGGATGTACACAGTTTCTAATACACCATTTCTTAAAAGTTGAACAGGCCTTTCCGGCGTGGCAAAACGATTGCCCGTACTGAAGACACCATCCAGTAATTCTTTTATACCCTGAGAAGCAATTTCCGGCATAGCCTCAAATAGCGGAATGTTAAGCACTTCTTCCTCTTTTCTACCCCAAAGTTCCAAGGCATATTTATTGGCAATTTCTACTGTGTAATTGGCACCCCTAAATATTGATATGGCAACGGGAGCCTGAAGAATCATAAGCCGAAGATTTCTTTCGTTTTCTTCTATTTTTTTTCTAGCCAATACCCGTTCGGTAACGTCTTCCAAAGTACCGTTTAATCTGTAAGCAAATTTCTCTTCATTAAACCTGGCTTTACCTTTGGCATGGACGATGGTTTCTTCTTTGGTCACTGCATTTACAATTGTATATTCGATATCGTAAATGCCACCAGAAGAATATTTCAAGACTTTATTAATGGCTTGGGATACACGTTCTCTATCCGTTTCCGCAATAGCAGCCATGGCTTGATTAAATGTAATCTTTTCTTCGGGAGGATAACCAAACCATTCTTTCAATCTGGCATTACCAGAAAAGGTATTGGTCAATGGATTATAGTCATAGGTTCCTAACTGAGCCGCCTCGATTACGAATTCCAAATCATTCTTATTTTCTATAAGGTCGTTTTCAGCTATTTTTTTTGAAGTGGTTTCTATTACTGTTACAAGTACTCCGCCCACTTCCCCTGTTGCTAATCTTATGGGACTGTATGAAAAATCAAAATAACAGTTTTCTAAATACCCATTTCTGTTAAGTGGCAGCATCAAATCCGAAAACCGAACAGCTTCTCCCTCCATTACACCATCGAGCATAGGTCCAATGATTGGCCAAATTTCAGAAAAGGTTTCCATTGTACTATTACCCAATGCCTGAGGATGTTTGGTAGCTCCTAATATGGGACGATAGCCATCATTGTATATTTGAGTATATTCTTTCCCCCATGCGATGTACATACCAAAGGGATTTTCAAGCAAGACACCTACCATCGTTTTTAATGGTTGAGGCCAAGTACTTGGGTCACCTAAAGCTGTGTTTTCCCAATCTTTTGCTCTGATGAGCTTCCCCATTTCGCCTCCACCTCGTAAAAAAATATTGTCTTCCCTTTCTGTACCCATTTAATCCATCATGGTTTAATTATAAAACTTTCTCTTGAACGCTGAGGTGAAGTTGTGATAGCTAGGAATATCATTAAACCTTTGACATGCTACTCCTACTCTATTCCCTAATACTTGAATGTTAAAACAATCTCAATGCTCCCAAGCTTAACCATTATGTCCTTTCAACTCTAAATAGAAGCTCCGCTTCACAAAGTTTACTCAAATTAACATCATTAAAATTAACAATAAAAAGTAAACTACAATCCCAAGCCCACAATTTTTCAAACAGCCTATAAATAAACACAAAAAGGAGATGACTATCCCCTTTTTGTGTTTATCATAATACCTGACTTCATTTCTACTAAAAACCGATATAATTCTTGACTATGAAATTCTAGGACCTTTTCAAGGAATTTGTTTTTTAGATTAAAAGTAAATTTTTTTGTAACACCTAATTATTTACACGAAAATTCATATAGTATTTATTTTCGCTTACTATTACCCTTTTATAATAAGCTTCATAATGCTCATTCGTCATCAGATTTACCTGGTAAAAATGTTTGCCATAATTTTTAGCATTTTTTTCAAGTTTGCTTACATATAGTTGCCCAAAATCAGTAGGGCTATAATTATTCAACTCTTCATTACTAATTCGCTTCCCGTCTATCCAAACGCCATACATTTTAGCATCCTTCCAGGACTCAATTTGCTGTTCAGTAGGTGTCGTTTTTTGCATCGGTGGAGGCAAGGTCCTAAACATTATCATTTGTTGCCCTTGCTGCTCTTTACTCATTAATAAATACAAGGATAATAATCTTTCTTCGTCATCCTTAGAGATTTTGTATTCCACAGGACGTCCTTTGTCATTTTTCGCTTTGTTCACAATTTCATTGTACTCAGCAAGTTGGGCAGGGGTCGCCCCGTCGGTCGTAGCAGGAACGACAATTTTTTTGGGCTGAACAGCCTCGGTTTTATCTTGTGCAATTGTTATAGTGCTGAAAAAAAACACAGCCATACCCAAAAGGGGAACAACGGCCAATTGCTTGCAGAAAGTGTTTCGGAATGATTTGGTTTTGGTCATCATAAGTAATCGTTTTTTGGTTATAGAATGGTTAAACTGACTTGTTATAAATGAGCTGTTTTGCTTGCTTACTTTATCAAGAAGCAAAATTTGATAGGCTTTTACATCTGTATATTCCTTGATTACTGCCTCATCAGCTAAGAACTCATGGTTCAGCATTATGGCTTTCCGGTAAAGAAAAATAAATGGGTTAAACCAAAATAAAATTTGGACGATTTCTATGAATAAGATATCCCAAGAATGTTTTTGTTCTACATGTGCCAGTTCATGAAAGAGAATTTCTTGTTCAATATTTCCACTCAAGTAATCATCCGCATTGAGGAATATATAGCCTAAAAAACTATGTGGTCTTTCGCTTTGGTCTAAAAGGATGAGCTTGCAGTTTCTAAATGAAAGGATATCATTTGCCCATGCTTTATTTATTATCGTTTTAAGGTTTATAGAAAACCTAAAAAACAATAAGGTTGTAATGGTCACATAAATGGTCAAGAGAATAAGCAGTAGGTAATTGTTCTCATTAGATACCACTATTTCTGGCGCATTCCCGGCCTCGGAAAAAAACATCGAATCGGTAATCACTTTTTCCACCACCGGAAGCGCTGACACCCGATTGGTAAAAGTCAGCAGGGGTACAATGAATGAAAAAATTAAACTGCCAATGAGGTAAAACCTGTTGAATCGAAGCATTCTTTCTTCCTCTAAGATCAATTTATAGAAAGCCAAAAACAATGCAGAACAAACAATTATTTTAATGAAGTAAACTGTCATTTTTCCTTTCTTTTAATTTCCTGATCTACAATTTTTTTAAGGTCTTCCAATTCAGTTGTTGTAAGATCTGTGGCTTTAGTAAAAAACGAAGCAAACTGCAGTGGTGAATTGTCAAAGTAATTTTTAATCATTCCCTTCACATGCTTTGAAAAGTAATCCACCTTCTTCACCAAAGGATAATATTGCCGGGAATTCCCAAACACCTTGTAGGCAACAAATTTTTTGTCTTGCAACCTTTTTAACAAGGTGGAAATTGTTGTAGTAGCAGGTTTTGGTTCAGGATAAGATTCAATAATGTCTTTCATGAAAACTTTGCCTTGCTTCCAGATAAACTCCATTAGTTGCTCTTCTTTTTTCGACAATTGCATTGCTCTATATTTATATATACTGATCTACATTTATACTTCTTACTCTACAAATGTAGAGTTATTATATTAGTAAACAAACTTTCAAACGAATTATTTAATAGGAGATACATTATTTTTGGGAAAACCTCCATCTAACTAGGGATTAGCAGGTTATAACAAATACACTTAAACACGTCCATTAGGACATGTTTTTCATCATGATGAAATGGGAAACTCTTTTGAATAAACTTATCAAAT
>TARA_R110001599_G_scaffold185270_1_pt1 | contig 78717 bp, 68 predicted proteins | sample TARA_R110001599 | Tara Oceans TARA_R110001599 (sample SAMEA4398360) | marine metagenome | biome: Polar Biome; feature: [MES] marine water layer (ENVO:01000295) within the mesopelagic zone...; material: water (ENVO:00002006), including particulate matter (ENVO:01000060) such... | reverse complement strand
CTCCTACCACAGCAGCTCCTACCACAGCAGCTCCACCACCACCACAACTACCACCACAACTACCACCACAACTATTTCCTCCTACCACAGCAGCTCCTACCACAGCAGCTCCTGCATCAATTCCGACCTTAACACTTATAGGAGACGCTACAGTCAATGCAACTATTGGTAGTTACACCCCTCCGAATCCCGGTGCTATAGCGAAATTCGGTAATGGTTCTAATGCTATGGTAAAAGAGTTCATAACGCACAACGGAAACTTTACGCCAGTTTACAGCTCAAATCTTCAAGGGACTTTTGTAATAATTTACAAAGGAAGTGCTGACGGAAATCCAATGTCCTCAAGCCACCTTCAAGTTAACGGAGTAGACCTCTCCGTACAAAGAACGATTAACATAACAGCTTCTGTTATTACTCCTACTACAGCAGCTCCACCACCACTACCACCAGCTCCACCTTCTTCTGGCGGTGGCGACGATTCGGAAGACACAGGAGACACGGGAGGAGTGGGCGCCCCTGATATTGAAATAATTGAGATAAGAAGAATTCCATCTCCTAACCCTTCCGTGGATGAATCATTTAAGGTATTTTACAATACAATAAACTTCGTTAGTTCTATTCAGAATTTAAAGTGGAAATTTAACGATGAGGATTATACGGTTCCATTAATAGACTATGCTCATGATCCAACAGAACAAACTACAAACTTACCCCCACTACATGAAGACTATAGGTCAGGTTGGTACTTTACAGCTTCATCCGCTTCTAAAACAGTAAAAGATAGCGATTCTACTTTTATGATAACGATGGGGATACTGGCTAAAGTCGTAGATACTGAATTGGCTACAGATGAAATGTATTATATTGCCGCTAATAAGTTTATGGTCGATCAGCCTCACAAGCAAGTAGCTGTTTCTAACCCTCAATTTGGCACCTCATCTCCGACTATCTTGCAATGGCAACCATACGCTATTGCATTAAGTTACGCTTCAACAAGGTTTAGAAGAATATATATATCATTACCTACTCCAAGTCTTGATACGATAAAAACCTATAAATGCGCAGCTCAGAACGCAGGTGTCAGCGCAGGTTTAGAACTAGTAGAAGGAGAAGGTCCTAGGAGGGGTCTTTACAATTGGGACACGAATAATGAGGAATGCGGAACTTGGGATACTGATTACTCCGCGACTGAGCCTTTCATTGCGTTTCAATGGTTCACCGTTAATTCGAGAGTCCAGTTGTTTAGATATAATCACGCAAGCGGATTTCATGCACACGAATTTTTAGAAGAAGTTAGATTACTAGCAACAGTCCCTGATGTAGACCGATCTTTAAACCCTGTAGTCATAATGGTAAGAGATAATAGCGTAATGATATGCTATAGGGAAAAGGAAGGAAAGGCTTACTTGGTAAATGTTGATGGGGGCGAATTTGGAAAAGTGGTATATTACAATAACTCGGGGAGCAAATTAAATTACTATGGGTCGCCAGACAACGACGCGACCTTTAATTCTAATCCTACGCTACCTGTTCCTACCAATGATGGTAGCACTTCTAACGATTGGAAAGTATCTGCAACAATAGTTAAAACTTTCCTTCCGTTAAGTAACCCGCAGATCTTAGGGGATAGTCTTCATAATATAAAACTCGCAGAGGATTACTGTAATAAGAACGGACTCCTTGTTATCGCTATAGAACCTTCTGAGTCTCAAAGGATTAACGACCCCGACCATCCAGACTATAACGCTCCAATGTACGATGAAGGTCTAATGGAGGATGGAGGATGGAATACAGATAGTTTAATTGACGGTATGTTAGAGCTTACAAGGAGAGAATCTTAAAAACTACTTTTTATTGAAATAATTATACATATATTTTATTATATATAAATATATGATTACTGAATACTGTACTAAATGTGGGGCTAAATATGAATATTCATTAAATAAGCCTAAATTTTGCTCTTCTTGTGGAACCTCTCTCGATGGAGAAGTTTCACAAGCAACAGTAAAAGAACAAGACACTAAAGTTATTGAACAGCAAGATGCCTTGCCTAGTATTTCTAAATTAGAATATTCTCTTGATTCTGGTGGGAAGCCTGTCACCTTTGGGGATCTTGTCTCAGAAGGATCTCGAGACTCGTCCGAAAATTACGAAAAAGCCTCCTCTAGACCAAAACCAAAATACGACCCAAGCGAAGACGTAGTAAAATCCACGATGCAACAGTGCAGCTCAAAGCGAGATCCTGACGAAGTCGGTGGACAAGAAAAGTAAAATAAAATACGAAGATCGCTTCGAGATTATTGACGAAGAGCTAAACAAAAGAAAAGGAAAATGGTTTTTAAACTCCTTATCTTGGATTGATTTTGACGATGTCAAGCAAATCATTAGAACTCACCTTCATAAAAAATGGGAACAGTGGGATCAGGAGAGGCCTCTAAGACCTTGGCTGAATAGAATTATATCTAATCAGTTTAAAAATATATTAAGAAATTATTATAGTAATTTTGCAAAGCCTTGCTTGACGTGCCCTTTTAATCAGAGTGGCGTTACCGAAGAAGGGGAATTTGGGTTGTGCGGCTTTACTGAGAGCAAAACTCAATGTAGTGAATGCCCTTTATATGCAAAATGGGAAAAAACAAAAAAAGCAGCGTATGACATCAAAATGGCGGTTACAATAGAAAATCACTCTCATGAAATAAAATATAAAAATGACAATTCATTTGAGATAGAGGAAGCTGAAAAAAAGCTGCATTTAGAAATGAAGCTCGCTCTAAGCGAAAAAAATTATGAAATATATAGAATGCTTTTCATAGAGAACATGACGGACGAAGAAGTCGCTGCTAAGCTAGGATACAAGACAACAGAAAAAGGCAGGAAAGCGGGGTATAAACAAATAAAAAACTTAAAAAAACAATTCAAATTAAAAGCTGAGAAAATACTTAAAACGAAAGATATATTTTATGGAAAAGATTGAACTAACTGAAGAGCATAAAGAGTTTATAGATAAAAATTATAAAAAAATATCAAACCTTAATGAATTAACATGCGCAGTTTTCATGGGAGAAGATTTAGACGGAAGAACTAAGGAGGGGCGAGCAGTTAGAGCTTACTTGTCTCAGAAGGACTATAAGTATAAAACTACAAAAAGAGCTTTAGTTCCAAATGTGGTATTAACTAAGGATAATAAGGATTTTATATTATCTCATGCGGATGGGTCCATGAAAGCTTTTGATATAGCTAAATTATTATTCCCTGAAAAAGATGTCACTCCTCTAAGTAAAGAAACTATAGTGGTAGCTGAGTTCTTAAAAAAGAACATGCCCGAAAAAATGAACCCTAAGGATACTGCTATAGGAGAAAAATACAAACCAGTAAAAACGTTTGAAGACATTCTTCAATTAGTCAATATAGCTACTAATCAAGAGCTTGATACTGAAAAGATGCAAATGCAGGTTAAGAAGGGTATTGAGGCATTAATGAAGTTTTTAAATTCGCCGAGATTAATATTAACAGTAGGCAATTATACAAATAAAAAAGATAGAGACCTTTTTGAAGCTGAATTTATAAGAGCGACATGGGATAAGCCAGACTTGACATCAGATGAATTAAATTTATATATTAATGTATGTATTGATTATATCAATCTGATGAACATCCAAAAGGCAATAGATAAGCTTAATCAAATGTTTGAGGAATGCGAAGATCAAAGAGATATGACCGTTAGGTTAGCTGAATTGTTAAAGACTAAGAGTGAAGAATACAACCAGTGCGAAAAACGAATGGAGAGCTTGATAACTCGGCTCAATGGAGATCGTGCAAAAAAAGTACAAAACAAGCAGAGTCAAAATGCCTCTATGTTAAATCTAGTACAAATGTTCCAAGAGGAAGAAGAAAGAAAGGTTATGGTTAAAATAGCAGAAATGCAAAAAGAATTAATATCTAAAGAAGCTGATAATTTAGAGTTAATGCCCGACTGGAAAGCTAGGGTACTTGGATTAAGAAAAGGCGACGTAATTTAAAAAAAAGTGTATATATAGTATATGGGAACAAAAATTTCACAAATGACACTCACAGGCTCTGCACCCGCAACCTCAGAAGTAGCTATCGCATATAACGGCGAAAACTATAAAATAACGCCAACAAACTTAGTCAATTCCGTGATAAGCGGAGGAGGAGGTTCGCTATTTTTAGTCACCGCTTTTAGCGGAGGCGTGCATGGTATGAACGGATTTTTGACAAACCCATCAAAAACTTACTACTTTATGATGATGGCGGATATGGAGGGCGCGGGAAAGCAATACTACGGACTAGTACCAATTCCTCGTGTCACAAAACCAAGTGGAGCTTCTGTTGTAATTGTTCAAGATGAACAACAAGCTAATAGACTAACTTCTCTGGCCTATATAGATGTAACAACTAACTTGTTGTACGTTCATGGGGCGTCAGCAAATTTTCCCTTTGGAGCGATGCCTGCATTATTTCTAGAGGTGTAATATATTACCGCTTTATATATTTAAATATACATAAACTTCTTCTATAATAGTTATAGGAGAATATGGAAAAGTCTATCTGCAAAGCCTGTAATCAGGAATTTAAATCTGACAATGCTTTGCATAAACATGTAAAGGCTCATAATCTTACGGTAGCCGAGTATTATACAACGTATTACCCACGAAAGAACAAACTCACTGGAGATCTATTACCGTACAAGAATAAATCAGATTACTTCAATACAGACTTCTCTACAAGAGAGCAAATGATAGAATGGTGCAATACATCAAACAACAAAGAAGAGATAAAAGAATATATATTAAATCAATTAAGAATAAGAGTAGAAAAGAATAAAAGTAAATATTGCCCTAATCATATAGAAATAGAAATAAATAAATTACCGCCAATAGATATATATAAACGGAATTTCGGCGGTTACGGACAAGCCTGTCAAAGGCTTGGCATTGAACCAATGTACAATAAAGGTATTAACCGAAATCTTTTATTACAAAACGAAAAAGTAAAAGAAACAGTAATACATATAGACACTAGAGAGCAAAAGCCTCTATTCTTTCTTAATAGTAAAGATAATAAACTTGACTTTGGTGATTATACTATAGGTGGAAAAGATTATACTTATACTTATGTAGACCGCAAAAGCGAAGGCGACTTCAAGGGAACCATGAGCGTTGGCTTTCAAAGGTTTAGAAAAGAGCTCGAACGAGCGAAACAATTCAATGCTTATTTATATATAGTTACTGAGAGTAGTATAGATAAAATAATTAAGAATAATAAATATGGATCTTATTCATCTAATCTTTCTTATGTTTGGCATAATATGCGAATTTTAACTCATGAATTTAAAGGCCATTGTCAGTTTGTCTTTTCGGGCAGTCGCCCGAATTCACAATTATTAATTCCTAATTTATTATATTATGGTAAAAATTTATGGGATGTTGATATACAATACTTATTAGATAACTATTAAATAAAAATGAAAGAAGAAATTAAATTACCCGATTTTAAGGTAGAGGAAATATCCACTACTTTTTCGCAATCTTTTGATTGGAGCCTTAAATACGCAAACATTCCGAATACTTGGAAAGTTACCCAAGGAGAGGGGATGACAATAGCCGTTATAGATACCGGAATGCCTGATCACGTAGACATTGGTGATAATGCGGTAGCAGGAGCTAACCTTGTTAATGGTGAAGATATTTATGATTACAATGGGCACCAAACTCATTGCGTCGGAATTATATGTGCAAAAAACAACAATCAAGGTTTTGTCGGGGTAGCTCCTAAAGCTAAGTCGGTATGCTTTAAGGCATTAAATAAAAACGGATCTGGAAGTTACAGCCAAATAGCTAAAGCTTTGGAAGCCGTTAAAGAACTTCGTCCAGATGTAGTATCTATGTCTCTAGGAGGGTCAACGCCTTCCGTCGCAATGCATGAATTCATTAAAGACCTTTATGCAATGAATATTCCAGTAGTATGCGCTGCTGGAAACTCAGGATTTGCAGGAGTCGGATACCCTGCCGCTTTCCCAGAAACAATTGCTGTTGGCGCTTTTGACCAGTATGGAAAAATTGCTGGCTTTTCTTCTCGTGGTTCACAGGTGGATTGGGCAGCTCCCGGAGCTAATATATATAGTACTTATTTAAAAAACTCTTATGCTTCCTTGAGTGGAACGTCTATGGCTTGCCCATTCATGGCCGCTATAATCGCTTTAATGATTTCAAAACATAGAAAGCAAGAAAAAGAGACAGGAAAGAATGACTGTAAGACAGTCGAAGATATACGTCAACATTTACTGAAGTATACTAATGATAAGGGTAATGTCGGAAAAGACAACGACTGGGGTTATGGAGTTGTCGATATCGAAAAGTTAATAACAGGAGAAAGCTCCAAACCTACTACTACCACTCTTAAACCTACTACTACCACTCTTAAACCTGTTACCACGACTTTTAAGCCTACCACTACAACACCCAAGCCAAAGACAGAACCTCCGAGCTCTACGCCCCCTCCAAAAAAGGAGAGCCCTTTTGTTAAGAAAAATATTGCATGGATTGTCGCTGGCGTTTTTGCTTTAGTTTGTTTAGGTATTGTGATTTACCAATACGCTGAAGAGGGATACGAACCACTTGACTGGGATATAGACTGGGACGAGCGATATAACAACGATCCAGCTAGACCGAGATGACTTGGGACGCAGGCAAGCAGCAAGAGAGGACTAAGTATTCCTCTGATATTAACAAAAAAATATTAGCAAAAAAAGGCTTCATAGAGGAGCACGAAGCTAAACTACTTCTTTATGAATTTTTAAGAGGAAACACTACCTTTGCTGTAGATATGCTTAGTGGAGTAAAACTTTTTCCGTTTCAGCACATGGCAATCAAGGCAATGTTGGAGTCAGATTATTTTATGGGAGTGTGGAGTCGAGGAATGTCAAAATCTTTTACTACTGGGGTATTTGCTTTTCTTGACGCTTTATTGAATCAAGGAGTAGAAATTGGTATAGTTTCTAAATCTTTTCGACAGGCCAAAATGATATTCAAGAAAATAGAAGATATCTTAAACAAGCCAGAAGCCTCTATGCTTGCGCAATGTGTTACTAGAAAGTCAAAAGCTAATGACCAGTGGACTTTAGAAATAGGAGCTAGCAAGATTCATGCATTGCCTTTGGGTGACGGAGAAAAGCTTCGTGGCTTTCGATTTCACAGGATCATTATCGATGAGTTCCTTCTCATGCCGGAAAGAATTTATAACGAAGTTATAGTTCCCTTTCTTTCTGTTGTGGAAAATCCGACTGAAAGGGAGGATTTGCATAATTTAGAAACCCGAATGATAAAAGAGGGAAAAATGAAAGAGGAGGACAGGCATGTCTGGCCGAACAATAAATTAATTATGCTTTCTTCCGCTTCATATAAATTTGAATATATGTATAAACTATATCAAAAATTTGAATTATTAATAAATGGCGATATACCGGAGAAAGGCACTGCGCACAGGACTATCATGCATTTTAGTTATGATTGTGCCCCGCAGCAACTTTATGATCAAAATTTAATCAATCAAGCTAGGGCGAGTATGAGTCAGAGTCAGTTTGATAGAGAGTTTGGGGCTGTATTTACGGATGATAGTTCTGGGTACTTTAAGATATCAAAGATGGCTTCTTGCACAGTCCCTGACGGACAAGGGCCTTGTGTAGAAGTGGCTGGAGAGCCTTCCGATAAGTACCTTTTGTCTTTTGACCCCAGCTGGGCAGAGAGCGAAAGTTCTGATGATTTTGCAATTCAGGTGTTTAAACTAAATGATGAAGCTAGACACGGAACGCTAGTTCATAATTACGCTATGTCAGGCGCTAGACTTAAGGATCATATTTTTTACATACATTACTTGTTGACCCATTTCAACATAGTAGCTATGGTTGGAGATTACAACGGAGGAGTTCAATTTTTAAACGCTTGCAACGAAAGTAGCCTCTTTAAACAAAACAATTTGAAAATCGACACTATTAGTTCAGAACTTGATAATTTGGAAAATTATCAGCAGGCATTGCGCGAGGCTAAATTACAATACAATTTAGATAAAAAAAGAATCTGCATCTTGCGCAAGCCGACTTCCCAATGGATTAGAACTTCTAATGAATTATTACAAGCTAATTTTGACCACAAGCGAATTTTCTTTGGGTCTAGAGCTGTTAATGACGATTACCAAAAACAGAGAAATAAAAAAATACCAATTAAGGATTTGAAATTCCTAAGGACAGTAGAAGATGAAAAACAAAGTTCTGCAGCTAAAATGATAGACTTGGTGGAATATCAAATAGATTTAATGGAGAAAACAAAAGGGGAGTGCGCTTTGATACAAATAAAAACGACAGCTCAAGGAACTCAAACTTTCGACCTGCCAGATAATTTAAAAAGACAGACAGGCCCAGAAAAGGCAAGGAAGGACTCTTATTCCGCTTTAATATTAGGAAATTGGATGATAAAAATATATTACGATATGATGAATGCTGAAGAAAGTAATGTTCAGGCGACATTCACCCCAATGTTCGTAGCGTAAAGTTAAAAGTTAACTTTTGACTTTTCTTAGACTTTTGGGCAACTTCGGTGTATTATGATATATGTCTAAGCGTAAATATAATAAGAAATCAGAATATTGGAAAAAGTTTAACAATAATAATCTTCAGGACTTAATCGGTCAGTCTCAAGAATCAGCCAAGGAGTGGGAGCCAACCTTAGGGGGGGACGCCTATTACACTCAAAGCGCACGAGCAAATTACGAAAGGACTGGAGAAAAAAATTCAAGCGGGACATCAAGAACCAAGACGAGATCTAACTCCGCCGCAATAGGAAGGAAGTCGTTTAAGTACGCAAATATTAGAGAAGGAGAATTACCTTACTCTTATGGTAAGTCAGGATGCGACATTAGAGATGCTATCATGTTATGCCAGAAGGCTTATGCCAATATCCCTATATTTAGAAACGTTATAGATATAATGTCTGAATTTGCAAATACTGAACTACATCTTGAAGGGGGCACAGAAAAATCTAAAAATTTTATAGACAAGTGGTTGCAGAAAGTTAAGATATGGTCTGTAAAGGATCAATACTTCAGAGAGTACTATAGGAGTGGGAATGTTTTTATGTATAGACTTGACACTAAGTTTACTGATGATGACTTTAGCCGAATGTCAACTATATATGGATCTGAATTCATGAAGCCGGGTCAAATACCTATTCGCTATATATTATTAAATCCTTATGATATAGCAACGGTGAAGTCTTCAAACTTTAATGGTCAGGTTTATAGAAAAATCCTTTCAGAGTTTGAACTTGAAAGACTTAAGGATCCAAAGACCGAATATGATAAAGAAGTTATGGACGGATTAGATCCAAAGGATCAAGCCGCTATCAAGAAAGGTCAATTTGGTAACGATGGAATTTTTATTAATTTAGATGTAGATAAGTTAATATATTCTTTTTATAAAAAACAAGATTATGAACCTTTCGCTATTCCTTTTGGGTATCCAGTTCTAGATGATTTAAATTGGAAACTTGAGCTGAAGAAAGTAGATCAAGCGGTAACTAGAACTATAGAGAATGTTATTCTTTTGATAACTATGGGGAATAGCCCGGATAAGGGAGGAATTAATCCTCATAATTTGCAAGCCATGCAATCTTTATTTTCCAATGAGAGTATTGGTCGAGTTTTGGTTAGCGACTATACAACAAAAGCTGAATTTATAATACCAGACTTAAATAAAGTCTTAGGCCCTGAAAAGTATCAAATAGTAGATCAGGACATTAAGGAAGCCTTGCAGAATGTTGTTGTTGGTAGCGAGAGATATAGTAATACGCAAGTAAAAGCTCAAATATTTCTCGAGAGGCTAAAAGAGGCTAGAAATGCTTTTATCAACGACTTTCTCCAGCCTCAAATAAAATTAGTCTGTCAGAATTTAGGGTTCAGGAAATACCCAATAGTAAGGTTTCAGGAGATAGATTTAAAAGATGAAGTTCAATTACAAAGAGTCACAACTAGATTGATGGAACTTGGAATACTTACTCCAGAGCAAGGGATTCAGACCATAAAAACAGGGCTATACCCAGAGTCAGATAAGGTCGGGGAGGGACAAGACTCATACTTGGAGGACAGACAAAAAGGATTATATACTCCCTTAGTAGGAGGTCAGCCGGTTCCTTTAAGCGATGAGCAGATGGAGCAGCAAGCCGAAATGGAACAAAAAAGCCAACCGAAGCCTCAGGACCAATTAAATAACAATCCTAATCAAAAGCAGTCCACTCCTCAAGAATCAGGTAGGCCCACGGGAACAGACAAGAATAGCAAGACTGCTATCGCTGATAGGAAAAGCTTGCAGGAAACTGTGTATAATACTGAAAGTCTATTTTCTTTTGCCCAGAAAGAATTAAAATCTCAACAGGGAGTTAAGAGACTATCAAAAGATAAGAAAGGGCTTCTTGACGAACTTTGTAAGACGGTTATTATTTCCTGTAGAAAATCAAAATGGGAGGAGCAAGTTTCAGCTTGTTTGAAAGATTTTAATCTTATAGAAAAACTCTCTCCGATGCCAGAGGTTTTAAATGAAGCTCACGAAAATGACATGGAGCTTTACCCTTCAGCCCTTTACTATCATAGTAAAAAATCACAAGAAGATTCTCAAAAGTAGAAACTTTGTGTATTAATTCGTATAACTTTTATAATTATGGAACTAGATTTTTCTAAAAATATTAACGATGCCTCAGGCCTTAAGGGCTTGATCGCTGCAGAAACTGCAAAAAAAGAAATTAATTCATTGCCGGACTCAGAGTTCGCTTATATTGAGAAGGGTGGAGACTCCGATTCATTTAACAGGACCGTACCTTTAAGCCTTAGGCATTTTCCAATTGCAAGCGAAGCTCAAATACGCCATTCACTAGACCTTCTAAATTCATCTAACCTTTCGGATAGTTTAAAATTGGAAATTTTCGATAAGATAGAAGCCAAGTCAAAAAAAATTGGAGTAGCCTTAAAAAAAGACGAAGCTATGAAAATGAAAAAAGATGAGGCCATGAAGAAAGAGAAGGCCAATACTGAAGAGTCTTGTGCTGAAGAATCAGAAGCAGAACTTTCGAAAGAGCAAAAAAAACTTCCTCCTGCGATTCAAAAATCCATTTTAGAAAAACAAAAAAAATCTAATAATAAAGACTCAAAAGAAGACTCGAAAGAGGACTCAAAAGAAGAGCCTAAGGAAAAATCTGAAGCTGTAAAAATTGAAGAAGATGACGCCATGAAGAAAGAGATGTATTCTCGAATGGGTGAAATCGACAAGGCCAGAAAAGACATGGACAAGGAATATGCAATGATTAAAAATAAACTCGGCGCCATGATGAAAAAAGTTAAGGCAAACTCGAGTGAAGGTAGCTGACCCTCATAGTGTTAATGCTATTCGCTACGGCGAAGTAAGCGAAAATTTAAAGAAGAAAGCGGCGGAGAAATCCCCGCTTATTTCTTTTAGGGATATAGAATATATACCGTTTAACGCCAACAGTAGTGAAAAAGTCAACGCGGAACTTGCTTACATAAAAAAAGTACAAGACTCCCCCCCTGAATGGTACGAGGGAGAATACAAAAAGAAATTAGATAAAGAATTTGTAAATATATTTTTTGATTATGCCAAAGAAAATAATCTAGTTTTTAACGAAAAAGAAATTCTAGATACAGTTAGTCAAGTTGATTCCATAATTCTTAAATTAAAATTGTTTTATAATAGACCTAGACCATATCAGATTAATCAACATCATGATATAGACATAAAAATTGATGATACTGAAACAGCCCAAACGCCATCTTACCCTAGCGGTCACGCCCTTCAGGGTAGATTGATATATAAAATCTTGGCAGAATTAAATTCTGATCATGAAGAGCAATTGAAGAATATTAGTGATCGAGTAAGCTTAGCTAGAGTTATGCGAGGGGTTCATTTTCCTACAGATAATGAATTTTCTGATTTAATTGTTGATAAATATATTATGCCTAAATTAAGAAAAACAGTGTACCTGTATGAAGAAAAAGAAGAAAAAACAATGAATTTAAAATTTAAACATAAGACAAGTTTTGAAAATAACATACAAGCTTCTTGCTTTGATGGAAGTTGTAAAAGGTTTCAAATCAGCAAGGCATCTTTAGAAAACTTGAGAACTCTTATTCCTGAAGATGTAGATTTGACAAAAAATATTGACTTACTAGGAGTAGCTTTTAATGCAGCAGTAGTTAATAAGTTTAATAAAAACGGAGATGGAATAGACACTAAAACAGCACTAGCAGTTTCTGAATATTTTGTACACAAACCTACTAATATAGAGCATAACAAAGAAAAAGTGGTAGGGCATATAGTTTCATCTTCATTTAGCGACATTGACACAAGCGAACTTTTGCAAGCTGACCAAATAGGAGATAGTTCAGATCCATTTAATATCTCTTTAGGAGCTTTAGTTTATAAGATAGTAAATCCAGACTTCGCCGCAATGCTAGAAAAAACAAGCTCTGGTGATGAATTTCATAATTTAATATCAGCCAGCTGGGAAATTGGTTTTAATGATTTTTACATAGCCGTTGGAAGTAACGACTTGAGGGAAGCTGAAATAGTGACGGATAAGACACAGATAAAAGAGCTTCAACAATACTTAAGGGCTTATGATGGGGAAGGAAAAATGGAAGATGGCACTCTAGTCAACCGGCTCGTTATCGGAGATATCTATCCGCTTGGTATTGGATTCACATCCAACCCAGCTGCTGAAGTCGAGGGGGTTATTGTAGAAAACCAAGAAAAGACTTTGATAAAAAAAGATAAAGCAAGGGCAGAAAAGTTTCATGTAAAAAACATGGACTCCTACCATAAAACAAAAGAAAATGAAAATAAAATTTCCCTTTTGCAAAAAAATAATGTAAACACAGACAACAAATTAACTATGGACACTAAAGATCTACTAAAACAAATCGAAGGCATGCTCTCTGAAAAAATTGGCGATAGTCAACAATTCGAGGAAGCCGTCGCTAGCGTTTCTAAAGTTATGATGGATGCTATTAAAGAAAAAGACGTTCAATGGTCTGACGAGAAAGCTGAAAAAGAAAAAGCTATCTCAGAAGCTACAGAACGTCATGAAGCCCTCTCTCAAGAAGTTGAAGGCCTCAAGGAAAAATTAATAGCTACAGAATTACAATGGAATGAACTAGCTGAAGAAAAGCGTTTGCGCGAAGCAAAGGATCTCTTTAACTCAAGAATGGCATCTGTTACAGAAGCTTTTGATTTGAATGAAGAAGACCTTAAAATCGTAGCTTCTGAAATTTCAGATATCGAAAACACAGAAGAAGCTTTCGCTTCTTACCAAGATAAGCTAACAATCATGTGGAGTCACAAGACAAAAGCTCATATCGAAGAACAGGAAAAATTGTTCAACGAAAAACTCGAAGCAGCAGTGCAGAAAAGAGTCGAGGGTCTGTCCACAAGTGAAGCTTCTAACGAAGAAGTTACTGAAGAAGTCTCCGAAGAGGCGACTGAAGAAGTTACTGAAGAAGTTTTAGAATCTGTAGAAGAAGAGTCTTCTGCGAGTATCTCTAACAATAACGAAGCAGCTTCAACTCAAGAAGCATCTCTTCGTCAAAAATTTACACAAGCTTTCTCTAAAGAAAACATAAACATTAAATATTAATTATGGCTATTAGATTATTACCATTCCGTCAGTACGCTGAGGAAGACGTTGTTAACTTATTTGCAAGTGCTGATTCTAACGATAAAGTTAGTGACAGTGGCAAGGGTGACGCAGGCGTTTTCGTTAAAGTAAGTGCTGGGGATTTCAGCGCTGATCCAGTTGGATACGAAAGTAATTCTTACCTCGGTAAGACGGACTATCCTTTCATTGGAAGAAATCAGTATCCTGTTGTCCCATTAAAAGTCACAGCAGCAAGTGCTGGAGATTCATGCCTTGGAGTTACTTTACTCCAAACCGCATTGAAAGATGAAAACGATGAAAAACTTCTTTATTACCCACAAAAGAAATTAGAAACGCAATCGGTCTTGACCGGTGAAGCTGTTCCTGTTCTTGGTAAAGGAATTGTCACTGTTGATACCGCTACAGTTCTTGACGGAACTCAGCAAGTTGGACATTTCGTGAAATTATCGAATAACGCTGGCAAGATTAGTGGTCACGCTGGTGGTCATATTCATGGCAACATTGGTCAAATTTTGGCTACTGGTCAACGTGTTAATCGTGGTGTTTCTGACGATCAATTCGGCGGAGCTTCAGTTGGAACCGGCGCTGCTGGTAACGCTGGAAAATACGCTGTAATTCGTATCAACTGCTAATTTATAGAAAAAATATTATGAATATTACTCTTAAACGTACAGAAGAACAAGTCGAGCTTGTGAAAGCAATGGCTTCGCGCAATCGTGACGTAGCTTATGAAGCTCAAGCCGCTTTGGCTGAATTCATGGGTCCCGTTTTAGCTGAAGTAATTAATCAAGCTCCTACTTTGAGTAACTTGTTTAGTGCATTCCAGTTTAGCGCTGATAGCAATCCTAGTCTTCCGCTTGATCTCTATTATGATATCAATGCTGATGATTATATTAAGGTTTATAGTACTACGGTTCCCGGTGGGCTTCCTACCAACCAAGTACTTCCGACAGCTAGCGAATTAAAGTTTACAACCTATCGTCTCGATAGCGCAATTAGCTTTGATCGTCGTTATGCTGCTCAGTCTCGCCTTGATGTAGTTGGCAAATCTTTTACTAGAATTGCACAAGAAGTTTTGCTTAAGCAAGAATCTACCTCCGCTAATCTTTTACTTGGCTCTTTGGCTGATGGCATTACTAATAATAAGCCTCATGTTAAGGATCAAGTCTCTAGTGGTATAGGATTCACCTTGGCCGACTTTAACTCTCTTATCACTCTTGCAAAGCGTATTAATACTGCTTGGACAGGTGGAACTCCTGATGGAGCTATTAAGGGAATTACAGACCTCCTCGTCTCTCCTGAAACTATGGAAGACCTTCGAGCAATGGCTTATAACCCAGTAAACACAAAGAGCAACAACGCTGCCGCTAATAACGACATCGCTGCTCCTGAAACATATCGTTCTAGCGTATTCACCAATGGTGGCGTACCTGAGCTTTATGGTATTGGGCTTATGGAGCTTAATGAGTTAGGACCGAACCGTAAATTCTGTCGCCTCTACGAGCAGTTCCAATCTTCTAGCAGTGTTGCTGGTAAGGTTAGTTTTGCAGCTGGAGACGATTTAGTTATGGGTATTGACCGTTCTCGCGAATCTTTGATTCGTGCGGTTGCTACTGATGCTGAAAGCGGATCCGAGTTCTCTCTCTCTGCTGATGATCAATACAGCGTTCGTCAACAAAAAATTGGTTACTATGGTTCTCTTGAAGAGGGCCGCATGGTTATTGATAACCGTGTGTTAACCGGTGTTGTTGTCTCTGGACACTGATTATAAGATCAGATCACTTATTAAAACCCGCCCTTTAGGGGGCGGGTTTTTTTATTCTCTGAAAGTTGATTTTTGTGTATATGCAGTTATAATATAGTATTACTAATCAATTATTATTATGCCAATCAAAAAAAATAAATCCCCTAAAAACAAGGTCTCAAAAGTAGAATCACTTAAAGTGGCCGATGGAAAAAGTGAAATCGAAAAAATTAAAGATTTAGAAGATCTTCTTGGGGTGAAGCAAACCAACCCATTCGGTACGACAAGTAAGGAATTGCTCGCAGAAAAAATCAACGAGATGAGCATTACTGATCTACAGACTTTTGCAATTAAAATTGGGATATTACCAAGTGGTAACAAACTAGTACTTAAGAACAAAATCACAAAAGCATTTAAATCTCATGCAGGCGCGGGCGCAGGATATAATATAGGATTCAATAAACCATTGATTGATCCCTCAAGCAATGCGGCGGCTAATATATTAAAGATTTCTCAAGAAGGTATGTAAGATGTCTAGTATTGGCGAAATAGCAACCAGAGTTTATGACAATGAGTTTGGAGACGCTCCCACTCAACTCGAAAGAGAGTTTCGAATCGAATCGATATCTGGATGGCTAGAAGCTAATGTAGGACAATTTAATAATTTAACTTATCAAAGTTTTGGTACAGGGGATAGTTTCCTTCAGGAAGAAGAGAGTATATTAACTCAATTATACCTTAAGGATTACTATAATAAACAGTCTAGATCAGTATTAGTTGGGGGCTCTACTGGAAGTTTAGATTGGACAAGGCTCACAGAAGGAGACACCACAATCGTTCGAAGTAACAAAATTGATACATCAAGGAGCTATATGAATTTATCCCAAGACGCCTCTGCACAACTTAAAGATCTCGTGTACTCTTATAACTCTTATCAAGCGATGCCCAGACAAACAGCTGGAACTGACGGGGGTTTAGTTTCTGGAAATTGTGATAATGTATAATGGGCTCTCTCATACCAGACTCGGATAAAGATGCAATAGGAAATGTCTTTGACGATATTCACGATACATTCTCTAGAGATATAGTAGTATTCCAAAGGGAAAACGAAATATTTGTAGCTACTAATGGAACGTACAATGCTTTGTACTCAAGAATAAAAGACGAACAAAGTACCAGAGCGAAAGTAACTAGATCTGTTATACAAGCAAGAATACTTTACCAGCAAGAACAGAAAGAGATGGACTTGCCCGGAACTAGATCTCAAGTCAACGTCCAAATGGGAGAAGGTTCTGTTAGAGTAAAAATTGATGAAGCTGGGTACATACTTTTTACTAAAGCTTCTAAGATTGAGATAGATGGAGAAATATTCAGAATAGTTAGCGATCCTTCAAAGGTTGGGCCTTTTAAGGTTAAGTTTTATACTATATACTTAAGGAGGTCAGACTAATGGCCAAGATTAATATGAGAGGCTTAAATGCAGAAATAGCACAAAAAGGATATAAAATATTTAAACCTATAGTAGAGCAAAGAATAAAGAGCACCTTTGACAGGGAAAGAGAAAAACTATTAAAAAGTTTTGAGAATCATGAGATCACTAAAGAATTAGATGGCGGCCCTAGCGCTTCAAACTCTTCTAATACTCTAGGAGGGTATGGTAATTTATTCACCTTTATAGGCTTTGAATCTGGGAGCGATCCAATCTCTCCTTTGAGAAGTTTACTTGCTAAATCCATACAAATAAGAACAATAAGAAAAAAAAGGAATATCTTAGCCTTTACATTAAGTTTTTCGGTGCCCACTATAGAGCAGATAAAAGCGACAGCACCAATGCCTTGGTCTACTGATAATTGGGTAGATGCCGTAGAGAGAGGCCTTAGCGGATTAGGACAGTACCTTTATACTAAAAATCATAAGAGAGGTAGATCTGGAGGGGGAATACAAATAGACGGAGAACTTAGCGGCCAACAATTGAATTCTAATCCAGCAGAATATATGACTAGAATTTTAAGTGAAATGCTTAAAAATATAGAATCAAGCCTTAAGAGACTATGAAGCCGCAATTTGATCACAAGGTGCTTAGTAGCTTTTATCTATGGTTTGATGATAGGCTGACTAGGTATGCTGAGGCTAAAGAAACTGGAATTAATCAACAGTTTTACTATTCAAGTAATAGCGTCGATATCCCAAGCAACCAAATAGCTTATTATAGTCCGGATAGACAATTCGTAGCAAATGGAACGGGAGTTCCTTCTGGAGTTTATATTAGTGGGGGTTCGTTTGGGAACTCATATACGCTGGTAGACCAAAACCCTTCTGACACAACTGGGTTAATGATTGATTTTGATCAAGGCAGAGTTGTTATGAACTCTGCGGTTGGAACTAATTTAGCGATTAGTGGTAATTTTGACAGAAAGACAGTGAATTGTTATATAACAAACGAAAGCGAAGAAGAGCTTTTGTTTAATTCGGACTTCCTTTTAGCAGATCAAAATGACGAGACTTTCCTGCAATCAATAACCGGACTATCTTCTTTAAACTACACTGTTCCTGCTGCGTTTATAAGCTATAATTCAAGCACTAATAAACCATTTGCTCTTGGAGGTATGCAGGATACTAAAAGTAATTTAAGGGCTGTAGTTATAGCTAATGATAATTTTACATTAGATGCTACTCTTTCTTTATTTAGAGACTCTTCTGAGGTTTGTGTCCCCATGATTGATTTCGAGGAGTTCCCATTTGGCGAGTATTTTCATATAAAAGAACCTCCATATGACTATCTAAAACTTTATAATGAAAAAATAAGTGGAGCTAATTATGCATTCATAGATAAGGTGAGTTGTACAAAATTATATGACTCATCTAGCTCTGCAATGAATATACCTAGAAACATGAGAATTGGATTTGTAGATTTTACATTAAGCACTCCTAGGCTGCCCAAGTTAGAGTTGTAAATAAAAGTTCTCTTTTGTCGTTTTTAACTGTATACTAAAATGAACAAATATCTTTATTATGGCTAGAAAACGTATTATATATCAAAGTGAAGCCCTCTACGCAGGGAAGACTGGAGTCGCAGCACCAACTCAGTTACATCGTATCCAAGACGTATCTCATTCTGTTGAGGTTACAAGGACTGATGTAAACGAGTTTGGTAAATTAGCAGCTTTAAGTCGCGAAGTAATTGAATCCCCCACAGTAAGCTTAGATTTCACCTACTTTATAGTAGATGGAATAAATGAAAAAAACTTAGGTTTTACTATTGATGGATCAACCAGTGCTCTTTCAGGAATTATGAAAGAAAACACTGTCGAAGCTGAGAAAAATTATTTCATACTAACAGTTCCTGAAGGCGAAGACGCCTCTGATGGGAGTGCTAACTATGGAGCTGGAGCTAATAACGGAGCTATCGGAATAGGTAATGGTTACATTACTAGTTACGGAATGACAGCTTCGGTTGGAGATATTCCTTCTGCTAGCGTTTCTGTGGAAGCTTCAAATCTTCGTTTTGATACAGCAAGTAGCGGAATTCCAAATCCAGCAATTAACGTTGAAAATGGTAATCCATTAGGAGGTACGGTAAGCATTCCAACTTCCTCCACCGGAACTTTATCAGCTGCAGCGCTTCGCCCCGGAGATGTTACTATTGATTTTGGATCTAGTAATCTTCAAATGGGTGGAGCTATTTTGCCCGGAATGACAGCTGCTGGAAAATCCACAGCAAACGTTCAAAACTTTAGCCTTGACTTGCCTTTAAGTAGGACTCCTTTGAATAGAATTGGGAATGTTTTCCCATTCTCAAGAGAGCTTGACTTTCCAATCAATGCGACATTAAGCGTATCCGCTAACTTAACAGATCTTTCATCAGGAACGTTACAAGAGCTTATTTGCTCAGAGGCTTCTACTCGTGACATCACAATCACAATGAATAATCGTTGCGGAGGAGGAACTAGTGTAATTTACACAATGAAGTCTGCTCAATTAGACTCACAGAACATGAGCTCCACAATTGGAGATAATAAGTCTGTAGACTTAACCTTCAGCACCCAAATTGGTGGTCCAAGTGATACCAGCAATGGAGTATTCATTTCTGGAGACAACAGTTAAGTAAATCTTAATAACTTTAAAAGCCTCTGGGTTCTACTCAGAGGCTTTTTTGTGTAATATCATATAGGTATGGCTTACGGAAGAAATTATTATTCAGATCATCAAGTTTTTATTGGGCAAGAGGGGTTGAGCGCAAATGAAGTTAAAGGAGTTCAATCATTTGACGGCAATTGGTCTATACCGAATTCTGACATGTTAGCTGCTGGGTACGAATTTGTAGGAAGCGAAATAGAAGGAGTTTTGCTTGGAGAGGTTTCGGTCAATAGACTAATCGTAGAGCAAAATGATCCGATTACATCATTATTTAATTCATCTATTGATGGATATTTAATATATGGTAAAAATGAATCATTTAACAAAGTATTTAATTTTAAAAAATCTTATATTAATGGTTATGAATCTTCTTGCTCTATAGGTGAAATTGCTACTGCTAATTTTTCAATGAGTGCTTATGGGGGGATTGGAAAGATGAATAGTGAATCGAGAAGTTATACTAATATAAATGCAACTCCAGCAATTGCTAATTCTATTATTTTAACCACTCCGTTTGGGTCTACTAATGGAATACAGTCTTATAGTTTAACTTTATCTATAGATAGAGATCCGGTATATAAAATAGGTGATATGTTTATTCCTAGCCAGTTTGTATTAAGCACTCCAATAAAAATAAATACATCTTTTGATATGCTGGTAAACGATTATGAAAGTAAAAATTTATTTGACGCAATTTGTTCTAATGATTTTATTGACAATCTTTCGATACAATTGAAGACTTGTGATGGTTCGGCGATACAAACCTTTACGTTGAACGATTCTAAAATTAGTAGCTCTAGTATTTCGGCGTCAATTGGAGCCAATATGACTGCTAATTTATCCTATCAGAGTAGCTATAGTAAGATTGAAGATCTAACAAATGTATTCTCATGAATCTTGAATTTAAAAATATGAAAGTTTCAGTAGATAGCCAAGACTATTATGCTGAGTCAGTCTCTATATCAGAAGGTATAGACTTAAATTATTTTAGCCCACTTGGAACAAAATCGCAAGGAGTTGTAACTTTAGGACCTCCAGAAGGAACTGTTGCTATTAATTTTTATGTAACCAGCGGTTCAGAGATAGACAATATAAAAAATAGCTATGGTTCGACTGGTTTTAATGAAGTTAAAGCAGGCCCTTTCGTGATGAACAAAGCTTGCTTAACTTCTTTTTCTGTAGGAGGGGATCCTGCTTCTATAATAAAAGGTTCACTTACGTATAATTATTATGGCCAGATGAGTAGTGGAAGTAGTCCTTCAAAGGGTGATATTACAATATCACCAGCTCATGGAGCTTCCTCTAGCGGTCAGTTGGACTCTGTAGGCGTGACTAGGTTTTTGAATTTTGAATACTCTTTTGAGCAATCATTTGATGTCAAGTATTCCATGTCAGGAGAACAACCTAATAAGGTTGTTTTTGTTGGAGGTTCTCAAAGTTTATCATTAGACGTTTTAATGTCAGACGTAAACTTTGAAAAAACTAATCTGACTGGAGCTTCAGGATTTTGTGTATCTCAGAGCGGATTTGCTGAAAGAGTGGCGGAAGTAAACTTGTATAATTTATGTAGCGAACATGTCGCGGATCTTCCTATAAGCGGATACCTTAAAGAGAGATCTATTTCGACATCACCGGGAGCAGAGGTCATTGAAAGCATAACTGTAACGCAAAAATATGTAAAGGATGAAGGCTGCACATGAGTAATTGTTATAAGAATTTTCCAATTATAATAACTTATGGAGACTCTTCCGTTGATAAGATATACAGCAACTCTACTAGTTTATCTGAAAATTTAAACTTGGAAACATCACTATCATTAGGAATAAAGGGGTCCAGCTCTGTTTTTAATAAAGAAGTGCCACAGGGAACGATAACAGTTGACTCTTATCTAATGTCGGATATTGACATTTTTAACAAGCTAAAAGGCAGTAATGATCAAGCAATGTCTATCCAATTTGGGCCTTACCTTTCTCCGTCTCCGTGTATGATGACTAGTATGAATCTGAATATTAAGGTTGGAGAGCCTATAACTGTGTCTAGATCTTTTAATTATTTTGGCAGTATAACTGAAGTAGCCTCGCCAGCGCCATCTAGTCCAGAATTAAATCCAATAACGACAGAGAATATAACCTTAGAGGGTTTTGACTCAATTGGTGATTTGAAAAATATAAATTCAATTGATTGGAATTTTTCTCAATCATACACCGAGTATCATCTACTTGGAGATACTGTTCCTACGATTATATTTAATGAAAGTCAGATAATGCTTGGAATAGGGGGGGAGGGTCTGGCAGGTCAACTCATGACCCCGGGGCAGTCTTGTGTACTGCCCCCTAGTGAATATAAAATTTCAGTTTTTGGATGCAACAATCAAAACCTAGGATCTTTAAATGTGACAGGATATATACAAGAGAGAACCTCTTCGGTATCTTCGGAGGAAGATGAGTCTAATTCAGTCTCAATTATTCAATATCTATAATTGAAAAAGTCACCAAGTATTCATAATATATGTTATGGATCAAGGTAAATTAAAGGAATTATTAGGCTTTCAGGTAAATAGGAATGTTGTAAATTTATATAAATCATTTCTAATTATAATGGAAGATATGCACGATCAACATAGTAGTAATTATGCAAAACTAAAACATGCATTACCAAATAATGTTGAGCTAATTAATCAGGCAGATTACTGGGACGAATCAAGAATGGAATTCTTGAGGAAAAAAATACTAGACAATGGGAACGACGCTTTACGCGAAATAATTGGTCAATTAGATCAATTTAATTTAACAATTAAATAAGGAAAAGGAAATGAAAGAAAAAAAATCAAAGGAAAAGAAAAAAAGAGAACTTTATAATTTTAGTATTGACATCGAAAGCGAGATCGAGAAAGAAGTAATAAAGGAAGTTGAAGAGAAGAACGAAGAAACCGGAAAAGTCGAGAAGATCGAAAAGACGGTAATGAAAACTATTATCGAGAAGACTCCGGTAAAAATTTTCCTAAAGAAGCCGACTCGAACTCAGGTAGAGGATGGGGATATGTTTTACAGCATATGGTTAAATAAATTTATAAAGATGGGATTGCTTACAAGAGCAATGCTTGCTAAGAAACAAGTAGACGTTGGCGGAGCTTTGAACGAGGACGATAAGATGAACTTTGCAAAGCTGTATTTACAATTATTTGAAAAGCAGCAAAATGTAATTAGGTATAGCGCCAAAGATAGAGACTTGATGAGCAATGATGAGAATGAAAGGCTCGAAAGATCAATTTCGGACCTAGCTATAATTAGAAAGCAGCTTGGTGATTTTGAGGCGGCTCAGGCATCTATTTTTGATCATACTGCCGATGTTAAGGCAAGAAACAAAACCATAACTTGGTTTCTCTTGCATTTAGCGTATTACGTCAAGGGTGATAGTGATGACGCAGAGGAAACTCCTTTGTTTCCCGGCTCTGATTATGAGGAAAAATACGTAACCTATCAAGAATCGGACGAAGATCAAGATGATATTTTTACAAAATCTATAGACAGGCTTAGCACTATAGCTACAATATGGTATATGAGTGGAGTTCAAGAGCAAGACGAATTCGACGCCGTACTTAAACAAGTAAACCAAGAAGCTGACCTTGAAGAAGGAGTTAGCCCGGAAGAAGAAGTCAAGCCAGAAGCTAAGAAAGAAGCTAAGCCAGAAGCTAAGCCAGAAGCTAAGAAAGAAGCTAAGCCAGAAGCTAAGAAAGAAGCTAAGCCAGAAGCTAAAAAAGAATAAAAAGACGGGAGGCGTAATGGACGAGCAAGCCCCGCCAGAAGATAGGGTTTTAAGGAAGGTTTTATCTGAAATTATAGATGGATATACTAAAATCTATTTAAGGGGGGAAGATGTTTTTGTAAAACATTTTTCCAACAATGATCAGCGCTTACTTGAAGACAACTATAAACAAGTTTTTGATAAAGCCAAGAAAAACGGACTACCGACGGAAGAAGAGACTTTAGGATTCTTAATCGAAGAAGGTATATGGTCTCATCAGGAAGAAGGTGAAATTAATGAATTGAAACTTTATTTAGATAATCTGAGTAATACGAAAAAGAATTTAATAATCCCAAGCCAGATAGAGAAGATTAATCAGGACATTAGCGATTCGAATAAAAAGCTAAACGAATCAATGTCTAAAAGAAGTTCATTATTTACATCTACGTGCGAGAGTTATTCATCAAATAAGAATAACGATTATAGTATATATTTAAGTTTCTATAAAGATCAAAATTTAAATGAAGCCTACTTTACTTGGGATGAGTTTTGTGAAACGTCTAAATCAGAACTACAATCAATCTTCGCCAATTACCTAGATAAGATCAGCCATCTTTCAATAGGTAATATAAAACATTTATCCATAAGTAATGTATTCTCAATCTATTATAATATATTAGGCCAAGAGAATATACATAAATTTTTTAATAAAAATATATATTCTTTATCTTATTATCAATTAAACTTATTAAATTACGCCAAAATATTAAACTCAATTATAGAGAATGTAGAAAATGTCCCTGAGAGTATAAAGCAAGATCCTGATGAATTATTATCGTTTGCGGAATCTAAAAACAGGAACAAGGAAGTGAAAGAAAGAGGAAAGGATAAACAAGGGTTTAGCGTTATGGGGGCTACCAAGAAAGACATGGGGGAAATGGGAGTTTCTAACGAAACAGACGTTAGTCCGTTCGATCTGGCGAAGAAAAAAGGATCACTCACTATAGAAGATTTTCAAAATTTTTCATAAAAACTAGTGTATATAGTAACAAGGAATTGTTATGGCATTAGGAAGTGGAAATATTCAAATCAATGTAGGCGCTAGCGGCCTAACAGATGATATTGTGCGTCAGGTACGCACTGCTGAGAAAAAAATACGGCCTATGTCAGTATCCCTTAATGAGAGGGGATTCAGGGAGCCATTAGGAAGAATATCTGGCGACATGGCGGAATTTCAAAAGTCTTTGGACGCATCTGTAGCGCGTACTTTAGCCTTTGGAGCTGCAGTTGGGGTTCTTAATGCGGTAACACAAGGCTTTAAGGCTATGATTGTGAGTGCTATAGAAGTAGAAAAAACTCTTACCGATATTAATGTTATTTTAAATCTCAACACTACGTCTTTAGCAGAATTTTCATCAAAACTTTTCGAAACGGCAAAAAATACCGGACAAAGTTTCCAAACAGTATCTGAAGCTGCTATCGAATTATCTAGACAAGGTCTAGGGGCAGAAGATACGCTTAGTAGGATTAATGACGCAATGATACTGACTAGATTGTCAGGTATGGACGCTGCCAAATCAGTAGAAACTTTAACTGCGGCGGTGAATAGCTTTGGTGATACCGCTATAACTACGACTGAAATAGTTAATAAGCTAGCAACTGTTGATGCTGCATTCGCCGTCAGTACTGAGGACTTAGCTAACGGTTTGGCTAGGGCTGGAGCAACAGCCCAATCAGCAAAGGTAGATTTAAATGAATTGCTTGCAGCAGTGACCAGTGTTCAGCAAACAACTGCTAGGGGCGGAGCTGTTATTGGGAACGCATTCAAGAGTATTTTCACAAGACTTCAAAGAGGAGGGGTTAGAGAAGCTTTAGAGGAAATTGGAGTAGCTACTACTGATGCTGCTGGCAATATTAGAGGAGCTTTAGATGTTCTCCAAGATTACTCTGGAGTATACGGATCTTTAACAGACTCTCAGAAGTCTTATACGGACGAGTTAATAGCTGGAGTTTTTCAAATCAATAATCTTAAAGCTTTAGTTAAAGATTTAGGAAGTGATTATAGTATATATGAAAGAGCTTTAGATAAATCTAATAACGCAACCGACGAAGCGGTTCGAAGGAACGAAAAACTACAGGGGACTTTATCAAGCCTTGTTAATGAGGCCAGTCTCGGAGCTAAAGAACTAGCGTCAAGCCTAGGCAATTTGCTGGCAACTCCGGCTATAGAAAATTTACTAACTTTATTTAACTCAATTTCAGGAGCGCTAACTAACGCTTTAGACCCAGAGAAAGGAAGTAAATTAATACAGGGGATGTTTAAAGCTATAGGAGGTTTCATTGCTGGGCCCGGATTGATTTTGATTGGGGTGGCTTTTGTCAAAATATTCAAGTTTATTACTGGGCAAAGCTTGAAGGCTGTAAAGGAAATTTTTAAAATTGGCAGCGCTACCAATAAGATAGCAGAAACCGAAGCTAAGATTGGTTTTTTATTAAAAAACAACAAAAGTTTATATGAAGCTATATCTAATTCAGCTCTAAGCCATGAACAAAAAGAAGAGCTAGTACTGCGGACGATACAAAAGCAAAACGCCGCTTACACTCAACAGCAAAAATTAATTAGTAGAATATCAAGTTCACGGGCAATTGGTTCTGCTGTAAGATCTTCAGGGAATGCTTCTGGTTTTATCCCTGCTAGGGCAAAAGGGTATGTTCCAAATTTTGCAAATGGAGTAGAGGGAGCCATGATCTCAGAAAGAGCTGCAATATCTGCTGGAGAGGGAGGAGCTTCTAGGTCAGCCAAACCGAAAGTATTAAAAAACTTTCCAATGGGAGGAGGAAGGAATCAAACTATAGTAGCAAATACTGACGAAGTAATAGTTCCTAAGTATGGAGGTAGTAGCGGTTCAGCTATATTCAATAAGGATATGATTAAAAAATCCGGAGGAGTTCCAGACGGAGCGATTCCAGTAGCTAATGGATACATACCTAACTTCGCTTCAAGTTTAGAAAAAGATAAGGATTATAGACAGTTTTTACAGTCTCAAGACGGTCTTGATATTGATGTAGAAAGACAATTGGGAGGCTTCGGAATGCTTTCCGCAAAGGGGGTTAGGGGAAGGAAGTCTTCCTCGTTAAAGCAGATCTCAGCATTCACCCCTGTAGAGAATAATTCAATTATTGAAAAGATATCAGGATCTAAGCTCACTAAAGACGATAAGAAATTTATTTCAACAATAATAGCAAAAAAGAGAACTACATTTAGTAATATTGGAACATCCTCTATAACGGAAATGTCAAGCCCTGAGGTGTCGAGCAAAGTAGAAGGAAAAGCTGGAGCAATAAACGACATAATACAGCCTAATATAGCGAACGCTGTAGCGTCCGTAGCTTCCAGAATTTACAATGGAATACTTGGAGACGAAGTGGGAGCGGGGCTGGTTAGCAAAGTAAGAAAGCAGGCTGACGTTGATAAATCTATAGTTTCTCCGTCAGTCGAAGGAGGTATATTTGAGTCCGCATTAAGGCTTGGGAGTTTAGAGTCCGCAAAGAACCTAGGAAAAAACAAGCATGACGGTATTTGGGATTTTGAAGAAACCGGTCCAATCACTAAGGACATGCAAGATATATTTTTTCAAGGATATGGCATATCAAGAGGCGACGCGAAAAGATCTGGCGGAGCGCAATCTCTTAGGGAGGTAGTTCAAAAAAGCCATAAAAGCCACTTCAAGGAACCTTTAGAGACCATTTACGAACAGCACTGGAAACCGTTTTTTGAAGCGGGAAATAAAATGACCAAGGGAGAGAGGTCTAAAGGAAGAAAGAAGGGGGAGGGTGTAAAAAAAGCAGGGGGATTTATTCCAAATTATGTCTTTCAAGACAATAATGGGCTATCTAGGGCAGCTATGAAATCTCAACCTAAAACAGAGTCACAATTTAACGTTTCTGATATTTTAAACATAACAAGAAGGAGTGATCAAGATAAAAAAGATTTTAAAAAACAGTTTCCTAAGAAAAAATTACTTCCTCATTTAATAAAAAATTTAAGAAACGAAAAGTACAGAAACGTAATAAACAATAACTTTGCAAGAGATAAGGACGCAAGAACTAATTTTGGTAGGACGCATTATCCGAGCATAACAGAAGGAGACTTTAAGTCGAAGAGTAAAGAGTATGGTATAGTTGGTAATGCAGCCGCTTATATTTATAGTAATAGTTCAAGAAAAACTCCAGACTGGAGCTCTAAAATAGAAAACCTAGGCAAAGAAAAAGGCAGGTCAATAGTACGGCCAAAACTTAAAAATTACATAAAAGAGCCGCATTATGGGTTCGATTCAATTTCGATAAGACCGCCGGAGGCCAATAGTACTGAAATAGGATTTAGAGAAATTCAAGAAAGAATTAAACAGTATTTAGGGAAAAATATTCCAAAAACAGGAAAAGGTAATATAAACATAGGGGATGTACTTGACAGTGATAAAGATATATTTCCAAAAACATCCGCAAAAATAGACGACAACTGGAGGAATAATTATTCAAAAATATTAGATAATAATAAAGATTATTATATCAAGCAGATAGAAGCTTACAACAAGGGAAGCAAGTCAACTTCTACTGGTAGAATTTTTGAAGAACTTTTAAATAGCGGCCTTAAGGCTTATAATCAAGAAATGACATACCAATCTAGGCTTGATAATGATAATTGGGATTTATACAACATTACGCAAAAAGAGCAGGAGGTGCTTGGGTTAAAGCAAGCTAAATTTGGAGACATTAAAACTACCTTAGGTGGGGCTGGTAATAAATTAAGCTTTATGAAAAAATTCATAAGAGAGCCGACTGGAGGAAGGGCTTCTGGGTTTATTCCTGCTCGAGCAGAAGGGTATGTGCCAAATTTCGCGAATGAAATAGAGGGAGCTGCTGGCTCAGAGGAGTCTGCTATATTTAACAAAGATATTCTTAAAAGGTCTGAAGGGATCTCGGACGAGACAATTCCAGCGGCTAGTGGATTCACTCCTAATTACGCGGAAAAGTTAAAAGGTTTTGGGCGGGATAGTATGATAAAGGATAAGACGATTAAGGGGAGAAGAACTCTTGACGTGCAATATATCAGGGGGTTTGCCGGAGAAGGAGCAGGAATTTTTAGGAACATTTTAAAAACATTAATAAATGCAGACAAAAGTGGGCGACCTTACTCTGATATAGATGCAGGAATGGTGGTTGGGCCAAGAATACCGTCCGTGCTTGTTAAGGGAAAGCAATTATTAGACAGAACGAGAAAGACTAAGAAATCGCCACCATTAACAAGAATCAAGGGAACCTTTAACCCTTCAGGTTTAATGATGAAGCTAGATTCCTACAAGGATGACATAACTGCCGATGGAAGCGAATATTTATCTGGGGAGGAGAAAGATTTAATCAGCAGTTTAAAAACTTTAGGGGTTGACCCTGATGAAAAGAGAATGGTTGAGCTTGAGGGCTTGCCATTTTTCAAGAGAGGTTTTGCTTCCGGCCATGTTCCTAATTTTATGGACTTGTTTAGAGGGGTAAAGGCGCCAAAAGGATCAAGTTTAACTTCTAAGGATATATACAAATCTGATCCCCGTAGAGCCAGAAAGTTTAAAGCTAGTGATGTCTATGATCTTAATACTCTTCATGACTATTTGCGATCTCACGTAGAGAATGAAAAAACATCATCCTTAATATCTTCTTCAACAAATATAAAAACGGCCAAAGATTTTGCAACTACAAAAGACCCATCTAAGCAGGGTTTTGTGGGAAAAACAAGCATGAGCCATAAAAGGATGTACAATCCTAGGAAGGTTGATAAATTAGTAAATTTCTTAATGAAAAGAAGAGGTTGGAGTGAGGCTAAGTCAGTACAATGGTTCGCCAACCAAGCGAGAAAAAAGCCTATAGGTTTTCACATGAAAAGATGGCTTGATACTGATTTATTTAAAAAATTTGCATTTGAGGATGAGGTTGCTATTTTGAATAAAAGCTCATTCGCTGATAAGGATCAAGGCATGGCTATAGCCTCTTCTGGCCTTGTGCCTAATTTCGCTAATTCATTAGAGCAGTCTATAGTTCGTGAAAAAAGTGTGCTTTCAGATCAGGGTTCTAGTGCAAAAGTATATGTAGATCAAGACAAAAGATTAAAAGGATCTAAAAATCCAATGGGGTTATTGGTAGCGAATACCAGAGATGAACCTTTGAATGGATCTCAGGGAGTTGATAGAGCTATATCAACAGGCTTGAATCCAAAGAATCACGGAAAAGCAATGTCCGGAGGGTATGTTCCGAATTATATATCAGGAGGAGGTATTCGGCAAACTAATTTTCAGTCTCCTAAATTCAAAGAGATGGCAAAAGAAACTCAAAAGCTTGCTGCAGCTACCTCAGAAGCATCAAGCGCAATAAAAGAACAAACTGTTTCTTCTGACGGTTTAATAGGTAAAGTATTTGCTTTGGAATTTGCGCTATCTACCTTGACTGCAGGTATGGACATTACCACTACTGGAACTCAATCTACCATAGCAGGTCTAACTGGGGTCAGCAGTGTTTTTCCAGACTTGATATCTAAACTAGGTTTTGCAGGAAAGGCTATAGCCGTCGCTACAGTGGCTGCTGGCATTGCTTTTGATGTGTATAAAAACCTTTACGATCCACAACTTCAAAACCTGAAACTTTTAGAGGCAGAGGAAAAGGCTAGAACTATAGCTACAAACGCTTTAAAACAGAACCTAGAAAAATTAGACAAATTTGGGTCTGAGGCTGCTAAATTTAGTTTGTCATCAAGCAATGGGGATATTGAGACCTCAGGTAAACTATTGCAAAATCTTTTTGAGCAAGCTTCAGAAGTAGGATCTATAAACCCGAAAGGGTTTGAGGATTTGATTAATAGTATTGGGGATACCGATAAATTTAACGAAGCAATGGCGACCTTCAAGCAGATTCCTGAAGCAGGAGTGAAGTTGAGTAATTTTGCCAGCGACTTTAATGGTATGGTAACGGAGATGAACAAGCAGGCAGATGAAAATCAACTGTTTGGAGTATTCGATAAGGGTTATGACTTTGACGTTTCAGTATTCGAGAATGATATAAAATCAATGTCTGATTCTTTGACCGCTGGACTTTCTGACGAAAAGATGCGACAACTATCGGATTCACTCAAAGACTTTGATCCCTCGGTTGATAGCGCTTCTCGAGCATTCTTGTCAATGCAAAATTCTTTGGGGGACTTTGATCAGGCCACTAGAAATTGGATAACTCAAAACGAAGAATTATCACAAGCCTTTGTTGAGCAAATAAAAGCTCAATCTAGTTATTCTAGCGCTGTAATAGCTGCAAAAGAAGCTTTTAGTAGAGCGGCATCTCCCGTGGTAGCATTGAACAAGAAAATGAATAATCTTTCGACAGCTTTAAACGTAGCAAGTGAGAGTTCTGAGAGGGCGTTTGACGCTTTATATAAAATAGGTGAAATAGAAATAAAATCAAAATCCGAAAGGATGCAGGCTACTGGTACGGTTACTAAGGAAAATCAAATAAAAGGTGGATCTTCAGCTCAAATACAAAACAGTTTATTGAAATCATCCAAAGCGACACAAACTGCTCTAACTAAATTTTCTTCTGAACTGATAAAAGAAAGTAAAGACTCTGGTACCGTTCTGTCTGCATCTTTAAAAACCTTAGTGGAAAGCGTTGGAGCTGGGGGCGTATCAAGCAGCGCTGCGTTAGAATCTTTAATTCAGATTCAAAAAACAGGAACTAAAGAAGAGAAAGAAAAGGCGGAAAAAACTATAAGCGAATTAAGGGCCATAAACGCCAGTCAAATCTCACAGCAGAAGGCAGCGGAAGCTAGCGCTAAAGCTCAACTGAGCGCCTTAAAGAGCCAACAAATATCCACGTTAAGAAATGCTCAATTTAGCGAGCAACAAATTAATGCATTAACAACATTTGGGAATGATCTTAAAAGTGATGGGGAAACTGCCAAAAGCTCATTAGAAAAAATCACTGAAATGAGTAATGCAATAAAAGCTTTGGATTCTGTGGGGGCTGATTCGGACATACTGGCAGAGCTGACTGAGTCAAATAGCAAACTAAGTGAAATAGAAAATCTCAGAGCAGCTTTCTCGTCAGTCATTGGGAAAAATGTAGAAGGGGAATCGCTAGCGGGTATAAAAGCTAGTATTGATAAGTTTATTCTAGAGGGTGGCGCAGGAAAACTTGAAGCAGCTAATGCTAAATTTTTAAACGCATTGCAAAAACCTCTTAATGATGCTATAGCTAGAGATGAAGCCGGAGTAAAAGGGGAAGATGAAGTAAGAGAATCTCAACTAATAGAAATTACCCAAGAAAGTGTTGATAAGTTATCGGCAGAGATGTCCAATGCCATAGGGCAATCAATAGGCAAGGCATTGGGTGTTGGAGAAGCTATTGCTGAGGCCATAAATAAGAACTTAGATGCAGAGGGTGTGAGCGCTGAGATATCAAACCTATCAAAACAAAATGAAATTAATGCTCAGGCTAATACAGATCATAGGGCTAAATTAAATAATGCATTAATGGAAGCCCTTAAGGAATCTAATTTTAGCGGCTCCGCAAGTGCATTGCAGAAAGCCGCGAAATCCCTTGAGAATGCTGCGGATAAAATCAATAAAAATAATGCTGCAGCAGGCTTTGTTCCGTCTTTTTCTCCTATGGGAGAAGCAGTTTCTAGAGCGATGAAAACTGAAAGAGCTCTAGGCGGAAAGCCCGTAGTAGACCACAATAAGCAGGTTGGCACTTACGTTAGAGATGGGAACACTCAGCCTAATTTCTCAGCAGTAAAAAGAGATCACCCAGAAGGCATTAAAAGTGCTACTAAAAACTCAAAGATTATTCAGGGAGGCTCTAATGCTAGGGGGTTTGTTCCTAGTTTTGCACCTAACGCAGTTGATAAATACGACAAGGATGGCATAAACATCAAAACCGGGAAGCCGAGATGGACGGAGGGCAAATTAACTGCTGGCAAAGTTTGGGACGGCTTGCCTGATATATTTGGAGCTATGGTTGAATCAGGGTTTGATATTGGAAGAGATATAGTTAAAGATGGAGATCAACCTGAAATTTTAAAAGAAGCTTATTTTGGGAAAAAACCTTTTGTTAAATCTTCTAATTCTAATAGTGTATTTGACAGGATACGCGAAGATAACGCTAGGAATGAGTTTGCAGGTGAGATCGTCAGTCGAAAGTTACAAGACCAAGACTATAGAAAATGGAAGGAAGGGCATCCTAGAATATCTGAGCGCATGGCAAGAAAAAATAAAGACGACGTGAAGAGTCTTGCGTTTGATGAATTTTATAGTTTTCTAAAATGGACCGATAATAGAGAAATTCTTGATAATTTTGGTGTTGGTGATAATGACTATAATGAATGGGGCAAAACTTTTGACAAAGCTTACCCCAAAATGTTCGAAGGAGAATACGGAGGCAAATTTTACACTTCCGATTCGGGCGAGATGACTCTTAATAGTGGCAAGTTTAGTAAGGCAGGCAAGCAAGACCCAACTAAATTCAACCTTCTTGATGTAGCGAAAAAAGCAGTGAGTACTGGGCGATTGACGACTCCAATTATGAAGTCAACCCTATCAGCAAACCATGAGTTAGAGGGGGAGGAGTATCAAAATGTCATTAAAATGGCCGTATCGAAAGGCTTAAGTGATGGTAGGGGGAGGGAGCGTGGGCAATTTTTTCATTCTCAAATCGAGGGTCAAGATTATCTCTCTCAAATGAATGGAGGAGCGGACTTTATAGTGGACAGTATAATGTCAAATAAAATTGACCAAGCAGTAAACGTCGAAGACAAGTTTAAACTTCCTTTTTCTATAGAGCGAGGAGAAAGAAAATCGGGTTTGACTGGAATTAAATGGAATAGCTCTTCAAAAGTGTGGACTCGGGGGGATCTTGATGCCCTGAGCCCGGATATTGACAAGGTTATATCGGAAAATAATAAAGTGATTGGAGCTCAGAGAGCCCAAAAAACCTCAGAAGATTTATTGAGCAAAGAAACTTTAGAACAGTTGGGTAGTAATTATAATCCTTTGTTGGTGGCAGATGCCGAGGCTGATAACGTTTATTATTCAGACTTAAAGAAAAGAGTAGATAATTTTAAAAAATGGAACGATCAATCCAAGGGGATTGACGGTGTGCGGTCTTATGTTGACCCTGCTGATACAATGAATTTAATTAACGCTGATGGAGGTGATAGTAGTTTAACTCCATTCGATCATACAAGTCTGGGTGATAAGGATCTTCAGGGCTTCACTCCTTTTGCTCGTGCTCAGAGTTTCGTAAATAAGTTTTTAACCAAAAATAAAGCAAGCGAGGTTAATACAAGGTTCGTGGACGATTTTTTTCCAAAAAACATTACAGAGATGGCTCAAAATATCCTGCCGGAAGGCGGGGTTAATGATTCTTTTAATTTAGCTAAAGATATATTACTAGAAAGATCTGAAGATATAACCAAAAGCCCCCTACAGAGGGGTGTAGATGAAATGGTAAAGAGCGGTCTGATATCTCCAGAGGTGGGGCAATCAATAAAGGATAAGATCAAGCCTAAAATATCTGACAAGGCCCAGAAGGAATCTGATAAATTAAAGAAAGGATTCATTGGCCCAAGGAACATTGCTGATCCGGACGATCCAGACGAGGAAGAACCAAATATATTCGAACGCCTAGAAGATAGACAAAGAGACGCTTTGGCGGGGGCAGAAGCGGCGATTGCGGCTGATAAGGACATTCAGGTTGAGGCGCAGAAAACTGACTTACAAAAAGAAAGAGATTTATTATACTTGGGGCTTCTAGGCAAGCAAGCAGAAGACACTAGGAAATCTGAGGGTTCAACTCAAATTCAAGAAAGAATTCAGAAAGTTAAGGATGTACTGCCTAAATATCCTGAATATATAGATAGATTAATAGAACCTAGAAAAAGAAGGGCTGAAGAGGCGGCCAAGCTTTCTGAAAAGTTCTCTGGATCCCCTAGGCAAGAAAAGTTTAATAATATACAAAAAAGAGAAGAGGGTCTCATAAATCTCCTTCAAGGGAGGAAGGCTTTGTACCAGAACCCTGAACATGCGCTAGCTCATCTTTATTATGCTGATGCTACAAAATTTTCAAAATTTGAAGACACAAGAGCTGGAGCTTCTATATGGGATAGTGACCCTGATTATTTGAACAAGTTTAAACTTTTAAAGGAGAAGCATGGGATAGGGACGGGTTCGGAGAAGGAATTAAAAAATAGGGGGATAGAGTCTAGGGATATATTAGAGTTGAATCCAGATTTAAAGAACGATCCATCAGCCAATTTATTTGCACAAATACAAGAACAACAAGGAAACAGGCCATCAGCTTTCTCTAGAAAATTTGAATCCAGTAATGAGCAAGAGCGTATAAAATTGATGCGTAGTATTAACGCTCGTGACGCAAGGCTTAATAATGTAGATGGAGGTTTGCCATTTGGTGACTCTACGTCGGACGTTGAAATTAGTGGATTATTTAGAGACGAAAATAGATTAAAATTATTTAAGCAGGCAATCGCTGGAACTAAAAATTCTGAGCCAGAGGTTTCTTTTTTACTTGAGGAGATGTTGCGGTCAGGCTCAAATGGTTTAGCTTCAGAAATTATGCTGCAAAAAATAAAAGATATTGGAATTCCTTTTATGACTACGGCTCCAGTAGGGGACTTTTTAGAGAATCAGAAGATTGACATTGCGGGCCAAGGAGGTATAAAAACTCCTGTAAAGGCGGTGGATTCTCAAAGCATAGATAACTTAATACATAAAATGAATCTTCTTCAGAAGGAGAAATATATAAAAAATAACAAAGCCAAACTAGAAAGCGAAGGTATTGCTGACAGTCCAAAGCTAATAGATTTAATCACCGGAAGCAAGCAAAATTTACTTGAATATCCAGTATATTTAAATAGCAAGTCTGATGGTATGATAAAAAAGATTCTCGAATCAAAATTAGAAAAAAAAGAAAGCGTAGCTAATTTAGAGGCTTGGAATAAAAAGTACCAAAATATGCAAGGGCTAAAAAAGTTATCAAGAAACGAAAAAGATAACAATGGCGGTTTTTATGGAGATTATGAAATGTCCGATTATGCTAAGCGACCAGATCCTAATTACGAGGAAGGAAAGCCTATCTTTCAAGCTGTTGAAAAAGGCGAAGGGTTTGAGGAGTTAAATCCATTCGCTAGATTTGGAGATGATCGAATGACATCTCCTTCTATGGCCGCTAGAAATGTAATTGGAACTCATTACAATCACGGAATAAATCAAGATTATGAAAAGTTTTTATCAAATGATCAACACCCGTTTCCAGATTTAGAAATTACAGCAGGAGATAGGTTAGCGGAGTTTAGGTCAAAAGCTTTAGGGATTAGCAAAAAAATGAAGGGACTGTCATACGCTCCCGACGGATACACTCGAAATAACCAAGCAGACTCACCAACAGGCAGGCCTGATCAGATTGCTGATTTGATCTCAACATATGGCTCATTAGTACCAGAAGAAAAAGTAGTAGCAGCAGGCGAAGCAGCAGGGTTCGTTCCTAATTTCTCTGCTATAGCAGGGGAAGTTGCGGCCTCGAGGATGGCAGGCTACAAATCTCCAGTAAAATCATCACAAGTAAGGACAATGAATATCCCCGGACAGGGAAAAACGGCCTACAACACTCAAGAGTCTGTGTTTAAATTGCCCGGAATGTCTCAGCCCTTTATAACTCCTCCCTCAAGCTCTAAGGCGGCCAAGCCGTACAAGAATGAAGTGCAGAAGAAATTCAATTTCAATCCATACAAAAACACAGCGGCAGATGGGTTTGTTCCTAATTTTGCGGGAGGTTTGGATTCTAGTGGTTTCGAGAAGTCGATGACGTCCTTCAGCTCTTCAGTTGATGGATTCGAGAGGCATGTATCTAGCTTTGACAAAGCCATTTCTAGTTTAGATTTCAGGGAGTTTGCAGCTTCTTCTAAGCAAATTTTTGGAGCAGCACAAGAATTCTCAAAGCAGTCTATCTCCATGAGAGAAGCGGCAGTATTATTTAAAGAAGGAAGCAGTAGTATCGCTGGGTCTGCCACAACAGGTTCTATTGATTTATCGCCAATGACTAGCGCCGCTTCAACTATAAACGAAGGATTGACCAAACTTTCAGATGAACTAGGAGATCCAATTGAGATTAATTCTTCAGCGATCACTCAATCCATGAGTCAATTGACAGCTGCCTTAGGAAATGTTAGAGGAAGCATAGACGTTAAAATACCAAATATTAGTGTTGACGTTAATGGAGCTTCTTCCATATCTAACTCAATATCGAGTATTCTAAAAAGCCAGATACCCGGAATAGTTAATGAATCAATAAACTCCCAAAAGCAAGCTATAATAGAAGAAGTTAAAAGAAGTATTTTTGGTTAAAATATTAATATAAAACTTATATAATATATTATATACATTTAATAAATATACATGGCCAAGCAATTAAAATTTGAGAATGTTATATCCTTAGGAGTTTCTTACTCTTGGGAGAATGGAATTAATAGTTCTACTCAATCATGTGACACTATAGTTTCGGGAGAGGAATGGGTAAAAAGAGTTAAGGATATAAATCTTGACGTTCTTAATACTGATCTAGGAAACCAAGGGGGTCAAGTAGTGGAAGCTATGGCACTTAATCAAGATAGATATCTAGACACTAGTGAGGCTGATATTTATGCCAACGGAAGTTACTTTGGTAACGGAAAAATGGTTGGATACTCAATTAAGGAAGGTTCTCAGTCAAATAATATCATTAGCAGTTTGAATTATAGGATGGAAACTGACGGAGCGGATCCAGATCCTGATAATATAGACAAGCTAGAAGATCCAGTATCTAGAGAGGAATCAATAACAGTTTCAAGGGACATCCAGAGTAAAACATATAAGATAGAGCATTCTTATGATATAAATTACGGCAGCGAATTTGACCTCGTAAGTGATCACCCTTTATATTCAAACAAACCTAGTTACGAAAGCGCTGAAGGCCGATTACTTTTAGGACAGAACAAAGCTAATCAGGTAGTAAATGTAAGTCCGATTGATTATTTACAGTACGTACCCTCTCTGTCTAAGTATACGTTAAGCAACGGTTGGGATTTAAAAGCTATATCGGATGATTGTTTTGGGAAGAAAACTACGACAACAGAAAATAAAGATTTTATAAATGGAAATTATTCATTAAATAAAACTATTGAAATATCTTATACTGGAGAAGATATTGAAACCGGCAATTTGGAGCCTTGGACTATTGAGTATAAAATGTCTTGGTCGAGTAGCGAAATAGATGGAGAGTTATGTGGGACTGCTACTATGGATGGTACTGTTTCAGCAGGGGGTATTCTGGGGGTTGGAATGTGTGGGCCAGATCAGGCAACTAATTCAAAAGCCGCTCAATCTGGATACAACTATTTTGTATCAGGGGGAATAGCTAAATCTAGAATGCAGTCTTGGTACTCAGAGCTGAATGAATTATTGCCTAAAAATAGCCAAAGTACGCTAAATCCTGAGATGATAAACTTGACAGCTCTTCAATGTACTCCTTCTGTCCAAAAAGGAGGTAGCAACGATGGATCAATCAAGTTCTCATTTGAGATGAATAATTGCACCAATCAAAAAACAATAAACGGATCCCCTTATGTACTCACAGAGAAAGAGTCCACTTCGAGGGGGTTTTCTGAATGTAATGAAGAAAAGATACCTTTTATAAAAGGAACCACAAGCAAATCAGTCCAAGGAAAATGCGGGCAACAGATAGATACTCAGGGCAATTACCCTAGATTTCAATCGATAACCGGAATACAAAAACCAAACAATCCGGTTTACCCAAACGGAGGTACGAATGGTGCTAGATGGTCGGGAACATCATCATCCTATTCTTATAATAAATATCAAGCAAATATAGAATGGAGCACTACATTTAGCGACTCCCCTAAAGATGAAAATTGTAAACCAAGAGCGTGTGGTGATACAGACGGCTGCGGTCAGTTTGAAACAAAGGTAGATTACAAGCCGAAAACTCCAAGATATGTAGATGTCGTTACTCCTAAATCAGTTTTGAAAATACAGGTAGGCAATGACTTACCAAAAGTAACCGCCTCCTCTATCTTAACTAGCAATGGAACTGGATGCGTTAACGATTTAACCGTCTTGCTTAGTGGGTTAAGCGTAGAATTGATCAAAAACAAGCCTTCATGCTTTATAGAGGGATTGAGCTGGAACTACTCAACAGAATTTCTAGGAGACACCGTCATGGGCGGAACCGTTAACGGAATAGATTAATAATGACTTTAATAACTGTAGATGGAGTTAATCCTTTTAGCGGTCAAAGCGACCCGTATCTATCTTTAGATTCAAATATTACTTACGGGACTAATGGGGAAAGTGAAGTTAATAATTCTTATTTATTAGAGGGAACGATAACTGGATGCTCAAAGCATTCACTAATAACCTATCAGAATAAAATTGTAAACCATTTTGATTGGAAGTTAGATCGAGAAATAACAGAGAAAATAAATATCATAGGGGTTGTGTCAGCTAGTAAAAAAGCAAGGCTCATACCCACCTCCTTAAGCTTTGAGAGCAGTAATTATATCGGATCCTTAGGCTATGTGCTTCAAATAGATATGTTTACGGGATTTGGTTCTGACGATGTGGATCCAGATTCTATAAATTTAATAGATAAGACTCATAATCAAACGAAAACTATAGACAGTAAAGGATGCATAAAGATATCAACTAACATTTCATGTGCTCCTAACCCCAACATGACTGGATGCGGGGCTATAGAAGCTGCAAACAAATGGGTTTCTGATAGGTTAGGGATTGCTCAAATAGGTAATGTAACAAGTCAGAGCGATTTAACTTTAGATTCTGAATCATTAACGATACATCCAATTACATCCGCAATATCTTATTCAAGTAATTCATCCGATGGTTGTAATAATTCTATAAATGATTCTGAAAATTCTGGAAGGTTTGAAACAGCGATGTGTTCTGAGATTGTTGACGATAATCCAGACTGCCCTAACTCTACAAAAACAGAAACGATTAGGGGGGAAATTTATGATCCCAGCGGGACTCCAGAATCATTAATGTCTTACTTGAAATCCGATGTAATAGACGGTAATATTCATAACTTATCCGCAGATTATTCAGATAACTCTCTCAGCTTCTCTTATGAGAAAATAGATCCAAACGCGCCGAAAGAGCCAGAGGATTACATATTGTATGATGAGACTGTTTCCTCTAATATCAATCATGACGAAGGGTCTAGGTCAATAAATGTAAACGGAACAATAAGCTTACTTAACCCAATAAATAAAACCTCTTCGGATGTATTAAATATAACTAACCAACGAATAACATCAAAGGCCAATAGCTCGGCGGAAGGACTATCTTTATTAACTCACAATATAACGAAAAACCTAACAGAAGGAACCGTAAACTATAATTATAGTTATAGTAGTGATGATAAAAATGGCGGAGACAATGAAACTCCTAGATTAATGGGAGTATCCGGATTGTCTAATTTTTCAGTATCTTACGTTCCATCTTTGGAGATTTACAAAACAATACAAAATCTTAATTGTGATGATTTTGTAGTAAGAACCCCTCAAATAAGCAGGGGGAAATTTAATATAAATTTGACCGCTCAATCCGGTGAGGGTTATAATTTTGGTCTTGAAGCGAGCGGAGTTATGCAAAGATGGAAAAACTTCCTAAGGGGTAGCGCCTCTGACTTTGTGGTAGAAGATGAATCTTCAAACTTTTCTAATTGTGGAACTTCTCTATCTATGCAAGTTTCAGCCAACTTTATCAAACGAAGTGCTATTAACAATGGATCAAGCATAATAAGCATGTATTAATTATGTCTGTAAATTTAATAAATAAAACGATAGATAACCTTGAGCTGTCTGGACTTAAAATATTTTATGATTTTAATGATTATTCTGGTGATTATATAAATTCAATAAACATTGGGGACCCTCAATACTCTGGAAAAATAATTAATTACAACCCTGCCTTTACTGGCCAAAATAGCGGGTCTGGTTACTTTGATGGACAATATATTGAGATTGAGAATTCTGAAAACATTACATCGCAAAGCGCTACTATAATATTCTCGCAAAGAAAGACTGGAGTTTCTAATGGAGCTATATTTAGTAGTCTGGACCCAAGTGGGCCTTCTGGGTGGGAGGTAGGCGTGAATGATGCTAATAAATATTATTTTAAAAATTTCATAGATGGAACTCCTTATTATCAAACTTTAGATACATACCTTTCTGATAAAAATTTATGTGCATTAACTGTAAATGATTTTGGTGAGATGTCGCTGGGGAAGCTTGATTTTAGCAATAAACAAAAGAAGTTTCAAAATGGAGCGGATGATGGTATAGACTATTACGTTTTTGAAAAAGAACAAATATACGTACCACCACACTCAGTGACTAACGGAAGTTCATGGAAGATTGGCAGTGGTGAGTTTAATTATAAAGGGTATATGGATTATTTTTTATATTTTGACGTCGAACTAAGCGACGACACAATAAGAAATTTATCAAGATCATTGCATTCTGATACAACTTTTGTGGCTGATATATCAGGAATTGAGTCTGGTTTAGTTACTGGGTATCAAGTTACTTCGAGCGGAGAAAGCGGTGAAGTGGGGTCTATCTATAACAAAACAGGATCAATAACCCAAAGCGGTTATTATACTACTCCTCAGAGCGTTCCTGAAACTGGAACTGTTGGTATGTCTGGATTTGTATATGTACCTCATATTGAAATACAATCAATATCTGGAACTGATCAAGTTGGCAGTTTGATATATAAAAAAATCCAAAACTTATCATACAAGTTTCAGGTTGTTGGAGAGCCAATTCCAGAAACCTTATCTAATTATAAATCCTCTGGAGATTATTGGAACTTTAGTGGTAACAGCGGAACCATTAATAATCAAAGCGCAGTAGGCCCATCAGGTCATATATTTGGGATTACTGGATTTAATATAATTGATGTGACTGGATATTATACGGGCAACTCAGAAGACTTATTCGATAGGATAAGTAATTCAGGAATTATTTATAATAAATATTCATATAGCGGTATATCATCTCAAAGTACTGCATATTTGATAAGCGGCTCACGCTATTTAAATGGAAAAAATGAAGATCCTAGTTATTATGCAAATTCTATAAGTATAGTGGGGGAATGCGATAAAGATGATTTATATGAAATAATTTATGACGTAAGAGATGGAGGTGAAATTAATCATCTAAATAATCCAAATATAAACTCAATTTACAATAAAAATATATTGCATACAACTGGAATTTTAGATCCGCACGAAACTAATTTAGCTATAAATGGAGTCAGCCAGTTTACTGGAAGTATTCAATTAAGCCTTAATCAATATAATTTTCCAAATTTCCAAGTAAGTAGCGGGTTTTACTTAAGTGGCGCGGAGGTTTATACAGAAACTATTCTAGATAAAAGTGATCAAATAGTTTACGATTCAGTCGTTAGTGGGGAGAAGGCTCATCTTACTATAAATAGCACGAGCGAATATGGCTCAGCGCCTTTTACTAATTTTGAAATATTCGAATCTCAAATTTTTCTTAATGGTGTCAAAATATATTCTGGAGTTGATTATATTGATAATGGTGGATTTTTCCCTATTAATAATAGCACTGGGATAACTGGAACGTATTTCACTTATAAAAACTATACTGGAGCTATTAGTTTTACGGGAAGAAGTGAAACGCCATTAAGGGTTAATCATGAAGAAATAACTCCAATTGGGTATATTTGTTTTTTAAATGGAATTAGGCAGCCATTTGGATCTATAATAGAACATGCAGCTCATAGTGATTTAATATCGGGGACTTTAGTGAACAAACATAAAGATATAATTTATACTATGGTAAATGGAGTTGAGCAAATATGATAAAATGTAAAATTATAAATACATCGCAAGTATCTCTTAACGGTTCTAATAAGGCCTATGGTGGGGTTATTCAGGGTGCTGATTTTAACGTTGGAGCTCTTAACGGAGGGCATAGAGCTAGCATTACATTAGTGTCAGATGGATCAATAGGATCTCCCGAAAGTGGAGATAAATTTACCCTTGGTATATTGGGAATGAAACTTAAGATGCAGGTAGGTGGATTTAATGTATCTCAATCCGCAAGCTCACCTCCGACTTTATCTTTATCTTTATATGATGAATCAAATTGGTTTCTAGATCAAAATTTTATTCAGCTAAAAGAAGAGTTCCCTTCGCCCGCACCCGAAAATGTATCAATAATAGGAAAAAAGATGGGGCCTTTACCGGACAAACAGCTTACTGAAAATTCTACGTCATTGAGCCCCAATAAGGATACTGTATGGGGTGATATCAGAGCTTTTTTCGGAAGTTTAAAGACTTCAGCAGGGGTTTTTGATGGAGGGGGTGGAAACTTAATCGGCGAAAGCGCTATAGATTATTACACTCGATCAACTCCCGGAAGGACAGCTTGGTATACATATTCAGACCCTAATAAAGGGGTGACGCTAGACATGGTCATGGGCCACTTATTATCTGGAGATCAATTGCCTAACGGGCCTTTTGATTTTACCGGATCGTTTAGGGATGTTATAGTTCAAATGTGTAGTCTAACAGGAGACCTAGCTTACTGGGATCCCGAAGAAAACAAGGTGATGATAACTAGCGCATCTAATTTAGGGCAGGGGAATTCTATGCTTGCCAATATAAAAAATTCATGCAAAATAATTTCAACTTCATCCACAACTGATTTCACCGTCTCTAGATCGCAGGGAGCTATTGGTAGTATTTCATCTGATTATCCCGGAGAGTCATTTTCTATATTTGGACCTAAGATGACAAGATACTTGAGGGCTACCCTTGTGTCGCCTGAGTTTCATTATAAAAAATGCGGAGGCGACAAATTAATTGTTCTAGAGGGTGATGGTTTGGGCAAAGCTATAGCGGCAAGCGCTGATCCAGAAGTTTTTGCCATGTATGCATTGCAGTCAGTATTAAAAAAACAAAGTAAGGGTGGATCAGTACCTAACGCAGCAATGGCGCTAAAGATGAAAGGTCAAAATGCAAAAAAAGAACTCAAGACTAATCTCAATGTTGAGTTTGATATTGATGATAAGGGGATTAGCCTTTTTGAAGATAATAATTTTTTAGCTGATTATTACGTTGAGAAAGGTGGTACATCATTATGCTCAGGAGAAAAGACAGTGCCTGTATCGCCTTCAGAGTTGTCATTCGTAGAAAAAGAATTTAATGCCAAGGCGAAAAAATGGAACGATAAAGGCGAGCAACCACCTAGATCAATAGTCGGAAATTGGCCTCTTACGGGCAGTCGATTTAGTGATGGAGTTTTAGTTTTAAATAAGAAACATTCTCTTAGTTCAATATTGGACCTGCAGGGAAATCCTAACGCCAGTGCGGATATATTAAGGAAGTATTTAGATGCCGTGGGAAATTTTATTGATAAATTTTATGTTGTCCCCGAACAAACAGGGCTAAGGTCCCTCAAGGGAAACTCATTTAAACACGATTATGGATACTATATGACAACTGATCACTCTAGCCCAAGCAGCAAGTGGGAAGTGAACCAAGGATTTAAAGTGGTTTCGATAAACCCTTTTGAGTCAGTGACTAAATGCGCTATATCTCAAATAAAAGATTTAGCAAAAGTCTGCGCTATGATGTATGTAGGGGATGGATGTTTTGACGGCTTCTTGGAACAAATACCAGTAGTAGAGTTTATAAGAGCTTTGGATCGTAATGAATTAAAGAAACTGTTTAAAAGTCCCAGCTCTTATTGCAGGAGCAAAGTGAGCAACCTGTCAGATCTTTCAGATAAAAATTTTGACAATCCAACCATAGCTATGTTCTTGGTCGTAGCGGAAGGTTCTTCAGTACCGGGGTTTGAAGATACTAAGACAGTTTGTTTCGCAGATGGAATAGAAATTACTTCTGTCGCTAAAAATGTAGTAAAAACATTATCTAAATTGATAATGAAATTTTCATTTGCTGATGACACTATGACTGGTCAAATTTTGGCTACTGATTATAAGTTATTAGGCATAACAAAACAAAGCATAGGTTCTTTAATAGAAGCTCAACCGTTCGAGTCTAACGCTCCTCGTAAAGTAAAAATGTGGTATGATGTTGATCAATCTCAAGCAAGTATAAAAACATCTGTCGGCCATTTTTATATGGCTGATGCGAAGATGCCAGCGAAATCAGAGAAGGTATGGCAGAGTAGTATAAAAAGCGATATATCGGTAAGTGCGAGTGATGTTGGTTTGAATAATGGCCAGTTTAACACTTACCTAGCAAACGCATCGAATCAGTCAGATTCATATTCAGAACAGAATAAATTACTAATGCTATCAGCTTTAAAGGAAAAAGTAGCCAATAATGTTTGGTCAGACGAGGGGAGCGCAAACAATTCAACAGTAACTTTTGCATTAGGGGAAGGTGAAAATATAGCAATACCGAACATCTCATCTGGGCTTCAGTCATTAAGCTTGTCTTTACGTGATGGATTAATACAAGTTTCAGTTACTATAGGTGACGCTAATATCAGAGCAGCTAAAGCGGCAATGCTAGCAATGAGAGCTAATAATAGTAGGCTAAGGCATTCCTATTCTTCTCATATACCCGACCTTTTTGGATCTATAGCTAGCCAAAGGCTAGTTTCACTTGCGAAAGGTAATAAATGAACAGCTTTCCCGAACAAACGGGTTCTTTTAGTTATTTATTTGGATTTCAACCTGATGCAGGAATATCCTCTTGGAATTTCAACTTCGTTAGCCAAAATATTATTTCCGGTAACTTTTCTTCTCCAGAAAGACAACAAGATATATACTATAACTCTTATAACGCGGAAATCTCTAATAGTTATTTATTTTTATCTAACCCCTATTCTGGGTCTGCAGAAGTTTATAAAAACTATTATGAGGAAAGCTCTTCTGGTATAAATGAATATATTAAAATTAATAAAATAACAGGAAATGGAATAAGTGGACTAAGTGGATTCGGAGGATCCATGAAAGCTGCTGATGATATTTTAATAATAGGAGCTCCAGATACACCAGTAAATTCTAATCAAAAAGTTGGCGCTGTATTTTTATTCAATGAATATAATCCAGAAGGAATAGGAACTACAGGAGGGGCGGAGTGGGGTCAAGAGTTAGTTATAAGCGGTACAGAAACTTCAGGTCTATTCGGGAATTCTATTTGTACGCTGAAGCAAAATTCAGAGCATATAGTAGCAATTGGAGCGATAGGAGAAAATTCAGGAGATGGTGCTGTCTATATATATGGCCAAACATTATCAAATTTAATCAAAAAGATAAATTCAAATATAAGCGGGTCAAAAAACTTTGGAAAGTCTTTGTTTTTGTCTAGACCTAATTCATCTTACTTAACTGTGGGGTGCGATCAATCTGGATCTGGAGTAGTAGAAATTTTCAAGGAGTCAGTTTCTGGCCAAGGGGATTTCCATAGTCAAGGTTTAATAAAACCGGGCAATGGGCATAGTGGAGATATGTTCGGTTATTTAATTGACGGGGATGATGTATCTTTTATGGTTGGCTCCCCAAATCATAATCAATCTGGGCTAGTTTATTACTATGAGTATAATCATGAGTCTGGGAGTTTTGGGCTAAAGCAAGAAATATTACCATACGATCTAGGTCTGGGAGATAATTTTGGAAAAAACATTTCAATAGACAATGAACTTGCAGTAATCGCTTCTGATAAATTTTCAGGAAAAGCTTATATATACGAAAAGAAGCAGGGATTATGGGATCTTAAATCGGAGATTTCTGGGGACCTTGATAACTCTCAAAAATCTTTTGGGGGTAATTTGTATGGATCTCACAATGCCGCTTTTAATAAAGATACTTTAATTATTGGATCAGCTGAAAATGAAATAAACTATTACTTTACAACTGGGCATTTAGAGATGATAAGGTCTACAGGATTCTCAATGAGCGGTTCGGGTGGAAAATTTTACGACAACGACGGCAATTTTCTTTATGGGTATAATACATTTGAGGAAGTGGTTATTAGCGGGAATGTATTCTCAGGAAATCATAACATATTCATTAACGGTAATGTATTAAATAGCAATTGCTCTAGAAGTTCTGGAACTTTAAATGCTTGGAGTATCAGCGGGGAGTCAGGCTTATCTTATTATATGTCCATAATTGACGTAGAGGATTAGTCTTTAAGTATATCAACATCACTCAACAAGTGCCAATCAACTAAGTTATTGCTTGCATAAATTTTAAATTTAGTTGGAAGCCCCTTTTGCATTGAGACCCTAGGGTAGGTAGTTATTTTATTAATTTTCGTAATAAACCCTAAGTCTAAAATTATTTCATGCGGAAAAACTCCCTTCATAGAGTCATTCGTTTCCCAGAACCGGCCCTCTTTTAATAAAAATTCAGCTGGGTTGATTGGAGATTCAGAAGAGAACTTTTGTATTTTAGGTTCTATTTTAGGGTCGGATTCGATATCAACTTTCAAGATAGATGCGTGACCATCATATGAGTCTGTTATATGATATTTTAAATATCTAATGTTAGAGGGCTTATTAAAATTAACGCAAGAGTTTTCCCATAATTTAATTTCACTAGGAATATCCGAAGATGATAAAGGTTTATTTATTGGATTTGGTTTTTTATCAATTTTATCAATTAGATTTGGTTTTTTATCAATTTCATCAATTAAATTTTGAATACTAATATGGGGATGGGTTTTAGAGAAATGTTCTAAAATAGAGTCAAGGGGCATGTCTAATTCCCTATAACCTACTATGTAGTTTCTAATTCTTTCTTTTATGTCTAGATTATATGGAACCCCTCTTGGCCTATTAAATCTATGCAGCCATCTTAAGAAAGGTAGGCACAATATTTTCCTCTTGTGCTGTCTGTACTTTTCATGTATATAGCCTTCTTCACCGCCGAAACCTATAAATTGTTCACTAAACCCGAGCCAACTATCTGTTCTAGCAGCTAGGATGCCGCAGCCATGCATTGGTATCTCAAAGGGTTTGTTGTCTGGGTCACCTCCTCTTTTATCTACCCCCCAAACGCCAAACATACTGTCCCGCCAGACAGGGTCCATATGAGTTACTGGGTCATTTTTATTAATATCATCATAAAACATTGGACCATGAAAAAGATCATCGCTTTTTGAGTTCTTCTCGAAATAATTAATTAATCTTTTAATCGTGCCTGACTCAAATAAGACATGACAGTCGATACTCATACAAAACTCGCCTTCTGCATTGTTGAATATTTCATTTCTTACCGCAGTGCTACGCCTTTCTGTAAATGGAATATATCTTATATTGCTAGTGGATTTGCAGAATTGTTTGACAGCTTTACCTTCAACACTTTCGGGATTGTTATCTATTATTATAAATTCAATGTCATCAATAATATCTTGATTATTTAACCTTAAAGATTGATATGTAAAATAAACGCCTTCGTAGTCATCATATACGGCAGATCCAATAGTAAGTTTTTTCATTTAATGAATAGTAACTAAAAGTGTATATAATATCAATGAGAATTAATAATATATTATTTTTACATTCGTCAAGAACTGGAGGGACTAATTTTGAGAAAACGCTAGGATTCAAAGGGCATGGCGAAAATCCCAGAGTCGGAACAGTTGCTTACGGAGAAAACTCAGAAAGCTTGATGGGTTTTAGTAGAAAGAATGGGTGTCATCTTACGCACGGTTCCTATCAAGAGTTGGTGGATAAAAATTATATAAAAGAAGATAATAAATTAATAAAAGTTTCTATATTGAGAAGCCCATATGACAGAGTGGTATCTTTATATAAATATTTTGGAGGCAAAAAAAAGTGGGGGGACTTTCATGAGTTTCTTGGGAAATTAAAAAAGGGTATGATAAAAAATTACTTTTATAGACCTCAGTACGAAAATATAGTATACAATGATCAAATTATACTAGATGAATGTATAAGTTTTAATAATTACTCAATGGACGTTGATAAATTCTCAAACAAGTATAATTTAAATTTAGATATAAAATTCCAAGACAGGAGGCAGTACTATCAAACTGGTACAAATTTTATAGAATTCTACAAAGGGAATAAAAATAGAATATTGGTGGAGGAATTATATGAGAAAGATTTTATAAAATTAAATTTTTAAAGCTTAGTGGATTCATCCAATAAATCCAAAGGATGTTGAAGGATCTATCGTAGTCGTATCGGTGGGATCAAGCATCGCGGGGTCCATAGTGGTGGTAGTTGGAATGGGAGTCGTAGTCGTGGTATAGCAAGTGTTTGGACCGCATGGAACATCATCTCCCATGTAAACTCCTCCGCTAGCAATGCAAGAAGCTTCATCTGTGACATTGCAGATAGCTGACGGTTCACCAATACTAAAGCAACAAGCTCCCATTGGTGGTTGCGGAGTAGTAGTCTCGCATCCATATTGTAATAAAACTCCCAAGCGACAGCAACCAGTGGTCATGGTTCTTTCCATCCCTTGATGATTCGAAGGATTATAAGTTGTTTGATTTTGAGACGAAGGATTATAAGTTGTTGGCTGTGCAGACGTGCCCGGATTGTCTTCATACATGCATATAACAAAGTCTATACCAGTTTCGTAAACCCCTAAGCAATTGAGAAGTTCTTTTCTACCGATACCGTAAGTAACTGTGTCTGTTTCAGTGTCAACTTCCAACTTCAAGCATCCACTCGCCTCAAAATCAGAAGAAGATTCAAAATTTATACTTGACCATTGATTCTCTACGCCTTCATTCACGGCATAATTATTATCACGAGGATTATATATAGTGCCCGAAGGTTCGTCGCATCCAACATCCTTGTCTTGTACTGAATCTTGCTTTATTGGATTACTGCAGGCAAAGTAAGAAAAGTATCTTGATGATGTACCGGCTATCGAATACCCCTTTTCTGGATTCGCTCTTGATGCAGTAAAATATACTTTTTGCAACTTCAAGGGTAATCCCGGCATAGGGACTGGAGAACTATATGCCCCACCTTCTTCTCCCCAGAATAACGGCTCACAATTTTTTGGTGTTGCGGCAGTATATTTAATACCGAAGTCTGAATTATCAGTACTATATAATTGGTTGCTATCTATATTTATTAAGGCTTTATCTTTGCCATTTTTTGGATAAGAGCAATTATTAAGAGGGGATACATTAATAACGAATCTTTTTATTCCTGCATAATTGGAAGAATCGTTGGCATTATTATAAATATTTCCCGCAAGAATACCAACATAAGGAGTTAAAGTATTATCTCCATAAGACAATTTGTCTCCATTGTCAAGGCACACTCCATCTTCACCCCCAAAGGGAGAGGGAAGATTACTGTAATCTATCCCTACAGGGAAATCATATTCATTATCAGACATATACTACTATCTATAGTAGTATGCTGAATACTAATTATCAACTAATTTTGTTTAATTAATTTAATTAATATCCTCGCTTCTTTGATAGGTATATCGCTAAATTCTTTCCATTCTTTGATATCGTTATTTTTATATAATTCTTTCGCCCATAACTTCCTAAGATCAGAAAGGAACTCTTCGAAGTTTCCATCAAAAGCGGAGTCCAGCATAGATTGTGGGGATAGCCCCGGTTTCATTGATTTCTTTGAATTAGATTGTTTTGATTTTTTGTCTGATTTATCTAATTCGTCAGCTCCGACAATATGAATATTTAAAAAGTTTCTAACAGCCCTAACGAAAGAACGATTACAAGCCATAGTCTCAAGGAAATTTTGGCCAAAGTCATGCGTATTGTCAAGAGTAGCATTCGCCATATCTTGAAAAATTAAAGTTTTTCCGTCCGTTTCGTAATTGGGTATGAATGTCATCTTACATATAACTGCAACGTGATCAAGTTCGCACTTAACGACTTCATAAGATACGTCTAAAAAACCACGTAGTTTTGCTAATTCTTTTATCCCTGCTAGCTTTATTAAAAGTTTATTGTCTGGAATACCTTCTATTGATCTAGGGGGGCTGCCTCCAAAATATTGAGCATTTGGGAAAAGATGTTCATCGGAGACCATCTTTCTCCAATTGACAGAACCGTCTTCGTTAAAGATATATTGAGTGTTTTTTAATAATCCATTTTCATCTCTTTGGAATGATTCGGGACCTATACTGTTATCTATCTTTTTTTCGCTCATCTCTTTTTAAGTTATATATTTTATAGTGATCGCTCTCTTCCCAAAATAAATTATCGTTAATAATAATTTGATTATCATGGGATTTAATACCTTTATCGTAAGAAGATTTTGAAGAAAACTTGCCTTCTTTGCTAAAGATGTATTTAGAACTTTTATAGCGAGTAGTATCGCATATTTCTTCACTATTGTCAAGATCTTTTTTTATTTTTTTATTTTCTTCTTCTATTTTATAATCAAAAAACTTCAATCTAACCAAGGGGAGGTTCGATTTTTCTTTAGCAACCAGAGTCAATGGCACTCTTGTTAATTTTATATTTTTTATATATTCTTGACTTGATGATTCGTCTATTTTAAAAATAATTCTTTCTATAGATGGTTTAAGTTTAAGAATGGTATTGATATTTATTTCTTTGTCTGTGATTATTGCAATCTTTCTATTATTAGCAAAAGCTGGCAAGGACTCTTCGTTAAAATGGTAGTCCATTCTTATATTAAGCAAAGACCGAGGGAAGAAGTTGGGGTCTGGGTTGAAATCTGGTATTATTTCTATAAGTTTTTGATGGTAATGTGCGCCGGTACTTATGACATTAAAATTATTAAAGGAGTTTTTTATCCCCAGCATTTTTAAGACTTCAAATGCGACGGATTCTGCACTAATAGAATTAATAACTTTAGGGTTTTCTTCTGCCGAAAAAGAAGCTTTCCAATCTTTTTTGTTTGGGGTTAAAAAAGTTTCTTTGTTTTTGTCATTAGACCAAGTGGGGGCTGTATAATCGGTACTTGTATTAGAAAATAAAACAACAGAAGGTATCTCAAATAGAGAGCAAAGCTGTGACATGAAATTTTCTGGACCAAAATGAGCTGAAGATTTTTTAATTATATAAGACCAATGGTTAGATTTAGTAACGCCTTTAAGGTTTATTACGTTATTAATCCTTTGATCATTATTTCCTATTTCAATGATTCTAATTCCTTCCTTATCAAGAATAGGATTTAATATATCAATGCATTCCTGTAGATGATCCCATTGTTTGCTTTGATGGTTCTCCGTAGAAAAGGTTATGTATTTATCAAAAATGATTGGGAAAAATAAATCATCTATAAATGGCTTATTTATTTTTAGCCCTGAAGAAAGAGATAAGGATTCAACGAAGTTCATGGCAATTTTTTGAGCTTATATTTTTTAATATTGCATTATTTAAATTTATATAATAATCCACATAACCTTTGTTGCTTGAAGATCCAATCATATTCAATTCATTCTCCATAGCTTGGTTGTAGGGTAAAACTTTTTTTATATAAGGATTACCGTTAAGTACTGATTTGAATTGATCATGACATGCAAAGTATAAATCAACATTAGGATAGTTTTCGTGAAAAGATTGAAGCAAAGATGTAGATATAAATATAGTATTCAAATCTCCGGCGCAAACCATTAGGGCTTTTTGCCTATCTTCGCTTTCAAATAAATCTTTAAAATCTATACTTTCATTTTCATTATTTTCTTTTATGGCTACGGATTTAAAATATTCAAGAGTTTGTTCTCTGGTCATATCATTATTTAGCCTATCAATCCAATGTTTAAATCCATCATCATTTTGATCAACTTCTCTATTTAGGATATTTTTGTATAAATCAATAATCCATAAGGCATTATCTTTAGTGTCTATTGGGGTATAGTTTGAATTTCTTTTTTTAAAAGAAAAATCAAAATCCCAAGAGATCTCTGGCATATTATCTATTATTGATTCTAGTTCTTTACCTATAGATTCTGAACTGTAATTTTCAATTACATATTTTCTAGACTTTAGTCCCTGTTCAGCCTTTCTTTCAGGTTTCATTTTATAAATTTTCTTTATATTTTTAGAAATACTTGAAGCGTAGGTAGTAGCTTTAATGAATTGAGTTCCCGGCTCTCGATACTCAGCCCATTCCAAAGGGACTCCCCCGCTAGCCTGATTGCAACTATCTTCACCACAACTATAATCGGTCACTAGCGTAATTAGCTCTGTTAATTTGGCCTCTTGGATTGGTATCTCTTGACCTCCTGAAGTAAATGGATGACAATAGACATCCATTAAGTTATAGACTTCATTTAGTTGAGATTCACTAACTCCATTGGAGGTATTTGTAGTGCTAAGGTTTTTTGATCCGCATGATCTGCATTGCTGGTCCTGACCGGAGAATGGTCTGACTTCATAAGACCCGCAATCTTTACATGAGTATGTAGTTAAGACCAGTCTAGGGTCGATGTTTTTTTCATTCAATAATCTAGGAATATCCCATCCTTCAGACCAGTGAGTATGGAGTAATAGCTTAGCTTTTGATGAAGGCTCTTGGTTTATGAACATTTTGAAACCTTCAAGTATATTGGGAACGCTTTTTCTTAATTGATTCCTGAATACAAATCCAATTATAAAATCATCCTGATTTATATTATGGCGATTTCTTAGCTTGGACCGATCATCTTCATTTATCTTAAAGAAATGAGAGCAATCTACTGATCCGTGTAGAGTTTTTACGTGGTTATGTCCTAGTTCGTTTAATGCTTTTTCGGCAAAAGAAGACCATACATAGTAATTTTTTATATTTTCAGCTTGAGACACCGCATCGGGTAATATAGGTAAACTATCTAAGGTGGACCAAATCATGCAGTTCGTTTTGTTCCACCATTCTTTTTTCATAAATCCATTAAAAGCCCAGAAGTCTTCGCTACCTATATACAGATCAGGTTTTTCTTGTTCGATTACTTTATCTATCATATTAGCTCCGTAGCCAGCGGCCCTACCTAGTTGGGGGTCATTGTTTAGCTGTTGAAGTAATGCAGGATCATCTGGTAGTGAACCTATAGTTTTCCAAGGCATCTTTTTCAACTCAGGATTACTCCATTGCATCCCGTTACAGAATTCTACAATTTCATATTTTCCGGTATTAAATAAATGAATTAATATATTTTTGGCGTTTTTCCCAAAGCCAGTAAATGCTTTAGAGTGATTACTATGAAAAAGAATCTTTCTCTTTTTCATTTAATTATTATCTTTTGATTTTTTAATATCTAATATCTGCTTATCAAACCTATGGGAGAATAAAGTTTTAAGATAAAATTTTAAAAATTCAACAACAGTTTCAGTTTCTCCGGGTTCTAGTCCAATCACAAAGCTTTGATTTCCATTTCTGACAAAAGAAACGCTAAAAGCGGGAACTTCAACCCATTGATCTTCATATTGTCCGCTAGAGTTTTTCATTGATTTTTTAGCTTTTTTATCCCATGGCATAAATTTAATATTAGTTCTATCGCTTTCGTAAGAATGGTACGTAGTGAAGGTACATCTAGTTCTCATTGCGTGGATAATGTGACCTACTTCATACTCGGAAAACTTAACAATAATATTTTTATCTGGATTGTCCAAGTTACCCTTGAACGAGCCCACTCTTTTATCACTATTCCATGATGACTGAAGGATTGACTTTATAAATAAAGTTGGCTCGTAATTTTTAGACGACATACCTACTTGAAAAGAGAACCCTGATCCAGAGTTCTTAGCATTGGGTTTATATATTGAAATACTCATTTCCGGATAATAGAATATATATAGAGTTTTTTCAATGAAAAATGTGTATATTATTATAAGGATATAGGAAATGGGAATCAAGTTTAAACAAATAGATAATTTACAGAGCACTTTTGATTCTGTATCCGGTAATCTACAATCTGAAATAAATTCTAACAGTAGCTCTGTGTATGAGATAGCTTCTGGTGATTACTCATTCTCTGGCCATAAATATTTTAATAATAATGTAGATTTCTCTGGAGCTCAAGGTATACTAGTAAGTTCTAATAATATTTACACCCCTAATGATATATTCGCTAATAGCGTTAAAATTGGATATCCATTATCCGACCCAAGGAACTCAACGCCAGCTCCTCTAGGCGCATTACAAGTAAGTGGGGGGCAAATATACCTAGAGGATCAACTAAATATTCGAAATAACTCTAGTATAATAATAGAGAGTGGGTATATTGGAGTAAATATAGCAAACCCTTCGTGCGCCTTAGATATAAGTGGTAATATTACTTTACAGAATAATGACAGAATAAATTGGGTAGACTCTTCAGGGAGTTTTGCTAATCCTACAATTTTTGTGAATAGTTTTGACGAATTAAGGTTAGCTAATAACACAAATGGAGATGGAGGAGATATAGTTTTTGCTAATAAATCAGGAAGTCAACCTTCCGTAAGATTTAAATCTGATGGGCAAGTTGGAATTGGAACTAACTCTCCCCAAGGAATACTAGATGTATCATCTACATCTAGCGCTCTAATAATGCCCAGACTTACAGACTCTGAAATGAACAACATATCATCTCCCGTAAACGGAATGATGATTTACAATACAACTTCAGGTAAATTCGCAGGTTATGCGAGTAACGCTTGGGTAGTACTACATTAATTATCTAGGTGGTGCTTAGCACCTTTTCTCTGTTTACTGTAATCCTTGAAGTATTTATTCTTTAATGGGTCTGACCCTCCGCTCTGATGGGCTCTTTTATCGCTCATTTCTTGGCCTCTATCCCAGAGTTCTCCCATGGTGCCCGCGTTCTGAGTTTTGTCTAGAAATTTTTGCTGATCAAATGGGTTAGAATCTAAATCAATTGCAGCATTAGGAGCAATAAAAACCCTGCTCCATTCAAAGCCTGAGTCATCAAAATATTTATGCTCGTCGTTCATGCCTTGAAAAACTTCTATGTATTTTTTTGTTTTTGAATTTTGATATATATAAATTGGCATGACTTAATTATTTAATATTTTTTTCATTTTTTTCTATAATTTTATCCATTAAAATTTCTGAGGTTTGTATTGACCTTAATAGTGAATCTAAGAACCAGCATGTAGATGAAGATGCTAATGGTAGAAGAAAGTATATACTATCCCAGTTTATGTAAAACATGGCAACGCAATGCGCTATTCCAGACCAGAACCCCAAGCATAAAGAGCATTCGAATAGCTCCTTTATTTTTTTTATCTTAAAAATTAAAATACGGAACTTTTTTAAAATAGAACCGTATTTTAATATGAAAGTCAACCCTACACAGGATAGACAAACAAGGACAATTATCACTTAGAGTCTTTAAGCTGATCTAGAGCTCCTTTTATTAGCTCAGCCTCACCTTCTTTAATTAGAATTTTACCTCCGAAGTCATCGGTAATTTCTATCATTCCTTTTTCTTTCTTAGAGAGGATGGGGCATCCTTTTCCTCCGCAGCACAATCTGATTTGGTTATTTTGATTTCTCATTTTTATATATTATGTTATTATTTAATTATTTTCAATATTTTTCACAATTTGATTTAGCATGTTTTTGTATGAAAATTTTTCTTGCAACTTTAATCCTTCTTTATTCTCTGACTTACATAGAGACTCAGCTTCTTCCATTTTTGATAATACTTCATCGTCGTTGAATTCAAATATATTACCTTGATTAAACATTGCCCCTTTGTGGAAGAATGTTCCATCGTAGGATGGTATTCTGGATTTTGATTCTACTAGTATGCAATTATCAGGCTTAGCCCAATCCTTGTGGGAAGTTTCATTTAAGACAATACTCCATTTACCTAATGCACTAGCATTAAAAGATGGGAGATTCCAGCCTTCTGCCCCACTCAATCCAGTGAGATCTATATCTATAGCATTTAAGAATTCGTTAACTTCCGAGTTAGTCTTAAGGAAGGGTAGGAAATTAATATTGCCATACTGCTTTCCGTCTAACGCTTGACCTATTAATTGATTTAATTGCTCGGGTTTTATAAAAGGATTATTTATACAACAAGACAATTGATAATTGTAATTATTGCCATACTTTTCCGCCCAAAGTTTTAATATTTTTCCAGTATGTTTTCTTTTTTCAAATTTTCCCATCAATCCAAAATGAACTTTATCCTTTAAATATTCTTTATTTGTTTTAAATAGGTCAGGATCAAATCCCATATGCAGGCTAGATGAATTATTACAGCCTATAGATTTAAAATTCTTAGAAGCATACGAACTACTAAACATAACGCTATCGTGTATATTTACTATGTTCTTTTCAGACTCAGTAGGTTGGTCTAACTCGTAAAATGTAATAAGGTGGCTTTTGCTAGTTATTCTATTCTCGCTTCCATTTATGTGCCATAACTGCAGGGTAGGTAGCTCTTTATCTAGCGATTTATACCTATTATCTATAGAAGATTGCAACCAATCTCTAAACTCTTTACTTAGTTTGTCATACACAGCAATATCTGGCTTGCCGATAGGAAACAGGGAAACGTTCATATCCCTGTTAAACATTTCTCTTAGTAAGTTTACAGAAACGTTACCAAAAGAAACATTATTTATTGGACACTTGAATAATAATTTATCCATCAGAATGGAACTTCTTCGAGATCTTCTTCTGAAACTTTAATAGGAGAAGGCTCTTGATTCTCATTAGCCGGGGTGACGCTTTCGGTTTTTGCACTATTACCCTCCTGCGGTCTTTGGACAAATTCTATATCAGCAGCTAATACGTATAACTCTTTTCTCATTGATCCATCCTTTGCCTTCCAAGAGTTTTCTCTTAGCGATCCGGTTACATTAACTAAACTCCCCTTCTTGCAGAACTTGGAACAACTCCTAGCTCTTCCATCCCAAGCTTTAATTTTAATAAATATTGTGTCTTCTTTTCTGTATCCGTTAACGGCTACAGTAATGTCACATACGCTTTTTCCCTCAGAGAATTCCTTGCACTCTGGGTCTTTCGTTAATCTTCCTGATATTACTATATTATTCATGATAATTCTTTTTTTAATAATTTATTCTTAAGGTCCTCGATAACTGTATCGTGGATATTTATGCAACCCTGAATGCTTAGGTTAACAAATGGTGCTACTTTTTTCCAAGGAAGCATCTTGTAGTTCTCCCCTTCTTTATATCTCATTTTGAATATTTTTGATACTCTAGAGTCGGGATGTTTATCTATTATAAAATAGATTTCATTTAGTAAATTTTGATCAATATCTTCATATAACTCTATTCTATCTGAAGTATCTAGCTCTTCTGGAGTTCTGTTTTCACAGTATTTTCTTCTTGCTCTATTGTACGAGTTGAGACATAGCCATTTAGTTTCGTTACCTAAGAAAGTTGAAAATTTAGTCCCCTTACTGGAGTCAAACTTCAAAGCGGCTGTGTATATATAAAAATCTCTATCTTCAAAGAGATCATCTCTAGAGCAGATGTCAGAATTTGAGGGCACGTATCTATTTATTATATCATAAAATATTCCACTATGCCTGTTGACTAGCTCCATTAAGCATTGCTCTGTATCTATTTCTGATTGTATATTGGATACTAATTTAAAATCTTCTTCTTTCATTTGATCTTGGATTTAAAAATTTTATTAACTATTCTTTTGACGAACCTTTCCGCTTGATCCATATTTCCATCACCAAAAGTTGGCCACATTATCCTATAGTCTGAATTCTTTTTAAGGAAAGAGTTGTTTTTTCTCTCCTCTTCATTCGCTGGCCCTACTCCCTTTCTGGTTACATGAACGCATACTCCGTTATGCTTCTCCTGTATCCATTTTAGTTCATTAGGGTACCTAACATCAGTAATGATTGGGACTAAATTCATATGTTGATGTATTGCTAAAGATTTTTCTAATCTATCTATCCACCAGTTTTCGTCAAGCTTTCTTATAATATCTGTACCGTATGTAACTAATAATGGTCGTATCACTTCTTTCTCATTAGAGTCGTTAGTAAAAGCGCTTATGCCAATTTTATGCCTACATAAATGATCCAAGTCTTTCTTTAGCTCGTCGGCAAAGGCAGCTCTAGCCGCTCCAACTTTCTTTGAAGATAATATTTTTTTTGCATATTCACAAAATGTATCTTTACCACTTCTTGCGTTTCCGCATATTCCTATAATGAAATTAGTGTTCATGGATTTCCTCCAATATAGATTCAATCTGAAAAGCATTAATCTCCCCATCAGCATTATCCATTGATTTTTTACAATCCGAGCATACAATAATATCAGTAAGCTCTATTTCATCCTTAAACATATCAATAGCTTGAGAAACTAAACTTAAGCATGCAGATCTAGGTGAGCTAGCTACAGTCACACCCTCCCAGTCTCCACATTGTATGTAGTAGAAATTAGTATTATTAGATTTATTCTTAACCATGCCGAGAATTATAGCAAAATAAATACATCATGTCAACTAAAATTAGAAAAAAAATAAATGGGACGCTATTACTAACGTAATAATAATATTAATATATTATATATAATAATAATATTAATATATATGAAATATAATATAATGATATGATCATATTATAATGATATATTCATATAAAGCAAGAAGAAAATAAAAAATTGGCAAAAAAATATTGACTAATTTTGAGTTTTGACCTATAATCATTAAAAGTTAATGAAGATTTCATTTATAGTATTAACCATCGGCGACAAGCCCGAGCATTTATTTAAATGCATATCCTCCATAAAATCTAACTTTATGGATTCAGCTGATTTTGAGATTATTATTGTCGGGAATAATATCCCCGAGGGTATGCCTAAGGTTGATGTAATAGTTAATGATAATGATTTTATTGAATTTCTTGGCAAGCGTAAGAATCTAGGAACAGAGGCTTCTTCAGGAGAGATTATAGTTCATTGCGATGATGATATAATATTTCCAATCGACTGGTATTGCAAATTCAAGGAGTATAATAATAAAAATCCAGATTGGCAATTCTTGGGGAATAGAGTTTTGCTCCCCGACGGGGGTAGATACTGGGATCGGTCAACATTTTTACCATACCATCAAATGGTAGATTATGATTTTGATTCTAGCGATGTGACTTTTTATCAAAGCGGCGCCTTTTCTGTATCTAGGAGATCTCTCTTGGATAGGATTAAGTGGAGTGATGAAATTCCATTTTACGGAATGTTTAAAGGGTTTAAACATAACGAGGATGTAGAGTTCTCCTTAAGGCTAAAAGAAGAAGGAGTAAGAATATATTTTGATAAAAACAATACTGTGTGGCATAATGACTTTAATTACGAATCGGATGATATTACATGCAACAAGAGAAAATCGGAAGCGTCGATAAATAAAAAATGCTTGGGTTTCATCTTGTGTGAGGGTTGATTAAATGAAAATTGGATTATTAATTATAGCGACAAATAAATATATATCATTCCTTGATGATTTAATATCCACTGCTGACAAATATTTTTTACCAGATCATAATGTTGAGTATTTTGTTTTCTCAGACCATGAATCTATAAATGCAAAAAGCTCAAGGTCCGTAAATTTAATACATGTAGATCATAAGGAGTGGCCTTGGATGACGTTAGGAAGATACAAGATATTCTCTGACAATTCAGGCGCCCTTAAAGACATGGATTACCTTTTTTATTGCGATGCGGACATGAGGTTCTGTGATAATGTTGGGGGAGAAATCCTAGGAGACAGGACGGCCACTCAACATCCGGGCTTTTACGGCAGACGGGGGACTCCCGAAACTAATCCTAGCTCCTTGGCTTACGTGGCTCAAGTTGAACAAATGCAATATTTTGCAGGTGGATTCAATGGCGGAAAAAGTGAAGAGTATTTAAAAATGTCAAAAGTTTTATCCGAAAATATTGATAAGGATTTTGAAAATGAAATAATTGCCATCTGGCACGACGAATCCCATATGAATAGATACCTTGCCAGTAACCCGCCGACAGTTATCTTGGATCCGGGTTATTGTTTTGGTGAAAGTATTAGACCTCCATTCCACCCAAGGTTAATAGCTTTAGATAAAAACCACAACGAAATAAGGAATTGAAAATATACAGTATACATTTCAATAGGCCTGACTTTGTATCAATACAAAATCAATGTTGTAAAAAAATAGGTTATAATCTCGTGATAGTTAATAACGGAGGAAACGAAGATATACGTAAGGCCTGCGATCAAGAAGGAATAGAAGAGATTAAAACAAAAAATATCGGAGCTAACAGTTTCTCTCACGGAAACTCCATAAATCAACTTTTCAAAATAGCCCCAAACCCAGAAACTTGCGGTATTATTGATCACGATTTATTCCTTAAGAAACCCATTAACTTCAAAAGTAATAACATTATAGCTCATAAACAGTCCAGAGGGGAAAATAGTTATTTTTGGCCCGGTTTTTTATTCTGGAAAAAAGACGTTCCTATGAAAAAAATTGATTTTACGCCAAGTGGCATTTATGACACAGGAGCAAACACAAATTCTATATTTAATGATCTAAATTCAAAAATCAATTTTTTAGAAGAGCGGCACCATAATAATAATATCATACAATCTAATGGCTTTTCCGAGTTCTATCAAAATGATGAACTTGTTGCAATTCACGCGATTAATGGCTCTAACTGGCACTCAGCTTTTTCCGAATCTAAGGTAAAAACTCTCAACAATCTTATTCATAACATTTTAAAATAAATATTAAAGCATGAAAGCGAATATAAAAATAACATGATATCAATTCTTCTAGCGGTTTACAATGGCGAAAAGTACATCAATCAAAGTATTGACTCGATAATTAATCAAACATTTAAAGACTGGGAATTATTGATAGGCTTTAATGGGACCACAGACGGATCTAAAGACATAGTAAGCTCTTATAGTGATGAAAGGATCAAAATATTTGATTTTGGAAAAGATAAAGGTAAGGCTAAAACTCTCAATAAGCTAATAAAAGAGGCTAAGTATGATTGGTGCGCAATTCAAGATGATGATGATATTTGGTTACCAGAAAAACTAGAAAAACAATTCTATCAACTTGATTATTTTGATGTTGTTGGCACATTAATTACTTATATAGATGAAAATAATACTCATCATGGATCACCGAATTTAGCTACAGATCATGAAAAAATAAAAAGCAAATCCCTTTCTGGCATCAATCAAATAGCAAATTCTAGTTCTGTATTCTATAAACAAGATGCTCTTGACATTGGAGGATGGGATGAATCTCTAGATGGCATAGAGGATTATGATTTCTGGATAAAGCTGCTGAGAAAAGGTTGCCTTTTTTATAACACCCCCGAATGCTTGGTTCTTCACAGGATTCACAAAGATAGTAATTTTAATACCAAACAATATAGCCTTAGTGAAATCCTACGATGTTAATAAAATTCAATGATATAGTATCCAAGTATAGCGCGCCAAAAGGCATCATCCATATTGGCGCTCACAAAATGGAAGAGCGCGAAGATTATCTAGCGAGTAACATTAAGAATATCATATGGATTGAAGCCAATCCTGAACTTGTTAAACGCAATCAATCGTTAACCTCTCCTTCGGAAAGGGTTTTTGAATGCGCGGTCTCAGATGTAGATAATAAAATTTACGATTTCAATATAACTAATAATGGAGAATCCAGCTCAATACTAGATCTGGATTTACACAAAATCCATCATCCACATATACATGTGACTGAAACTATAAAAGTAAAATCAAAAAGAATCGACACTTTGATTAAAGAAAATTCAATTAACATTAAAGACCATGATTTTGTCAATATTGATATACAAGGTGCGGAACTTTTAGCGTTAAAAGGTTTTGGTGAATATTTGCATTCAGTCAAATACATTTATACAGAAGTGAATACCAATTATTTGTATAAAAATTGTTGCTTAATTAATGAAATCGATGAATTTCTGTCTCAGTTTAATTTCCAAAGAAAAGAAACTCTACTAACTCAGTATGAATGGGGCGACGCCCTTTATATAAAAGAATGACATGATCACAATATGCGTAACTACATACAATAGAGTTGAGTCTACTATTGAATCATTTATAAATGCCTTAGATCACGATTTAGTTTCTGAGGTTATCATCCTAGACGACGCCTCAGAAGAATATAATTTCAAAAACTTAAAATATGCAATTGACGAATTAAACAACGATAAGATTTATTTTTCCAGAAACGAAAAAAATTTAGGAGCTTTCTTGAATAAAATAGAGTGCGTCAAGAAAGCTAGCAATGACTGGGTAGTTTTGTTAGATTCTGATAATATCATCGATAGATCATATATAGATAATATTCCAGATGACAAAAAAGAATCTTGTTTTTATTTACCCGTGATTGCCTCTTGTGCATCCAGTAATCTTAACTATTCAATATATTCCGGAAAAACTTTTTATAAATATGATTTTAAAAGATTATTAAATAGCTCCAACGCCAAAGATCAATGCCTTGTAAATACAGGAAATTATTTTTTCAATAAAAACACTTATTTAAGCGCTATCGAGAAAGAAAATAATTTACAAAATCCTCACGGAGTATGCTCTGTATACCCTCTCTTTTTAGCTTTCAAGAATTTAAAAAACTTTGAAATTTATATAGTTCCAAATCTTATTTATTCACATGGATTAACTCATGACAGTTGGTATATGACAACTCAAACTCAATCACAAATATTTTTCAAAACACTAAAACAAGAGGCGCTATTATGGGATACGGAATAGAAAATAAAAAACATTTAGGAGGATATATAGTCGATCTAACAGATCATGGAGACCCTAACAGTTACGCAATAGAGGTATGGGATAAAATAATTAATGAAGGTATTGAATCTTTGATTGATATTGGGTGTGGCCAAGGGTTTTCGACACAGTATTTTTTAAATAAAAATATAGATAGTATAGGTGTAGAGGGTGGCGAGATAGCATTTAATACATCCCCAGTTAAAGAAAATTTAATACTTCATGACTATACGGATGGGCCATTAAAAATTGACAGACGATTTGATGCTGCTTGGTGCTGTGAGTTCGTAGAACATGTCGAAGAAAAATACTGTGATAATTTTCTTCACACATTTTCTTTATGTGACAAAATTTTCATGACGCACGCAAATGTCGGGCAAGAAGGTTATCATCACGTAAACTGTCAACCTTCGAGTTACTGGATTGAAAAATTAAACACTTTAGGATTCAAATATGACAATGACAGCACAAGTATGTGTAAAACATTATCACCTCAATGCCTACATTTACGTAATTTACTTGTGTTCGTTAAATGAAATTAGATACTGAGAGAATGAAAGGTTTTGGAGCTCATAAAGTGGATGGGCATAATGTAAATTATTTATTCGGATTGAACGATCTATGTATAGATTTATTGTCTACCAAAAGCTCCGTTTTAGAGTTGGGCTGCAATGATGGAGTTAGTACCAGTTTATTTTCTAAATATGCACATAAAGTTACTGCTGTTGATATCAATTTGACAGAAGACCTAAATTCACTCATAAAAAAATCTTCCAACATACGTTTTGAACATTTGGATATTGATTTATTTTTTCAAGATAATACAGAAAAATATGATTTAATTTATATCGACGGCCCTCACGATTATGATTCGGTCAAAAGGCATATACACAAATCAATAGAGAATATTAATGAAGGCGGTTTTATATGTGGGCATGATTACCATTCTGATTTCGGGGTAGTTCAAGCCGTAAATGATGTATTAGGCAACGACAATATAAAGGTTTACTCCGATAGCTCGTGGGCATTTATTACTAATGATCATAATTAAAATACAGGGCGGCCTCTGTAATCAACTGTTCCAATGGGCTTTTGGATATTCTTTATCTAGGAGATTTGGCGCCAAAGTTTATTATGATATCAATTGGTTCCAGCATGAAAACTATCTCGACGAAAGAGTTGACGTTAGGGATTTTTGTTTACCCAATTTATTAAACACGGAAATACCACTACTATCTCAAGATATAATAAATCAATTTCAATCAAAACCACAACAATTAATTAATGAACCTGACGGCTTTCTAGATTTTCAGTACGACCCAAATCTCTCCTATTACTTTATTGGATACTGGCAGAACGAAAAATACATAAAAGATCATAGGGAGGAAATTATTTCTTTAATTAATTTTAAATTAGACCGCGATTTTGATTTTGCAAATTCCTGCTCTATTCACGTAAGAAGAGGCGACTATCTTAATGTATCTTTTGCTCATCCGATACCAGACATTTCTTATTATAAAAAATCACTTGAAATACTTAACCCCAAAGGTAATATCTATATATTCTCAGACGACATTGATTGGTGCAAAGAAAACTTTGATTTCGAAAACATGATATTCATGGAAGGTAATTCAAACATAGAAGATTTAAAGTTAATGAGCTTGTGTGAAAACAATATAATAGCCAATAGTTCATTCAGCTGGATGGCGGCATGGTTAAATCAAAATAAAAATAAAAAAGTAATATGCCCGAAAAAATGGTTCGGGGAAGGCATGAATGAATCAAATATTAGACCAAAAGAATGGACACAAATTTAAAATGAAAAAAATAATTATTACCGGAGTAACCGGACAAGACGGAAGTCACATGGTTGACTATTTATTAAAGAACACTGATCATAAAATTTACGGAGCAGTTCGGCGTTTAAGCGTAAAAAATCACGAGAACATACTTCACTTAGAAAATGAGCCTAGGTTTAAATTAATAAACATGGATCTTAATGACGCTCATAGCATGCGTGATGCTATCCTTGATATTCAACCCGATTATTTTATAAATTTCGCAGCTCAATCTTTTGTGGCCGGTAGCTGGGACTACCCCATTCAAACTTGGGATACTGACGCTAACGCAGTTCTTCACATACTTGAGTCAGTACGCCGCTTTGCTCCTTCTTGTAGATTTTACAACGCTGGATCCTCCGAGGAGTTTGGGGATGTGATTCGGAGCCCTCAGGATGAGGAGCACCCACTTCGCCCTCAGTCACCGTATGGAGCTGCTAAATGCGCGGCTAGGCATATAGTTAGAGTGTATAGAGAGTCTTATAAATTATTTGCCATACAGGGCTGGCTCTTTAATCATGAAGGAACTAGGCGCGGTCTAGATTTCGTTACTAGAAAAATAAGTAACGGTGTAGCAAAAATTAAATTCGCGATAGATAATGATAAAAAAATTCCAGTATTAAATCTTGGGAATATTGATGCCCGTAGAGACTGGAGTGACGCTGAGGATTTTATGGATGGAGTTTGGATGATGCTTAATCAGGAGAAGCCTAAAAATTATGTTTTGGGTAGCGGTGAAATGCATAGCGTTAGAGAATTCTTAAATAAATGCCTAGAGCTCGCTGGTATAAATTTTAAATCAGAAGGTTCAAATGATGAAGAAAAATATTACACAGAAAAAGGTGAGTTAATATTTAAGGTTAACCCAAAGTACTATAGGCCAGCTGAAGTTCACAAGCTCTGCGGGGATTGTTCTCTTGCTGAAAAAGAGATGGGCTGGGTTAGAAAAACTAACTTTAATGGGCTTGTTGAAAAAATGTATAAAAATGACATCGCTTTATTAAATCAATGAAGGATAAAAAAATATTCATAGCCGGACACAGAGGAATGGTAGGATCCTCAATCCTTGAAAAACTCAAATCAACCGGCTACAACAATATTATTACAAGAACCCACTCCGAATTAGACTTAATAAATCAATCAAAAGTTAATTCTTTCTTTAATAAAGAAAATATAGATATAGTTATTATATGTGCCGCGAAAGTTGGTGGCATATTAGCTAATAATAAATACAGAGCAGACTTTATATACGACAACCTACAGATTGCCTCTAATATTATAAAATCATCACATGATTATAAAGTTGAGAAATTAATCAACCTAGGTTCTTCATGTATATACCCTAGGGACGCTAGAATACCAATTAAAGAAGAATACCTTTTAACAGGATCACTTGAGTATACCAACGAGCCTTATGCTATAGCTAAAATAGCAGCTTTAAAAATGTGCGAAAGCTTTCATAAGCAGTATGGTGATAATTTTTATTCCATAATGCCCTGTAATCTATATGGCCCTCGAGATAACTTCGACCTAGAAAGTTCTCACGTATTACCTGCGTTAATTAATAAAATACATTGCGCCAAGATGAAAGGCAGCCCATCAATAGAAGTATGGGGAAGCGGAAAACCTTTAAGGGAATTCTTGTTTGTGAACGATCTGTCTAGCGCTGTTATCCGATGTTTAGGCGTAGTAGATGCTTGGGATATTGAACATCAAGGGATATCTCATTTAAACTGTGGGTCCAATGACGAAGTCCCTATTTCCGAGCTAACTAATATAATAAAATCAGTCGTAGAATATTCAGGAGAAGTTATATTTGATACTTCTAAGCCTGATGGTACTTTTAGAAAAAAAATGGATAATACAAGAATTACAAATCTAGGATTTGAGCAGGAATACGACTTGAGATCAGGAATTGAAAAAACTTACAATTGGTTTATTAAAAATTATAAAGAAAATTGTTAATTAGTGTATATAAATGCATGTCTAAGAAAAAATGTTTAGTTACGGGCGGTGCTGGTTTTATTGGCAGCCACCTAGTTGAAAGATTACTTAAAGCGGGCCATGAGGTTTTAGTTGTAGATGACGAGTCCTCAACTGCTAATTCAAATTTCAACTGGAACGAAAAATGCGAAAATCATAAAGTTGATATTTGCGATTTTGAAAGTTTAGAGCCTTTATTTAAAGGAGTTGATTTGGTTTTTCATTTAGCAGCTCGCTCTAGAATTCAGATATGCGTTCAAGATCCAGCTGATGCTGTAAAGAATAACTCGCTTGGAACTTGTAACGTACTACAGTCAGCTAGGCTTAACGGATGCAAAAGAGTCATGTTTGCTGGAACTTCTTCTTGTTATGGGTTGAAGAATCCAATTCCACTAAGAGAGGACATGCCTAATGACTGTCTTAATCCCTACTCAGTAAGTAAATCCAACTGCGAAGAGCTTTGCAAGATGTATACTAACCTTTTTGGGCTTGAAACTGTTTTATTTAGATTCTTTAATGTGTACGGTGATCGTCAACCTTTAGCTGGTGATTACGCTCCAGTAGTAGGCTTGTTTTTTAGACAAAAAGAAGCTGGAGAACCAATGACCGTAGTTGGCGATGGACTTCAAACACGAGACTACACTCACGTTAAAGATATTGTCGAGGGTATGTTTTTAGCAGGAGAGTCTGAAAATAAAGAGATTATTGGTGAGGTTTTTAATCTAGGAACCGGAACTAATCATTCAGTCTTAGACTTAGTAGGACTCACTAAAGGTAAACATATTCACATTGAAGCTAGAGCGGGAGAGTCTAGAGAAACCCTTGCAGACAACTCGAAAGCAAAAAAAATGCTAGGATGGAATCCCGAAAGAAAATTAGAAGCTTGGATAGAAAAAAATAGACCATCATGAAGTTAGGCGTAATTGGCAATGGCTTCGTTGGTTCTGCGGTTTCTAACGGTTTTAGTAATTACGAAGTAAAAGTATTCGACAAAAACCCAGAGCTGTCTATACATTCTTTAGAGGGTGTGATTAAACAGGATTTTGTTTTTATATGCGTTCCAACCCCAATGAAAGATATTAATGGTAGCGATTGCAATTTATCTATTATAGAATCTTGTTTTGATGAGATTAGTTCTATTGGATCTGATTCTGTATTTATTATAAAGTCCACGGTCCCAATCGGAACAACCTCCTTACTGCAGAAAAAACATAAAAATTTAAAAATAGTCCATTCCCCAGAATTCCTAACAGCTAAGTTTGCAAAGGAAGATTTTATTAATGCAGACAGGCATATTATAGGATACGCTAGCAATAAGTCTTTTGCCATTAAAGCTCAAAAGTTATTTGAAAAAGCCTTTCCTAACATAAGCTGTATAATAATGAAGAGTGATGAATCTGAGTGTGTTAAGTATATAGCTAATTGCTTCTTTGCGACCAAAGTAAGTTTCTTTAATGAAATATACTCCTTAATAGAAAAGCTAGGCCTTGATTGGAATTCTATTATTGATGGAGTAATGGCTGATAGAAGAATTGGCCATTCTCATTATCAAGTTCCGGGCCACGATGGAGATAAAGGTTTTGGCGGAACTTGTTTTCCGAAGGATATTAATGCACTAATTACCACTTTTAAAAAAAATAACATCAACCCCAAGCTTCTTCAGGCTGCTTGGGACGTCAATTTGTCGGTTAGGTCTGATTTAGACTGGGGCCGATCTAAATCAGCTGTAGATAATAAAGATTGTTAATATCTTTTTTCGCATTAAGCTTGCTTTATTAAGCTTGTTGAGTTATAATCGAAGCATACCTTATATATATTCACATGAACATAAAAGTAAAAAAAAGAAATAATAGATTAGAAAATTTTGAAGTAGATAAAATAAATGCAAGCGCCCAAAGAGCTTGCGAAAATATTAAGGATGTTTCTGCTAGTGAAATAGTTTTAGATGCTCAGCTTCAATTATTTGACAAAATAACTACCGAAGAGATAGACAAAGCCTTGATTCTTTCGGCCAGAGAGAAGATAGAGAAAGAGCCTAATTACTCTTTTGCAGCGGCTAAAATGCTACTTAATTGTCTATACAAGGAAGTATTTAAGGAAGGTATTGATTCAGATGCTTTTGACTTGCAGTATAAAAAAAGCTTTGTTAAAAACATTAGTAAATTAATAAAAGCAGAAGTTCTAAGCAAGGATTTAATGTCCTTTGATTTACATAAGCTTTCTGACGCTATAGTAATAGAAAGAGATAATAATTTTAAATATTTAGGCATACAAATATTATATGATAGGTATTTCATAAGGCAAGATGAAAAAATCATGGAGTCGCCACAAGGTTTTTGGATGAGAGTTGCTATGGGTTTATCTATCAACGAGGAAGACAAAAATAGTAAAGCTATAGAGTTTTATAATTTATTCAGTACATTAAGTTATACCCCATCTACCCCAACTTTATTTAATAGCGGCACAACCCACTCTCAATTAAGCTCTTGCTATTTAAATACTTTTGATGATAGTATCGATGGAATCTTTGACGGAGCTTGGCAGGAAGCTAGGAAATCTAAGTTCGCTGGCGGATTAGGTTTTGATGTCACCCCTTTTAGATCTTCAGGATCCCATATTAAGGGGACTAATGGAATTTCAGGAGGATTGATACCTTGGTTAAAAATCTATAATGACCTATTGGTTGCTGTAAATCAAGGGGGCAAGAGGCCCGGAGCGGGGTGCGCCTATCTAGAGCCTTGGCACTTAGATTTCGAAGACTTTTTAAACCTACGAAGGAATACTGGAGATGACAGGCTTAGATGTCACGACATGAATACTGCTGCATGGATACCAGATATTTTCATGAGAAGAGTTGAGTCTGACGAGGATTGGTATTTTTTTGACCCAAGTGAGACTTCACTAGATGGAGAGTTAAGTCTTCATGATTCTTTTGGCAAAGAATTTGATGATAAATATGAAAAGCTGTGCGATCTTGCAGAGTCGGGTGGTCTGAAAAATTTCAGAAAAATCTCTGCTAAAGATTTATGGAAAAAAATGCTAAAAGTTCTATTTGAAACTTCTCATCCTTGGTGTACTTTTAAAGATCCATGTAATATTAGATACACTAATCAGCACGAAGGTACCGTTCATAGTAGTAATTTATGCACTGAAATAACACTTCACACAAAAGCCTCTAAATATAAAAACGGAGAGAAAACAGAGATAGGAGAAACGGCGGTTTGCAATCTTGGCTCTATAAATCTTTACAATCACTTAAACGAAGATAAATCAAATATAGACTTCAAAAAATTAGAATCTACTATTCACACGGCGATAAGAGTTCTCGATAATGTTATTGATTTGAATTTTTATCCTACCAAGGAAGCTTCAAACTCAAACCTTAAACATAGGCCCATAGGATTAGGTATGATGGCTCTCCATGACGTTCTTCATGTTTTAAATATTAATATAGATAGTGATGAAGCCGTTAAATTTAATGACGAATTGTTCGAATTTTATTCAATGAACGCTATTCATGCAAGTTCAATTCTGGCCCAAGAGCGAGGCTCATATGAAACATACGAAGGATCTCTTTGGAGCCAAAACATACTGCCTATCGATTCTTATAATAGCCTAATGGCATATAAAGGGAAACAGAAAGCTACTAAACTTTCAACTGGAAAAGGTGAAACCTTAGAAGATTGGGGGAAGGTTCGCGATCATGTTGCTCAATTTGGAATGAGAAATTCTAATGTTATGGCTATCGCCCCTACTGCAACCATTGGTTATATAAATGGAGTTGAGCAAAGTATAGAACCAAACTTCTCAGTGCTTTTCGTTTACGAAAATAAGTCTGGTAATTTTTACATAACTAATCAACATTTTGTAAACGACATGAAATCTGCTGGGTTATGGTCTAGCGAGTTAGCTTCAGCAGTAAAAGATTCCGATGGAGACTTATCACTACTTAACGGATTTATTCCTGAGAACTTAAAAGAAAAGTACAAAACAGCATTTGATAGAGACATGTTTAAACTAATAGAGTGCAATTCAGTCAGACAGAAATGGATAGATCAAGCGGTAAGTTTTAACTTGTATAATAAAACTACGTCACTTAAATATTTAAATGACATATATGTAGCTTGTTGGAAAGCCGGCTTGAAAACTACTTATTATTTACGGAATAGAGCTGCCAGCAAAGTAGAAAAATCTACCACTACTGACGATAGTTCTTCTAAATCCTCCTGCAGTATAGAGTCTTTGAAAAATGGAGAGGCCTGCGAAAGCTGCCAATAATAAACCTGTAAAATTTTTTATTAAAATAAACTGTAAAAAATAGTTCTCTTTTCATAACATATGCATGTATATAACATGTATAGTTATTAATATTTTAATGAAAGATAATAAAGAAAAAATAGAGTTCTGGCTTCATACTAAGCAAAAATCCGCCCTTAAGTCAATATCTACAGATACAGGCTACTCAGTATCCGAACTAATGAGAAGAGGCGTTGAGTATATAATAAAAGACTTGATGCCCGACTTTTCAAATAAAAAAGTTCAAGTTCCATTCAAAAAAGAGGAAGAATAAAATGTCTAATCATTTAACTATTTATAGAGGTGATTCAGTTTCTTTTGATATTAAACTAGAATTAGAAGGTCAATCAATTAATTTAAATAATTATTTAGCTTTCTTTACTATTAAAAAAAGAAAAACAGACCCCGATGAAAGAGCTGTAGTTAGAAAAAATAGCGACACAGCTCCGGGTTTACATTGTGGGGGGATTACTGTGGTTGATCCTTCCAATGGGTTAATTAGGGTTGTATTGCTTCATGATGATACTAAATCTCTACTAGAAGGTAGTCATTATTACGGAGTTAATTGCATAAATAGAAATGATGAAGCTTTGGTTTATACTCTTCTTGAAGGAAGTTTCGTGGTAAACTTAGATATAGGAACTAGGACTATAGGAGATCCAACCAACTAATTCATTCTATGACAATACCATCAAGCACTAGTTCCATATCCCGAACTTCTATATCCCGAACTTCTATTAGACCTAGCTCTGAATCAAGAGTTCTAGGAGAAAGTATCGCAGAAGTCCAAAAGGCTGGATTTTACATGAGGGACTCCAGTTTCCTAATTGATGAAGGCTTGAACTTCATAACTACTGAAGCTGGCTTCAAGTTTGTTTTGGACATTGAAGGCAAGAGAACCGTTGATGGCAGTTCCACGATAATTGAAAAAGAAAATATAAAATAAAATGTCAAATTTAAGACCAGACCAGCTTTCTGGAGTTACAGGTATATCTGATAATGATATATTAATATCAGAAATAAACCCAGACTCAGGCTCGAGAAGAGTCGTAAAAATTAAAAAAATAGACTTACTTTCAGGGATTAACTTTGGCAATACTGGTGATTTTATATCTAAATCTCAAACAGGAAATTTCGTAACTAAATCCGAAATTATTAATTTTAATTCTGATGATGTTTCTTATTTTTCTTTTTTATCTAGAGTCGAAAATAATTCTGGCCAAGTGCAGAATTTTCATTACGATACTCCCTCTGAGGATATATATCTTTCTGGTTCTCAAGTTGATTCTGCTGAAAGTTTGAAAGTTTATTTAAGGTGGGATGGTCCGGGGGGTTCATATATGGGTAGTGCGTCAATTGATGGGATTGAAATACCTAAAGATCAAATCATTGAACTAGGAAATTCTACCAGAAGGTTTGAAGGCTACCTAGATAATTTAAATTTAACTGGGCAAAATTTTATCAGCGGAGAAGCCAATGGATTTAGCTCTATAGTCTCTCTGGTTGAGTTGGGTGGCGGACCCACTCCAGATTCAGTCATGATAGACGATATATCACATGGAACCCCTAAACCTAATACTAATTTAGGAATTTCAGACATGAAGGGCGGTGACCAAATAAATATATTTGTTACGTTCCCCTCTCCTGATGTAGGTGGTATAAAAATTTACAATTCCGGAATTTCAAACGGATCTGATTATTCATCTTATCCACTGTCTGACACTGGCGATGGGAATTATACAGCCACGATTCCTGTATTAATCAATAGCTCTAGGAACGGCTCTCAAGGAGTTTGCGTTGTTGCAAAGAATAACTTTGGAACTATCGGTAATGATATCTGCTCAATTAATAATATCAGCCTAGATCAAAACTATCCAAATATAAATATATCATCAATCTCTTACCCCTCAGACCAACAAGCTTTAAAAAATTCTGAATCATCCATAGTTAACCATACCATAAATGATTATGATTCAGTTAATTACCAAAGTCAAAATGGAGAACTTTCTATACAGAATACATCCTCCTTCAATCAAGCCAAGTCATGTGAAAGGGTAAATGGCTCTTATAATTTATATAATGATAATTTTAAAGTCTCAGCCTTTAAGAATTCAAATGGATCAGTATCTTCCTCTAGTTGTGTTGTAAAAATTGCCAACACTCCAATGACATTAAATATATCAAATCTCTCCTCCAACCTACAAAGCTCCCCTCTGGGTCTTGATGATAATTTTAATTTAACATCAAATCAATTATTTCTGTCGCCCCCTTTTCTATCTACCGATTCCAGTCAAATCCCAGCGTCTCAACTTTCTACTACAAATTCAGGCACAAATACAAATTCAAATAATTTTTTAATTAAAGTAAAAGACTCTGACCTTAAAGGTCTTTTCTCTTGGCAGGTTAGTGGCAAAAATACTGCTGGAATCATTACTTCTGTATTAAGTTCTAGTCCAAATTATAATATAAAAGGCTTTTCTCCTCGAACTATAAGTTCTAATCCAAGCACGGCCCTAGGTAGAGGTCTTTTCGATATAGGGGTTGGTGTCTCAGATCCTAATGATGTAGTTTTTGAAAATATTGCAGAGGGAGGTCCCGGTCCTAATGGTGGAACTATTTACAGTTATAAAACCTTTAATCAAGGTACTCAATTAGAGGACTCTATGGATTTTAATAATAAATTTACAATATGTGACAGTTTTGGAATAGTATCTCTAACTGGCGATCATGCCTACAACTTAGACAAAACAATAAGAGACGCCAATGCATCTACTGCTGTACCAGCAACCGCAAACTTAAGAGAGGAATAAAATGGGAGCTTTTGAAGATTATGTAAACGCAAACTTGGGCATAAGGCGCCCAATGATAACTGACTCTGGCAATCCAAATTTAAGTTCTAAGGCTGGTGGAATTATTGGATCAAATTACAGAGATTCCTCAAACAACCAGCTATATGAAAAAACTGGAGAAAATAATTCTACGGACTGGATGCCTATTGGTCAAATAGGTCACTCTCGGTTTAGCGGTGAAAGTGGAATATACATGACAATGACTGGTAATAGCGGGTTTCTTCAAGACGAAGCTACTATAGGCACTGGAAATGTAACTACTTTTATTGTCACAAACAGCGGCAAGGTTGGAATAAATATTGAAGATCCTCTTTATTCTTTTCATGTCGCTGGTTCTTCTTGCTTGAGTGGCGCTCATGTAGTTCTTAACTACGATGCTCTCCCAAAGAACAATCCAAACACAAGAGGTAGGGTTTGGGTAAATAATGGATCCCTAATGGTTAGTTCTGGATAATCATTACATGCCTTGTAATGTATATCCTTTATCATGATCATCATAAGTCATGTCTCTTTTAATAAAAAAAGGTGCAAAACTTTTAGTTAAGAAATTGGCTTTATTGATTCATAAAACCCCACCCGCTCCACCTACTTAATTTTTTATGGCTTTACTTGAAAAAAGTAAAACTTTTTTGTGTAATATAAAAGACAGTTATCTCTCCAAGATTGATAGCCTACACGAATACCTAGATAGCGAGTTGAACTATCTAGATTCTCAATTTTATTACACAGATCAAAAACATTTAAATAAACTATCAATGGAATACGAATCTTACAAATTTGACCCAGATGTAGTCAGTTTAGGCTCGATGCCTGAGCCTGCTATTGAAGAAATAATAAGAATAAATAAAAGAATAACAGAGCATACTTGGGGAGTTATACTTGAATCCGAAAAAATAAATGACATTAATGTATACATAGCCCAAATGAATAAAGTTCAAATTAATATAAGAAAGGCGAATTTTTTTGTAGTTACTGATAGTGAAGAATTATTAATTAAATTAAATGATGTATTTAACTGGATGGGCCGAGATCATTATGTAATCCCCAACACTTACAATGCAGAAATTGGCAAAGAGTATAGGTCCAGCATAAACTTTCATTGCTTAAAGCATTTAGATAAACACATTTCCACCCCAAACTCCCGCTTTATGGACTTATTGAAGAAAATTGGGGGGCGCCAAGTTACAGTCCCTAACGAAAATCGAGTTTTTAATTTTAATTGCAAAAAATTAGTTCCTTCAGAATGAAAAGAATATCCTACGTAGTAGTTTCCAGAAATGACCATTACAATGGTGACTCGGTTGGTCGTTGCGTAAATACAGTTAATCATACATGTGAAATAATCTCGAAAAATAATGTTCAAAATGAATCTGAGGTTATTTTGGTAGACTGGTGCTCTAAAAACGAACCCCTTAAAGACGCTATTAACTCTAGATTGTGCCCTGAGACCAAAGGTCTATTAAAAATTGTTACTGTGCCGCCAGAAATAGCTGACAAACATCAAGGCGACTCGCCCTTCTCTGAAGTTCATGCTATGAACGTTGGCTTTAGAAAAATGGAAGGCAAACATTTTGCAAGAATAGATCAAGACACCTTAATAGGTCAGCGCTTTATTGATTGGTTTCATCACGAATTTGAAGTTAAAGATTATGGATGGGAATGGCCTAGAGCTGCATTTTGTAGCCGTAGAAATTTAAACGAAGAACAATCTCATCATTCAGTATTTAGAGACTTTGTTCATGATCAGGCTCTTTCTAAAAAAGTTGATATATGCCATGAGCATAATCATTATAGCCGCTTAATGCCAAACGGACAGGTATTCCCTTTTTATGGCGGCGCGGTAGGAGTTATGATGGTAGAAAGGGAATGCTATTTAAAATTCAAAGGTTTTAATGAGCAATTAGTTTATATGAATAGCATGGATACTGAATTTTTAAACAGGATAGCCGCGAAAGAAGATATATATAACTTATGCTTGGCTATTGATGCTGATTTTTACCATCAATATCATGCTCGCTCGGAAGGGGCTCTTAATGATACTACCCAACCGCATGCGCAGCAAGAAGGAGCTAGAAAAACAAACTCTTTAGAGGTTAGGAGCAAAATGATAGATAATCCAAATGCAGATAATTGGGGATTGCTCGATGAAGACCTAGAGGTCACTATTTATGAATAATATAATATATGTAATTAACGATTTACCCCGAGATACGGACTTCGCTAATCCGGGTTATAAAGATGTCGCTTGGGTTCCCCACTGTTTAGGATCTCTCGAAAAGTATGCTGACAAAATCGGTGTAGATTTAAAAATCATATCAATGAATGACTTTCCTGCTTACAAGGAAATAGACAAGTATAATTTTACTCATTATCAAAAAAGTACATTTGTAAAAGTTTTATTCTTACATGAATTTATGAAAACTGATTATGATAAGTTTGCTTTGCTTGATTTGGACATGGTAGTAAGTAAGAACGCTTCTAATATATTTGATTGCCATAAGGACGACGATTTCATGATGCAGTATGGCTTCAACGAGGCAGTGGTCAAGAAGAATGAGATTTTCCTAAAAGATTATCTAAAAGCCATCCCCCAAAGCGAGGATGTCTATTGGTACAATGAAAAATCTGATAGAAATATTCCCAAATATAATTTAAATTTAGGTTGCTATATAATGAGTCGCAAGATTGTATCTAAAATTATAAAAGTTCTACCCGATCAATATTCCATAGTTGATTTCTTAAAACATCACAACTTAATAGATAATCCGGTACTAGATGTCATGGGAGAGCCTAAAGATTTTATTGATCAAGATTTATATGGATATGCATACGCAAAGACTGATGTCATGAAATATCATAAGCCATTGAAGTGGGAGTGGAACGCTAATTATCAAGCTTGTTTCCAAAAAGGTGACGCTAACAAAGAATTCAATCTTTGTCATTTATGTGGAGAAGACGGAAAACAGTTTTTGTTGGATAATTTAAATAATCCAGAAGTAATGAGCCGTATTGATGTATAGTCACGATCATAAATTTATATACGTACACATACCTAAGTCAGCCGGAACATTCATCAAACATTATCTTCTTTCGAATATAGAAGCAGGTTATAATGAAAATCAAAACCAGCAAGACTATGATGGTAAATATCACGTTACTTGCGAGAGAAGCTTAAGCGCTATTGCTCAAGAAGTTCCAGATTATAAAGAATATTTTAAATTCACAGTAGTTAGGAATCCCTTTGATAGGGTTGTGTCTATGTTTTCTTATTTAGGTGGATGGAAATTTGATTACTTCGTTGAAAACAATATAGATTCACCAATGATGCCTTATGTCAAGGAGTTTCATAAATATTACATGTCTAATGATTTCGACGGTTTCATAACTTATGCTTACGAGGGTGAATATATTAAAAAATTCCATGCTGGATATTATGAAAATTACATTGACAGGGTATCCCTAAATGGCAAATTATCTATTGATAAGTTCTATAAGATGGAAGAGATAAAAACCTGTATATCAGATTTAAGTAAAAAATTTAATTTCAAAAACAAGTCTGGGTTTACTGATTGGCGTCAAAATAGTAGCTCTGAATATAAAAAGAAAAAACATTATAGTGATTATTACTCCTCTTACAGTAGGGATTACATCGAGCGTCATTTCTCTAAAGATTTAAATCATTTTGGATATGAATTCTAAATTTGCTATATTCGGACAAGAGAGGGCTGGAACAACTAGCTTGATTTCTGCTTTAAATAAAAACGACAGGATCGTGCATGAGCCCCTCTCCTCTCTAACTGGAGACCTAGATCATAATCCTAGATACGCAAAAATCATTAAAGATCATAAAATGAACCCGGAGGGTCTGCCAAAATCTAAAAATATTCCCTACTTCAATAAGTTCAACAATGTATCTGAAAATTTTGATAGGCTTTGGTGTTTTCTTGATTCCGTTTTTGATGTTTTTGATGGGGTCAAACATGTATGGTGCGCCTCATCGGAAGAAGGCAATGAGAATTTTTTATCTTATTGTCAGGCTCATCAAATAAAAGTAATATTTCAATACCGCGAAAGCACTTTCTACCCTTCTGTTTCTTGGCAGCTCGCCAATCAGGTTCAAATCTGGCAGCTAGGAGAAAATAAAGAGCATAAAAATATAGTAGATTCATTTAACTATAAAGAGCTAGAAGAACCTCCCATCATAAGAAGAACAGCTTGGTACAAAAAATACATCCCACACTACCATTCACTACTCCCTCCAGATAGCTTCATTTCAAAATACGAAGACCTGTATGGTCTAGATACTTATGAAGAAAGATTAGAAAAATTCAACTCAATAGTTGATTATCTCGGCATAGACATAGATGAAAATAATGTGGAAAATTTCCTCAGCACAGACCGAAGAGTTTTCGGAAAAAAAGCATACGATAAAATATCAAACTATCAAAAAATGTTCGATAAGTATGGAAGCGAAAAAATCATTCTATGAAAATAGCTTTTTTATTTCTAATCTATGACGAAATAGTACATG